>Ga0208828_1000118_pt1 | contig 36266 bp, 36 predicted proteins | sample Kivu_160m_FD_185487 | JGI IMG/M metagenome (GOLD analysis project Ga0208828, IMG submission 185487) | Freshwater microbial communities from Lake Kivu, Western Province, Rwanda to study Microbial Dark Matter (Phase II) - Kivu_160m (SPAdes)... | ecosystem: Environmental > Aquatic > Freshwater >... | reverse complement strand
ACGGCGCGCACCAGTTGGGGGACAAAGTGAGAAGGCGAAACAAAATTAATATTGTGACAGCCCAGTTCATCCTGAAGGTAAATCATGCTTTCCGCTAAAGTATGGTAATCTATCTCCTTTGACCGTTGCTTCTTCCAATTCTGGCTTATCTGATAGTTCTGGCAATAGACACACCTCATATTACAATTGCCAAAGAACACTGCGCCTGACCCTCTTGTTCCCGAAATAGCCGGTTCTTCCCCATGATGAGCGCAGGTCACCGAGACTATGGGAAGACGACCGGAGTGGCAATAACCCTGTCCGTCTTCTAGCCGATTAACATGACATTCCCTGGGGCAGATATCACAGGAAGCTAACCGGGCTTCAAGGGCGTTCGCCCGCCGCTGCAATTCGCCAGAGCGGTACAGAGCGATATAACCCGGTTCAATTATCATAGACATCACCAATAATATTGACGCAAACCGCCAATAGACACTTTAGGTTCATGGAGCGCACTTGTCAAGTAAGCTTAAAGGCACAATCTGGCTGATTGTGCAGTAGTAATAGTGGTCTGGCTAATGGAAATAGGAGATTTGTTAAGTGGCCTTGCTCACGGTTCTTTCCCGTAGTCCTCGTCAATCTCTTTCGCTATGCTCTTCAGTTCTTCAATATGTTTGTCAATAAAGAAAACGAAAATATGGGCACTCCTTGCATTTAGATAGTTATGAGTAGCATCGGTAAAATACATGGTGAGTTCTTGGATTGGATACTCAATCAAATTAATCAAATAGACAACTGAATCATAGGCTTGAAGTATTTCTCGTTCTTTCAAGCGTTCTTTGAAGGCTTTTATTACTTCAGTGACCAAATGAATATGCATTGCTCCAAATTCCCTAGGTTTGCTTCCATCAATGGCATCACCAATCTTCGCGAAGTAATGGCCAAGCGTTGACGGGAAGATATCCTCGAGCTTCTGGTCTAGGTACTTCGCTCTGTGATTTGCCTCTTCTGCTTTCAATTTTCTGAGCACCTCCGTTAAAACTTTTTGAATCACATCTCTTTGGTTCTTAATAATAGATTCAATACTTATGTGACGAAAAAGAGGTCGCCTATTATCTGGGCATGTTGTCATCAAGTCGAATCCCTCTTTCGTAAGGCTAGACCGTCCTATGAAGTTATAAGCATGACCTTTGCCACTACCTCTTTTGCTCGGATGACCAGTGCTGTCATTTCGAATGTCTCTAATGTCCTTTAGTAACTTGTCTGGTACATAATCGATAACTAATGCTTGACACAGATTTTCAACCGCATCCTGTTGGATAAACAATGCCTGCAATACTCCGTATACCAGCAAGTATAGGTCAGCGACTGTAGGTGGTTTATGGGATTGTTTGTAGGCTCTGATGGCAAGTTCTGTATCACCAAGCGTATCCAGACAGCTACATAGCAGGTTCCATGCTGCAGTATCTTGCATAAGAGTATGTCGTTTTCTTGGGTTGTTAATAAAGGCTCTAATTTGTTGTTCTAGTTCATCAATGCTTTGCGTATTTGTTTCCATTGAAGCCTCGTATTCATCACCTACAAAACAATTATTAAATCTCTGGCTTCAGTGTAGCACATACGACGGAGAGCGTTAAATATTTCTCGTTTTTTCTGCAACGACATACCAAAATCGCGATTTATGGAAAGCATTTCACGCAAAGTATAACAACGCCGCATATTAGATATCAGGACGCGTCTATCTCCTTTCAACACCCAAGTATATCACCTATCCAGTATCACATCAGCCTACTTCGGTTATTGAAAATGTTTGCCACATAATATGACGTTTCGTTCAGCTCTCCCTAACCTCGCTGTCTATCCACTTCAGGTAATCCTCATTGCCGCCGATGATGGGCAGGGCGATTATCTCGGGTACTGAGTAGCTGTGAGCTTCTCTGACCAGGTCAATGACCTCTTGAAGCAGCGAGGCTCCGGTCTTGATAATGAGTAGGCTTTCCTGTACCGAGTCCAGCTTGCCCTGCCACCAGAAAGAGGAGTTTACCTCTGGCACGATGTTTACGCAGGCGGCTTTTCTACTGGTGAGCAAACGCCCGGCTATCTCGCGGGCTTCCTCTTCAGAGCTGGCGGTAACGAAGATGACGACCTTGCCAGTGTCTTTCATATAGATTCGATTTTCACCCTCACCTTAATCCTCTCCCATCGAGGGAGAGGGAAGTATGGGAGACCTCTCCACCAAGGGGGAGGAAATATATCAAATCCTCTCTCCCCTTGCGGGAGAGAGTTAGAGTGAGGGGGTTAATGTAGCTTCACCCTCACCTTAATCCTCTCCCATCGAGGGAGAGTAAAGAAGGTTAGACCTCTCCATCGAGGGAGAGAAAAGAAGGTTAGACCTCTCCACCAAGGGAGAGGAAAGAGCTAGTTTTTCCTGCCCACTGCCAGCATCCTGTCCACCGCCTTCTTCGCCTTAAGGCGTATTTTCTCCGGAACCTTGACCTCCGGAGCCATCTCTTCAAGAGACCGCAGGACTTTCTCCAGCGTGATTAGCTTCATGTTGGGGCATAAAGCCTGCTCCGAGACAGGTATGAACTTCTTGCCCGGATTCTCTTTTCTCAATCTGTAAATTATGCCTACCTCCGTGCCCACTATCACCTGCTGAACATCTTCCCTGCCGGCAAACTTTATCATGCCGCTGGTGCTCAATACCTCGTCAGCCAGGGCTATCACCCCGGGCTTGCACTCCGGGTGAACTACGACTTTAGCCTCGGGGTATTCCTGCCTTAGCTGGATGATATGCTCAGGTAGTATACGGGCATGGGTGGGACAAAAGCCGGGCCAGAGAACCATCTTCTTGCCCGTTCTGGTGGAGATATAATGCCCCAGGTACCGGTCAGGGATGAAAAGTATCTCATCCGCATCCAGACTTTCAATAACGCCAACCGCGTTGGCGGAGGTGCAGCAAACGTCCGATTCAGCCTTAACCGCCGCAGAGGAGTTGATATAGCATACCACCGTAGCCCCTGGATGCTCTTTTTTCTTGGCGCGAAGCTGAGTAGCGGTAATCATATTAGCCATGGGACAGCCGGCATGCCTGTCCGGAAGCAAAACCGTCTTTTCAGGACACAGAATCGACGCCGTCTCCGCCATGAAATGGACACCGCAGAAAACTATGACGCTGGCATCGGTACTTGCCGCTCTCTGGCTGAGGTCAAGCGAATCGCCAACGAAGTCGGCTATATCCTGCACCTCGCCCAGTTGATAGTTGTGGACGAGTATGACGGCATTTCTCTTTTTCTTTAACCTCAAGATTTTCTCAGCCAGCTCTGGCTCTCTATCCATGGTCAACTACCCTCCAATCGTTTGCGTAAACATTCATCCTCTTTCCCCTGACAAAGCCGATAAGCGTGACGCCCAAATCGCTGGCTAGCTTCACACCCATGTCAGTGGGCGCTGATTTTGAGATAAGTAGAGGAATATTTCTTTTAGCCGCCTTAAGCAATATCTCGGAAGAAACCCTGCCGCTGGTGACCAGTATGCGGTCAGCGGTAGATATGTCTTTCAAGATGCATTCGCCGAAAATCTTGTCGATGGCATTATGCCTGCCTATGTCCTCGCTGAAAATCATCATGCTCTTGTTATCGCACAAAGCGGCGCTGTGAACACCGCCTGTCGTCCTGAAAATCTGCGACCGGTGCTGAAATTCAGTTACCAGCTCAAAGACCTCAAGCGCCGAGATTTTGGTCTGAGATTCTACTTTCTTCTGTCCGCCGACGTCAGCGGCGCTGTAAAGAGAAGTGCCTCTGCCACAGCCCGATGTGATGAGGCGCTTGAAGGAGAGCTCGCCAGCCTGTTTATTCTCCGTTTCTGTCTCTACCCGGACAACGCCTCGCCGCTCGTCAACGGTCATCTTCTTGATTTCATCTTTGTCTTTCAGCAACCCCTCTGAGGAAAGGAAACCGACCGCCAGATAATCGAGATTTGCCGGAGAACACTGCAAAGTTACCAGTTCCTGATTGTTGAGTACGAGTGTAAGGGAGAATTCCCTGACAACTACGTCATCGGCGCGGCTCTTCCCCTCCTCGGTAAACCGCCATATGGGAATCCTGTCTACCTCGCCCACCACCTTACCCTACCTCTATACGGTCTCCAGCTTTGACAGTGCCGCCTCGAATCACCCTGGTAAACACGCCCTCCTCAGGCATGATGCACTTGCCCACCTGCTGGAAGATAGCGCACATAGTGTGGCATTCCTTGCCGATTTGAGTAACTTCCAGGACTACCTGCTCACCGACTGTCATTCTCGTGCCCACAGGCAGAGACATCAGCTCTATTCCCTCAGTTATCAAATTTTCGGCGAAATCACCCGGCTTTAACTCCAGCCCCAGCGCCCGCATCTTATCTATGCTTTCCGTAGCCAGCAAGCTCACCTGCCGGTGCGTGCAGCGATCGGCATGGGCGTCGCCGACAAGCCCGAAGTCTTCCTCCAGAATACCTTCTTTTACGTCTTCCTTCTTGGTTCCTCTTTCGTCGCTTTTGCACACGGCAATAATTTTGCCCATATCGTTATCCTCCATTTAACATGGCGAGCCACAGGTAAGCAAATACAGTAACGTGACGATTTTTACTCTTGCCTCCGTTCAAAATTACAGCTGGCTCTGCCCGCAGTGCGGGTATTCACTATATTATAGCCCTATTGGCTCAGTTGGTCGAATGCCTGGCGCATAAAAATCAAAGCTCCTGGAAAAGCCAGGTGGATATGTAACGCTCTCCGGTATCAGGTAAAACCACTACAATAAGCTTGCCCTCGTTCTCCGACCTTCTGGCAATCTCCAGAGCTGCCCAGGTTGCGGCACCGGAAGATATGCCAGCCAGTATCCCTTCCTCTCTGGCTAACCTCCTGGCTGTGGCACCGGCATCATCGCTGGTTACCTTGATGATTTCGTCGACCAGCTCCAGTCTCAGTACATCGGGAATAAAACCAGCACCTATGCCCTGAATTTTATGTGGTCCAGGTCTGCCACCGGAAAGAACCGGCGAGTCAGACGGCTCGACGGCAACAGCCTTAAATCCAGGTTTTCTTTTCTTTATCACCTCAGCCACGCCGGTGATGGTGCCGCCTGTCCCCACGCCAGCCACCAGAATGTCTATCTTGCCATCCGTGTCCTTCCAGATTTCCTCAGCCGTGGTCTGACGGTGAATCTCAGGGTTTGCCGGGTTCTTGAATTGCTGCGGAATAAAGTAGTTTTTGTTTTCAGCTACTAATTGTTCCGCTCTCCGCACCGCCCTGGATATGCCTTCACCACCGGGCGTTAGCACCAGCTCGGCACCCAGGAAAGACAGAATATGCCTTCGCTCCACTGACATCGTCTCCGGCATGGTGATTATCAAGCGATAACCGCGCGCTGCACAGACAAAAGCCAGGGCGATACCGGTATTGCCGCTGGTAGGCTCGACAATCACCGTATCCTTGTTTATTAAACCCTGGTCTTCAGCGGCTTTAATCATCGAAACAGCAATACGGTCCTTAATGCTGCTGCACGGGTTGAAGAACTCCAGTTTGGCTACGACTTCGGCTTTAGCGCCTGCCGTCATCCTGTTTAATCTGACCAGAGGAGTGTTGCCGATAAGCTCTGTAATGTCTTTAGCTATCTTAGCCATTAACCCACCTCCTGACTTTTTTCGATGAACCGAAGCTCGAAGCTTTTCGAGCTATTTCGCCATCTCTCAATTGTATTACCTTATGAGCCGATTTTGCCAGCTCCAGATTATGAGTGACTATAATCAGAGCCAGACCCTGGCTATTCAAAATTTAGTGAAGAACTCATAATATCCCTGCGAATATTAGCTATTTACATAAAAATTGTCGAGCAAGTCTGAATTTGCATATGCCGCTTCGTTTGCATTATTATACTGGCGGAGTGGGATTGAGATGGATGCTGTCGCCCTCCTAGAAAAAGCCAAAGAATACCTGCCTCCTGCCAAAGTGGCTTTGGTTGAGGCAGCATATGAATTTGCCCTAAAAGCTCATGAAGGGCAGGTGCGGAAGTCCGGCGACCCGTATGTAGACCATCCGCTACAGACAGCCACCATACTGGCCAACCTTCAGCTTGATGCCGCCACTTTAGCCGCAGCCTTACTCCACGATGTGCCCGAAGACTGTAAAGTGCCTCTCTCCGAAATCGAGGCTAAATTCGGTCCGGAGGTGAGCAAGCTCGTTGATGGCGCCACCAAACTGGGCAAATTATCCTTGCGCCGTGGTGAAGCCAGAAAACGAGAGTCTCAAGCCCAGAACCTGCGAAAGATGCTGATAGCTACAGCTGAGGACCTGAGGGTAGTTCTTATCAAACTGGCCGACAGGCTGCATAACATGCAAACTTTAGCACCTCTGTCACCGGAGAAACGGCGCAGCATCTCTCAAGAGACACTGGATATATATGCGCCTCTTGCCCACCGCCTGGGTATCTGGCAGATAAAATGGCAACTGGAGGATTTATCTTTCCGCTATCTTGAGCCGCGCCAATATCATAAAGTGGCTCGCCTGCTGGCCACACGCAGAACACAACGAGAGGCTTTTATTAATGAACTCACGCAGATATTAAAACAAGAACTGGACAAAGCCGATATAAAGGCAGAAATCATAGGCAGACCAAAGCATATCTACAGCATCTCTAATAAAATGAACCGATATGCGACTCAGGGCAGAGACTTCGACGACATTCATGACCTTTTCGCTTTCCGGGTACTGGTAGACACAATCCCGGACTGCTATAAAGCGCTGGGCACTATCCACAACCTATGGCATCCTATTCCCGAGGAGTTTAACGACTTCATCGCCAATCCTAAAGATAACGGATACCAGTCACTGCACACCACAGTGCTATGCCAGGGAACAACTCCACTGGAAATACAAATCCGCACCTATAGCATGCACCGAACTGCCGATTTCGGTGTGGCTGCCCACTGGCGCTATAAGGAGGGTGCCAAACAGGACGCACACTTCGAAAACAAGATAGCCTGGCTACGTCAGCTAATCGAGTGGCAAAGCGAACTTGGCAGCGAGGAATTCCTCGAATCGTTAAAAACCGATGTCTTCATTGACCAGGTCTTTGTTTATACCCCCAAAGGTGAAATAAAAGCTCTGCCCAAAGGCGCCACTCCTCTGGATTTCGCCTATCGCATCCATACCGAGTTAGGACATCGCTGCATAGGCACCAAGGTAAACGGCAGGCTCGTGCCCCTGAACTACGAACTCAAGAATAGCGAAGTCGTAGATATTATGACCGCTAAAGCCGGCAAAGGTCCCAGCCTTGACTGGCTCAACCCCGACCTGGGATTTGTCAAGACTTCCCACGCCCGAGAAAAAATTCGCCAGTGGTTTAAGAAACAGGAACGAACACAGAACATAGAACGCGGTAAACAGACTCTGGACAGAGAACTCAAGCGTCTTGACATTGCCATAACCAATATCGAGGAAACAGCACGCCTGTTCAATTATGAAAGCTCTGATGATTTTCTGGCAGCTATTGGCTATGGCGGCATCACTCCACATCAGTTGGCGCTCAAATTGGCCATCGAACCAGAAGAAATCCCTCCTATAACCAAAACCGTACGCAGCGATAGGACTACTGCGGCAGGAATTCAGGTCCTCGGCGTTGGTGACCTGCTTACTCAATTAGGCCGCTGTTGCAATCCCTTGCCTGGCGACCCTATTATCGGTTATATTACTCGGAGTCACGGAATTACTGTGCACCGCAAAGACTGTATAAATGTCATCAATGTAGAGGATAAAAGGCGACTAATCGAGGTGAACTGGGGAGAGATACATGATGTTTACCCTGTCGATATACAGATAGATGCCTGGGACAGAGTAGGCTTGCTTCGGGATATCACCACCGTTATCGCCGAGAACAAAGTAAATATATCCAATATGAGCACTACATATCACAATGAAATCACCTCCATATTTGCTACCATTGAAATCACAAATATGGCTCAGCTAACTCAACTATTGTCACGAATCCAGGGCGCACGTGGTATTATAAGCGCCACAAGAGTCAGTCAAGCTAAAGCCAGTCTTAGTTCTTGAGAAAGGAGTCAGGATTGCCCAAAAGTAAATCAGCAGAAAAAGCAGCACGAGCTGCAGGAAGAAAGCGACTACGAAATAAGTCGGTTAAAACTGCTACCAAGACACATGTGACCAGAGCAGAGAAGCTTATTTCAGGCAACGAGCCCGAGCCAGCAAAAGATGCAGTTGCAACTGCCATAAGTGCTTTAGACAGGGCTGCCAAAAAGGGTGTCATCCATCCTAATACAGCCGCAAGGCGCAAGTCACGCTTGATGAAAAAATTCAATCAAGCCAGGCTTCCCAGCACTTCTCCCAAGAAAGCAACCAGAGCTGACAAGGCCTGAGAAAACAACGTTGTCTAATTGCGCCAAAATTTGCCATGACTCGTAAAGCGCTATCACCAAAACAGAAACGTATCCTCCAGTTTATCCGGAAGTTCGTTGATGCCAGGGGCTATCCCCCTACAGTCAGGGATATCGTTAGCGGCTGTGATATAAGCTCCACCTCGGTAGTCGCCTATAACCTAGCCAGATTAGAAACAGCAGGCTATATACGACGCCACGCTAAAATATCGCGCGGCGTCGAGTTTCTAGCCACCAGGCGCAACTCTCAAAACATCGTTTCAGTACCAATAATAGGAGAAATAGCCGCTGGTGAGCCGATTCCTGTCCCAAACTCAGAAACCTGGGACACAATTGCCACGGAAGAATTGGAGGTTACCGAGGACTTGACGCGTGCTAAACAGAGAGTCTATGCCTTAAGGGTAAAGGGAAACTCCATGATTGACGCCCTGATAAAGGATGGCGATATTGTTCTAATGGAGTATGTGAGCAACGCTGAAAATGGCGATATGGTAGCTGCTTGGCTAAAAGCAGAAAAGGAAGTCACTCTCAAAAGATTGTTCAGAGAGAACAACCGTATCCGCCTTGAGCCGGCAAATACCCAGATGCGCCCTATTTATACCGCTCCGGATAATGTGGAGATTCAAGGCAAGGTTATCACCGTGATTCGCCAGCTAGCCTGATTGGAATCTACGGTTTGACTTTAAGCACAAAACTGGTGTAAAAGTAAGAGAGATGCTAATTTCTCAGTTTCAGACTGTTGGACGCGAGCTCTGCGCCCGAGGGCTGGTATCATCTCACGGTGGTGATCTCAGTATTAAACTGGGAGAACGCCTGTACATCACTCACCGGGGCAGCATGTTGAGCTGTCTAGAGGAACATGACCTTGTGGAAACCGGTATCAACAAAAATGACCGGTTCACCCCCTTAGCCTCAACAGAGCTGGCAGTCCATCGCGCCATATATAAACGCACGCCGGCTTCAGCTATAGTACATGCACACCCTGCTTATGCGGTTGCCTTGTCCTTTTCCGAGCAAGAAATCGCGCCCTGTGATGCCGACGGAAGGATGATACTATCAAAGGTGCCGGTCTTAGGCTGGGGAAAGGCTGTAAAGCCCGGAGAGCTTGCCGGGGAAATAGCCGAGGCACTGACAAAACACAAGATAGTCCTGGTACATGGACATGGCAGCTTTGCTGCTGCTCAGTTGCTTGAAGAAGCCTACCAATACACTTCAGCTTTAGAGGAAAGCTGCCGTCTTCTCTATCTGCTCAAAACCCTGAGAATAAAGACCGATAGCACGCCAAACCGTACAAAGAAATGAATCCTGGGATTTGGCCCGAATGTAAGCGGTTACCGTAGTTAGATTTCTGCCACTACCTATTTGGTCTTCACCAGTTTAGAATGCGCCGGAGTGCACCAACGTAGATATTTGGGATTCTTGCCCTTTATCACATCGAAATAGAGGCGCTGTAGCTCCTTGGTCACCTTGCCTATTGTGCCATCTCCTACCGGGCGGTGGTCGATTTCAATGACAGGGCTGACATGAGCGGCAGTGCCGGTAAAAAACACCTCATCGGCGAGATAAAGCTCGGTGCGGTCCACTGACACCTCTAGAGTTTCTATGCCAAGCTCATCTCTAGCCAGCTGAATTACGGTATCTCTGGTAACGCCCAATAAGATATTATCGGAGCTTGGCGGTGTCACCAGCTTGCCATCCAGGACAAAGAAGACATTCTCACCACTGCCTTCCGAAACGTGACCGTCATGATTCAATAAAATTGCCTCATCGAATCCGTGTTCATTAGCTTCGGTCTTAGCCAGAGCGCTATTTACATATATACCGGTAATCTTCCCCCTGGCTGGAATCATAGTATCATCGACACGCCGCCATGAAGAGGTACAGCAACGGACCCCTGCATCGGCATCGAGATAAGCAGGCAAAGTGACAACTACAACAAAGAAATCGTCCTCCAGATCGTGTAACCTGACTCCGACAGCCTCCGAGCTCTTGTAAGCCAGAGGGCGGATATAGACATCTTCACGGTAGCCACTCTTTTCTACGAGCTTGACGGTTAACTGGCACATATCGTCAGCCGAATAAGGAAGAGCTATCTTCAAAATGCGACAGTTTCCGAGCATGCGCTCATAGTGGTCTTTAATGCGGAATAGAAACAACTGCTCCTGCTCCTCATTCCAGTTACCGCGAATGCCCTCGAAACAAGCGGTACCATAATGCAGAGCATGGGTTAGAATACCAATCTTAGCTTCGGCAAGCGGCATGAATTGTTTTCTAAAAAAAGCGTATGGAGGCATCCCCCCCTCCTTCTTTCTAAATTCAATAATAAAAAGCTGGACTTAATTATAGCCCCGCCCCATAACAAAAACAAGGTTACCGAGAAAGCGATGGCGTTTCAAGTATGTAGTCATCGTCACGACTAGCAAATATATCTTTAAGCAGCAAGGTTCGCCCAGTCTGTATGGAGGTAAAGCCGTATTTATTGCGGATACGGTCAATAGCCTTATCCAGATGAGCCAGCCGCTGTGGCATGGAATCAAGCAAATGAAGTTGTTTGCCATAACCGACCAGGTTCGATACTCCGACTCCAATAAGCCGCACCAGTTTCCGATTCTTAGCCAGAGCCTGGTCAAGCAACTTAACTGCCCCTGCAAAAATGACTTCATCCGCATCCGTAGCCTCTTTGGAACTAATGCGGCGGGTAACGGTTTCAAAATCAGCATACCTCAACTTTAGGGTTATAGTTCTGGCGTGCTTGCCATCCTGGCGCAATTCAGCACCGACACGCTCACAAAGATAACGTAGGATAGCTTGAAGAAAGGCACGGTCCAGGGTATCTTCAGCGAAGGTGGTCTCTCTGCTGATAGATTTAGCCTCACCTGGCGGCTCCACCTCCCTGTTATCTATTCCGTTGGCATAATGATGAAGCGTCATCCCAGCAACGCCCAAACGATTCTTGATTGTTTCGGGTGGCAAAGCTGCCAACTGGCCAATAGTCTTTATTCCCAGCGATTTCAATGTCTGCTCCGTTTTTTTGCCAACGCCAGGTAAGCTGGCTACTGGCAATGGCGCTAAGAATTCCTTTTCTTGCCCCACAGTCACCTCAACCAGACCATCCGGCTTACCTAAGTCAGAAGCAATCTTAGCCACCACCTTACAACCAGCCACACCTACCGAAGCAATCAGCTTAAGCTCCTTCTTGACACGCCCCTTTATGTGCAATGCCAGCTCATAAGGAGTGCCATAAGCTTCACAGCCAGTAACATCAAGATAAGCCTCATCCAGCCCTGCCGGTTCCAAACAAGGCGAAAAGTCAGCCAGAATCGCCATAAACTTTTCTGATGCGTCTCGATAGGCAGGAAAACTACCCTGAAGGAAAACAGCCTGGGGGCAGAGACGATAAGCCTGGACTAGAGGCATACCAGCCCGAATGCCGAAAACACGGGCATCATAGGAAGCTGAGGCTACCACACCACGACGGTCAGGACGCCCACCAACTACTACCGGTTTTCCACGCAAGCCCGGTGCCAGTGCCTGCTCCACGGAAACAAAGAACGCATCCAGGTCAACATGTAAAATATAACGATTCACACTCAACAACGATTATAGACTAGATAAGGACAGCTAACAAGGAGAACTCGGCGTAAAAAAATAATGCGAGACTTAAGCCTCGCATTATAACGCTAGATTGACTGGGTTTTTTGTTTCACACAAACTTCGGCGGTGGTGCTTTCTTGGGGTCAATCCCAAGCTCCTTAAGCCCTTTATTACGCAACGTTTCCAAGAGCGACTTCAGTTTTTGGCGCTCAGCTTCAGAAAGGGCAGACATTATCTTCTGAACAGATTTCCTCTTCAGTGCTTGCTTATATGCCTGTTGCCCCTTCTCGGTTATGGTGACTCTCACCAAATTCTTTCTGTGCAAGTCCTTGGTTTTCTTAACGAGTCCGGCCTTTTTCATTCTTTCTATAATTCCCGAAACCGAGTGGGGCCGTCGGAATATCATCCGTGATATCTGGGCCGGTGTCACCTTGTCGCCAATAGCTTTAATAACAAACAGGACCTCAGCCTGTGTGGCTGGAAGGCCATGTTCCTGCAGTTCTGCTTCCCTGGCATTAAATATTATGTCGCTCACCTGATGCAGTAGCACCCACAAGTTGTAGTCGCGATCCACACCTGTAACTTCTGGCATGATTCTCTCCTTCTTGAAATTTGAAATCCCTAATCTACGAATCAATTCTCCTGTGAGAGAACTAACTTATAGCCTGATTCTATCACAATAATCTGTGAAAAAACAAAGGCTTCTAGATAGCATTCTCATCGCCCGTAATAGGTCAAACGGCTAGAGTATCAACGCTCTAGTACTAAAGTACCATCGATGACAAGATTCTTCCTGACCGTAGTTTACGCACTATCCGGTGTCAATTTTATTTGCCGAGTGGTCTCTTGAGATCAAGGCTTTAACTCGGTGCTCAAAGGTTACCCTTTCCAGAAGAACCTGCCTCTGGCACTTAAGGCACTTTACCCGAATATCAACCCCCAACTTCACCACCTGCCATTCATCACCCCCACAAGGATGCTTCTTTCGCAAGCGAACCACATCACCTAGTTCTATATCCATGCGTCTTAGTGGACAATCTGTCTAACTAAATCATTGATATTGTCTCGTAGCTCTACCGCATTATTACGGGCAGCCTGAGCAAAGTCTTTCCCCTGAGAAGCATAAATAATTTGCCGCGAGACAGCGATAATGGCATTCTCCCCCCGGGCATCAACTCCGTATTTAACCGTAGCGGCTAAATCACCACCCTGCACCCCGATGCCCGGTATAAGTAGCGGCATTTCCGGGCATAACTGCCGAACCGACTTAAGTTCTTCAGCATATGTAGCCCCAACAACCAAGCCAATATTGCCACGGACGTTCCATTCCCTGGCTTTACGAGCTACCGCCTCATACAACGGCATGCCTTCACTATTAACCATGCTCTGAAAGTCCACTGACCCCGGGTTAGACGTTCGGCAAAGGATAAAGACCCCTTTATCTTTATACTCGATGAACGGTTCAATCGAGTCAAGACCGAGGTAGGGGCTGACCGTAGCCGCGTCAAAGCCAAAGGTGACGAAAAGAGCTTTAGCATAGGCTTTAGCCGTATTGCCAATATCACCTCGTTTGCCATCACCGATTATCGGGATATGGCCGGGTATATGTTCGATTGTCTTCTGTAAAGCTTTAAGCCCGTCGATACCTAGAGATTCATAGAAAGCCAGATTGGGCTTATAAGCACATACCAGGTCGGCGGTGGCATCAACGATAGCCTTATTGAACTCCAGAAGGCTTATCTTGGGCATCAGCCCCGGGTCAGGATCGAGCCCAACACAAAGCAGGCTCTCATTTCGATGACTAGCCGCCAGAAGCTTATCGACAAATTTCATGTCTAACCCGAATTATAGCTTAAGAAGGCAAGGTATCCAAGCTGTCGCCAATTTGTTTCACGGTCAAGATATCTCGAAACTTCAGCTTTTAACAACAAAGCGATGAATTGTTACACCTGGCGTTACCAAGGTCTAGCGAGAACGCCCGGCAGCTTGCTGCGGGAGGTTCATCACAGTTTCAATTTCCCTCCGAAATACGTATCTCGGACATTTTTTGCCTTTTTCCCAGCCCATGCTTCCAATCCCATTTTCTTGATTAGGTTCAAATTGAAAACCTTCGTATTATGAGGCCTTTCTGACGCTTTATCCGCATAAGGATGAAGATGGTCACATGGAAAGTCAGAGCATTCACAACAAAAGCTAATGCCCTTTTTCTCGATGCATTTGTAAACATTACAGGGTTCAGTCATACCCAGGAAAGCTATTGTTCCGTTCTCGCCGCGACAACCACGGCAAACCGCCTGCTCAAAGGGAATATCCATGTGCTTTGCAATCGCTGCTCTTAGTCGTTCGTTTTCATTTGCTAAGTACACAGGACAGTTAAAACAATCTAATCCACAGGGTGCGGTCATGCGTCTATAATCCATGACATCTCCTCTCTTTCTTCATAGATATTAAATACAAACACAATGATACTCAAAATAAAGAACTAATTCTACTTAAATTAAGATATACAATTTTTGATGAGCGCTTCTCTTTGACAGGTTGACACAGGTCAAGTATGATTCCGACACGTCATAATGGAGCAAAAGGCAATACGCTATCTCAAGAACCTAATACCTCCAGTTGCTATGTTGATGTTGCTCGCTTCAATCGCATGTACATCATTGCCCACGCTAGCCCCAACACCCGAACCCGTGCCCGAACCCTCGACTAGGCCGGCACCTTCAGAACTGGTACCACGAATAACTATAGAGGAGTTATTGCAGAAAATGGAGAGCAAGTCCGACATCCTGATTATCGATAACAGACACAAAGGGGAATACGACATGGACCATATCAAGGGGGCTTTATCTGCTCCCCTTTCTACCATAGTTGAGGGGGGATGGATACCATCGTCCGATAAAGAGGCTATACTCTATTGTAGCTGACCAAATGAGAACACCAGTGCCCGTGCGGCACTTGAATTGATTGACAAAGGCTTCTCAGAAATAAAAGTCTTAAAGGGTGGGTATGATGCCTGGAAGGCAGCAGGCTATCCTATGGAAAAATGAAACTGAAATGAACTATCGACAAGCTGAGAAATACATCTTAAGCTTCACCGATTACGAGAAAATCCCGGGCATTGCCTACACATCGGCAAATTACGACCTGAGGCGGATGGAAAAGCTGCTACAGCCGTTAGGAAATCCACATCTCGGAACGAAAACAGTACACATAGCCGGAACTAAAGGTAAGGGGAGCACTGCAGCCATGATTTCCCAAGTACTCATAACCGCTGGCTACAAAACAGGATTATTCACTTCGCCGCATCTCCATACCTTGCGAGAGCGCGTAAGGATTAACGGCACCATGATTCCCCAAGCCGATTTTGCTGCTCTGGTAACAAAGCTCAAACCAATCGTTGAAAAGGTAAACAAAGAAGCCGCTTATGGTGCATTGACCACCTTCGAGATATTAACTGCTGTTATTTTTGCTTATTTTAAGAAGAGCGGCGTGGATTTCCAGGTGCTCGAAGTGGGATTGGGTGGGAGACTCGATGCCACCAATGTAGCCAAAGCCGACGTTTGCGTCATCACTTCAATTAGCCTCGACCACACCGAGATTCTGGGCGACGCTGTTGCCAAGATAGCCGCCGAGAAAGCGGGCATAATCAAGCCCGGATGTATGGTTGTCAGTGCTCCACAGGTTAAGGAGGCTGAAAAAGTAATCGAACAAGCCTGCCGCCAGAAACGAGCGAAATTGATTCAAGCCGGCAAAGACATCACCTGGCAAAAAACAGACGGTGACTTACATCAGCAAAACCTGAAAATCGAAGGCAGAACCGGGAGTTATGACCTGACTATACCGCTACTGGGTGACCATCAGTTGGAGAATGCAGCTACAGCCTTAGCCGCTTTAGAAGGCTTAATTTGTCTAGGCGCAAAGATTTCAGCCCAAAACATTGCACAGGGATTCAGCCAAGTAAGCTGGCCGGGCAGGCTTCAGATTCTGAGCCATGAGCCGATGGTGGTCGTTGATGGAGCTCACAACGCCTATTCAATGAGGAAACTAGTAGAATCTATAAGAAACCACTTCACCTGTAACAGGTGCTTCGTTATCTTTGGCACGTCGTGCGATAAAGATATTCCCGGGATGGCACAAGAACTTAGACCTCTTACTGACAACATTATCATTACCAGTTCTTCTCATCCCAGGGCAGCATCTATCTCGATATTGGTCGAGGAGTTCGCCAAGCAGGGAATTAAAGCGAATGTAATTGAAAATATTTCTACGGCTATATCCGAGGCTCTGGCTGTAACTCAGAAGACAGGACTTATCCTGGTTACAGGTTCTCTCTTCGTAGTAGCTGAAACGATAGACTTCTTCGCCAGGGCACGGGTGGTAGATGTCAGCCAGTAACTTCGGTATCAAGAGAGGTACCTGCCTCTACGGGCAATACCCCAGAAAAAAGCCGCTGTAATGCCATGGTATGGCTACATGTCTTCCACTGCAAAAAAATTGGCAGGTGCAATTCCAATTATTACTTTTATAAGTCACCGTATAATTGTCATGCTCACCGCGAAAATCAGCGGAGAACTCTGAAAGGGTAACACGGTCTGGTTCCTGGGCATATCTTTTGGCTTTTTCAATTTTTCCAATGAGACTGGAATGCATTTAAATACCTCCGCAATAAGTATATAACTAGGTTTTTAAAAAGTCTATGACTCGAAACCACTCATTCTTCTGTGTTGAATTATTTCGGCTTGCCTATAGATGCGATGACAGGCTACAATACATGGACTTTAGAAAGCAATAAGATGCGAGACAGGATCGTCAATTCTTTGCAGGGTCATAAAGCCGACTATGTCGAGATTCGGCTTGAGGAAACCCAGATAACCCGGATTATTTACCGCGGCGAAAGGCTGGAAGAGGTAGGCAGAACATCAAGCCTGGGTGGCAATGTTCGGGCTCTGGTCAAGGGTGGTTGGGGCTTCGTCAGCTTCAATAATATCCAAAAGCTCCGAGACAAGGTGGAGTTAGCCGTAAAACAGGCAAGGCTTATAGACAAGCAAGATTTCAAGCTAAGTAAAACAGAGCCGATAATCGACGTAGTAGCCACTAAAAACAATGGGCCAACGACTATTCCATTATCATCGAAAAAACGACTACTTGACGAGTACAACGACATTATACTGAGCACACCTAAGATACGAACATGCAACATAGGCTATTATGACAGCCAGAGGAAAGTAACTTTCGCTAGCTCTGAAGGCACTTACATAGAGCAAAACAAAGCAGATGCAAATCTGCGTCTAACAGCTATAGCCTCAGAAAACGGCCAGGTTCAGCAGGTTGGGCTGAGCTTGGGTAGCCAGGGCGACTTTGCAGCTATAGATGGTCTGCAAGAGCAGGTAAAGCAAATGGCACAGCGAGCAGTAGATCTCCTTTCAGCGCCTCAAGCCAAAGCAGGCGAATATACCATTATCCTAGACCCTGTCCTTGCTGGCGTATTTGTCCATGAAGCCTTCGGGCACTTATCCGAGGCGGACCATGTTTACGAAAACAAGCGGCTGCAAGAAATCATGGTCCTGGGTCGGAGATTCGGCGACAAATACCTAAATATTGTTGATGGCGCTGCCGTTCCCGGACTGCGAGGCAGTTACAAATACGATGACGAGGGAGTTCCAGCAACAAAGACATATCTCATCAGAGAAGGTATACTCGAAAGTAGACTGCACTCCCGAGAAACAGCTGCCAAAATGGATGAAAAACCCACAGGCAATGCTCGGGCAATTAGCTACCTTTATCCACCAATAGTCAGAATGACCAACACATATATCGAACCCGGAACGCTATCTTTTGAAGATATTATCAGCGACATCAAAGAAGGCATCTATGCCAAGGACTGGTACGGCGGCACAACCAGCCTAGAGATGTTTACATTCTCTGCCTCTGAAGCCTACATGATTCGAAATGGCAAAATAGCAGAGTTACTCCGTCCGGTAGTTCTCAGCGGCAATGTCTTCGTCACTCTGGACAATATAGACGCCATCGGCAATGATTTACAGATGAATCAGGGGGGTGGCTGCGGCAAACGCGGACAGTCACCTTTACCCGTTTCCAACGGCAGCCCACACATAAGAATACGCCACTGTCTAATCGGAGGCAGTTAAATGGAGGAGATTCTATCAAAAGCCAAAAAATTAGCCGAGCAGGCCGAGGTATTCCAATTATCCTCTAAAGTGACTCCTGTTCATTTCGAAGCCAACCTGCTGAAACAAATACAGAGCAAAGAAAATATCAGCACAGCCTTAAGACTCATCAAAGGCGGGAAAATAGGCTTCGCTCAGGCTAACGGCTACATCGAGCCAGAAGCGCTGGTCGAAATGGCAGTAGAGACATGCCCATTTGGCATGCCAGCAAAATTCAACTTTCCCAACCCAAAGGTCTACCCAAAAATAGAGACCTTAGATCACCAAATTGACAATGTGACTGTAGAAGAGATGGTCAACTTGGGAGACCGAATTATAAGTGCAATAAAGCAGCACACACCAGAAATTCTATGTGAAGTATCTGCAACCAAAGGAACCATCTCAGTCAATATTATCAACTCCCAAGGTGGCGAAGTCAGCTACAACAAAAGCTTTTTCAACCTTAGCCTTGAAGGTGTTCTTATTAAAGGCGAGGACATGCTATTCGTGGGCGATAGCTATAGTTCATGCCACCCGGTTCTCGATTTCAAGCCGTTAGCTGAAGAGGTAATCAAGCAATTAGAGCTAGCTAAAAGAAACGTCATTATATCAACCAAGCAAATGCCGGTGATTTTCACGCCAAATGGTGTGGCTAGCTCGCTACTCGCCCCTTTAATATCTGCTTTCAACGGCAAATTGGTTTTTGACGGAGCTTCACCACTTAAGGGCAAATTTGGGGAGCAAGTTTTTGACAAAAAATTCTCCCTGCAGGATGATGCTACTCTACCATATCAGGTAGCCAGTTACCCAAGCGATGATGAGGGAGTGTCAAGCCAACGAACACCGCTTGTTGATAATGGAGTGGTGTCACACTTTCTCTACGACCTTCAGACAGCTGCCCTGGCTAATACCCAAAGCACCGGAAACGGCAGCCGCCATGGCGGCTTGCCAACGCCTTCTCCAAGCTCCCTGATTATAGGCAAGGGTGATACTCCTTTCTGGGATATGGTAAGAGACATTACAGAGGGTCTGGTAGTAGAATTTCTAATAGGTGCTGAACAGGGAAACACACTCAACGGGGACTTTAGCGGTAATGTTTTATTAGGCTATAAAGTCGAAAAGGGGGAAATAACGGGCAGAGTAAAAGATACTATGGTTTCTGGAAATATATATCAGGTCTTAAAACAGATTGAAGCAATAGGACATGAGACACGGTGGGTCGAAGGTTTTCTATCGACTCCCTGCCTCTACTGCACCGGCTTATCGGTAGCCACAAAGATGGGGTAAGCACAATATGAAAAACGCAATCAAGCTATATAAAGAACCGCGCCGCAAGGCATGTGACCTGTTTGCAGCCTGGCCTGGGATTGGGAATGTGGCTCTTATCGTTGCCAGATACATAAAAGACAAGCTAAAGGCTGAGGAGATTGGGGGAATCGAGCCCTTCGATTTCTTCGACCCCATTGGCATAATGGTTAAAAACAACATAATAGAAGCTCCTCAATTCCCAGAAAGTAAATTTTATTACTGGCACAATCCCAACTCCGACAGAGACCTCGTCTTGTTTATCAGCGACGAACAACCCAGCTTCAAGGGTTATGAACTGGCTAGCTGTGTTCTAGACATTAGTCAGAAACTAAAAGTCAAGAGGGTGTATACCTGTGCCGCAGCTATCGCCCGAATTCATCACACTGAAAAACCGAAGGTATGGGGAGCTGCCACAAACCAGAAACTTCTCGAGATACTAAGAAAACACGACGTCATCCTTCGCGGCGATATCCAAATCGCCGGACTTAATGGCTTATTTCTGGGGGTAGCCAAAGAAAAGGGGCTCGAGGGTATCTGCCTATTGGGCGAGGTGCCTATGTACACTACTCGAATACCTAATCCAAAAGCCTCTCTGGCAGTAGTCGACGTCCTATCAAAGATATTAGACATTGATATCAACCTGTCTGAGCTTGCCAGACTGGCTAAAGAATCAGATGAGGAAATGAAAAAGCTGGCTGCTGAAGCAATGGAAGAGTTCATCGACCGTTACACCAAACCTGTATGGCCACCAGAGGAAGAGGAGATTGAAGAAGAAGAAGAAGAAGAGGAAGCGGAGGGAGAGGAAGAAGATGATAACGAGAACGGAGATGAAGAGGAAAACAAATAAATGGCAGCAGAATTATCGCCCAGAATGCAGCACATAGCGGAAATCTTAGATTCTAATAAACCAATAGCCAGCTCTAAATTGGTGTATCTGTCTGACCTTAATAACGAGGAATTGGAATTTCTGGAAGAAATCTGGGCGGATGCAGACACGGCACGACGGCGTCAGATTATATCTCATCTTGTACACCTCAGTGAGGTTGACATTAAGCTTGATTTTAGTGGCGTTTTCATCTCATGTCTCCATGATGCTGATGCGACAATCAGAACCCAAGCCGTAGCTGGTTTAGACGGAGAGGAAGACTACAACCTTATCACCCCACTGCTACACGCTTCGAAGGAAGACAGTTCTGCTGAAGTACGGGCGGCGACAGCCGTAGCCCTTGGCAAATTCGCACTTCTATGTGTACTGGGAAAGCTCCCCTCTCACTTCACAGACAAGATATACACTGCTTTACTAAGTATCTGGGACAATAAGGCAGAAAGTGCCGTGGTGAAACGTCGAGCTTTGGAGGCTATCTCTCCATTCAATTCACCACGTGTCAGAGAAATCATTAAACAGGCTTATAATAGCAACGATAACAAACTTAAAGCCAGCGCTATATATGCCATGGGGCGCAATTGTGATTTAGTATGGTTGACTACCATTCTGGCTGAACTAAACAGTGACGAAGCTGAAATACGATACGAGGCTGCTAATGCCTGCGGCGAACTCGGCTCTGAAGAAGCTGTGTCTCATCTCATCAAGTTGACTGGAGACAAAGACAATCAAGTCCAAGAGGCCGCTATAAAGGCGTTAGGCGATATAGGCGGTGAACAAGCCAAGCAATCTCTAAGCAAACTAACGAAAAATCCCCAAACCAGAATCCGTGAGGCAGCAAAATCAGCCCTGAAGGAGGTGCATTTTTGCGAAGACCCTCTATCTTTACAGACTTAATCAAGACACCGATACTGACCGGCAACAAAGTGAATTTACGTCCAAAGCGGCAGCAGGACGCCGCCAACGATTATATCTGGCGGCAAGATGCTGAGCTATGCCGCCTAGATGCTGCTATCCCTATATCATGCCCATATGAAGATTTTCTCGAAAACTATATCGAGGAATTAAATTACCCAGGTAGAAGCTATCGCTTCGCCATTGAAACCCAAGACGGCAAACACATTGGCAATTGCAGTTATTTTAATATAGATGAGACAAAGCAAGATGTAGAGATGGGCATAATGATTGGTGACCGTGCTTACTGGAACCGTAGTTACGGGACTGATACCATACTTGCCACACTCAATCACATTTTCTCGAAAACCAACTTGAAAAGGGTCTATCTCAAGACCTTAATTTGGAATGTCCGAGCACATAAGTGCTTTCAAAAATGCGGTTTCATCCCCTGCGGGCAAATAATTCAGGGAGACTACACTTTCATTCTCATGGAAATCAAACACCCTAATAAGCCGGAAGACAAATAAAATTAACCGCAGCCTACCGCAATCTCAATGAACAAAAACGGGGTTCTTGTCAGTGATGATTCTTCTTGTAATGGCTAACTGATGACGGATGTGCTTGGGCAGCATAAAAGAAGAACGGTGAGTCAGACCATCATATGACCTTGGCTTCCTTAGCAATCGAGCTGCAACCCTACGGTCCACATCTTCAGGCAACAGCTCAGCAGGATTGATTCTCTGTGACGCTGTGGCAAACCCCCATAAGTCAACGAAGGAGGGAATATAAGCTTGATACGGAGAGACTATATCGAAAACACCTTTTAAAGTGTTAATGATTGCAGTAAAATTTTGTAAGTTAGTCCAGCCGGAAGCTCCAGACTGGACACACATGATACCTTCAAAATTTAGCCTTTCTTTAACCAGCTGATAAAATTCCTGAGTATATAGTAAACAAGCTGGCCCCTCTTCAAGTGGCTCAACCAGGTCAATTATCACAACATCAAACTTATCATTAGTCTCCTGCAGATACCTTCTGGCATCGGCAAAATGCATTTCCAAGCGAGAATCATCAAAAGAGCCATGATGGAATTTAAGAAGATAGCGGCGGCAGATATCTATAACCTGCCTGTCAATATCCAACATGACTACTCTTTCTACCGTCTTGTGAGCCAGCACCTCGCGAAGAGTAGCCCCCTCACCACCACCAGCAATGAAAACAGCCTCGGGGCAGGCGTGGCTGAGCATCGCCGGATGAACCAGGGCTTCATGATAGATAAATTCGTCTCGCTCACTGGACTGAATCTTACCATCAAGAACAAGACAAACCCCAAAGCTCCTGGTATCAACAATCTCTACAGACTGGAACTCAGTTCGTCCTGAATATATTACCTTTTTAATCCTATGCAGCTGGGCGAGGTCAGGACTGACCTCATCATATAGCCATTTACGTTTGTCAGGATTATCAAGGTCTTTCATTTCAACTCACAGCTAACTCGATTATTTTGCAATATGCCCCTTTTCAATTCGATAAAAGAGGGATTCTTAGACCCCAGCTTTTCCACAAGTGGTTTAACAGCTAGCTCAGGCTTAACGGAATCCCCACAAGTAAATATGTCTACAGCGGCATAACCATGCTCCGGCCAGGTATGGATACACAGATGAGATTCAGAGATAACCAGCACACCGCTTATCCCGTGAGGGCTAAACTCGTAGAAACATTCGTTAACTACGGTAGCTCCAATCTGGTCAGCGGCATCATGAAGACAATGTTTTAGAAAATCTAAGTCATTAAGCACCTCCAAGTTGCAATCTTTCAGTTCGATTAGTAAGTGTCTTCCGAGAGCATTCAAATCACCGTCCCTCCTTTAGATTTTTAATTCTTAATAAAGCTATCACCCCCAATCTGGTGGAGAATCAAATACAACAAGCTGTAATTGTATATTTTGCAAAAATGATTTTCAAGACCCCGCCACCCTATTGACAAAAACGTTTTGACCCTGTAAAATCGTTTGATAAAGGGTGGTCGAACCTTTAAAAAGTAAAACTCAAGATGGAGGTGACAACTTGAAGATCTTCGGTATTTTGTTTGCTTTAGTGTTGGCTGTGTCCCTTGTGATGCCAGCCGCCGCGTTTGCGCAGGACACTTATGATGGCTTGGACAACTGTGCATGGGATACTGTAAAGTGGCAGGACAATGTGAACTCTTGGCATCTCTACCTGCAGCATTGGGGGAGAACCCCAATCCAGGCTATGTCACGGCTGGCAGGTCTATGCGGTCCTGATACGCTTTGCGCTCAGGTAGGTACAAACTGCCAGAACCCAACGAAGTCCAGGCTTTATGGGGACCCGAATGCTTGTCTTGGCGGTTGTCCAGCTTGCCGAACTGAGGAACAAGGAGCCCTTGCCACATGCTCAGACCCAACAGCATGTGAAGCTTCCTTGACCAGTGAGGCATGTCCGGCAACAGGTCAAGAGACGTATGAATGCCCAACCACACCGACATATGAACAAGCGACCTGCTGCTGCTGCTGGGGAGTCAGCCTCGCCTTCGCCAACAAGAGCTGGTCTGCTGCTACCATCGGTGACCATCCAAGAATCGGCGACAAACACCTCAACCACAAAGGTGTCAGCGATTGCTATGGTGGCAACCAAGGTGGTGATTGGGGACTCAGCGGATGCCCGCATACAGAATGTTGCTCCCTAACCTGGTGTCTGCAGGATAATTGTCTCGCCAGTGGGAATTGCGCACCATCAAACGCTACTCCTTCGGTACTACCGTAAAACTATATAACATAAACGTCTTTCTGAGAAAAAGATATAGAGACCGGGAAACCCTGGCTGAGGGTTAGTGCTTTCCTCAGCTGGGGTTTTTGTTCCCCTTATGTGCCGTGTTATGGTGCGACTTTTTTGTAAATGGCTCAGGCTAACTTCCCAGCTTATGGCCGTACGGTCTCTCTGCTTATCATCAAACCTTACCTAGAAGCTACATCGCTAATTATTAATTACCTTCATAAACAAGAGAGTTATCTGGTGTCTGAAAAGACTGAGCTTACCACAATCTACATCGCCAATGGACAAATAGAGGCAGAAATCGTAAAAGGACGACTCGAAAGCGAGGGGGTCCCAGCTATACTTCGTTACGAGTCCGCTGGGCTTATCTATGGCCTTACCATTGACGGACTGGGGCAGGTAGAAGTACAGGTGTCATCTTCTCTGGCTCGACATGCCAGAGAAATCTTAGCCGATGTGAAAAACGAGAGATATTAAGCTTTTAGGCCGAGCTCTGAATAAAGCGCCTCAAAATCAAAATAGCGATCCAAAATATTGCCAAACGTCTCTAGTTTACGAGGGTTTTTAAAATTGGCTTTACTTAGAGCTTCTTCAATGCTGGTTACAGCTGCAGAGCTATCCTGTTTAACCATAATTATTGGCACATGTTTATCTTGAGCCTGAGACATGACAGCGGGCAAAGGTTTTACATTGTTGGTAAGAACCAGGCATTTGGTTGAAGTTTCCAAAGCAGCTAGTTGCATATCAGCACGATCACCATGAATCACTGCCGCCTTGTTTTCTTTGCGGCCGAAATAGATTGCTCCAGAGTCAGGTGTCATCGCACCTAACATTACATTTTCCACTATTTCATCAGCATTATCTGCAGGAGTCAAGACCTCTCCATCAAGAATTTCAATCATTTCTCCGACAGTGACGCCAAGCAGGCTCCTGACCTCAGGAAGTATACCAAGGACCTTTATTCCAGCCTTATCGAACAAGCCAGCCAATTGTAATCTCAGCTGCTCTATCCTAGAATTAGGCACAAAGTTTATGACAATTCCCATGGGCTGACCCAATTTTTCACCTATGTGCGCGATTTTCGACATGTCTAAAGTCGACGAATAACGGAGCGCAATAATTACCTTAGCTTCCACCGCTTCAGCAATCATGTAACAAGCCAGAGTAGAGACTTTATCCACATCCAAATTGCCCAACCCCTCCATAATGACGATATCTCTACCCTTTGATATCTTACGGTATATCTGCCTCATATTACCTGTGAAGTCGGCTACTTCCGTGGTCAAGCTTCGCCACAATTCACCCTGTGACAAGCGAACAGGAGCAAGCTGCTCGTCAGATTCCTTCAAATCTAAGATTTTCTTTATGAAAGCAGTATCTTCATTATTACCATCTGTGCTGTCTTCTTCAGAAATCTGGACTGGCATAAAAAAGCCTACCTTCAACCCCCGGTCAAGCAATTTTCTACCAATACCAGCACACAAAGCCGTTTTCCCGGCAGCTTCCATAGACGTTACATATAAAGCAACCACGTTACCTCCTAAACATGAACTCTTGTAATTATATTATCTTGCCTCGCTCTTTACAACCAAGCCAAAGCAGCCTATAATATGTGTCAAACTTCAAACCGACTGAGGGTTACCAGACCCTCAGTTTTTTACTAGCTTTCGATACAGGAGACATCACATGAGCCAGAAGAGAATTCTTATCACCAGAGAGGGCTTAGACAAACTCCAATCTGAGCTGGAGCACCTACTTTCAATACGAAGGCAGGAAGTAGCCAGTAAGATTAAACGTGCCCGCGAAATGGGAGGCACTGAGAACAACGCTGAATATGAAGATGCCAAGAACGACCAGGCTTTTGTCGAGGGCAGAATACTTATGCTCGAAAATATCGTCAAGAACGCTACAGTCATAGAGTCGACGGTCTTGCCAGGCGTAGTCGAGATTGGTGATAAGGTACTGATCCAAAACCAGGACGGCAAGATAGAGCAATTTACCATTGTAGGTAGCGCTGAAGCAAATCCTGTCGAGGGCAAGATTTCCAACGAATCACCTGTAGGGCAAGCTCTGTTGGGTAGAAAAATCGGCGACGAAGTTGAGGTGGCAACTCCCGCTGGAGTGCTTCAATTACTGATAATGGACGTAAGTTGACCATTTGCCCATTATATTAACCTAGAAAAATCTAATATTTTCCTGTAATGCAGAGCATCACCGAATTGGGGAGTTGGTGAAGTGCAAAGAAACGGCGAGTTTTTCAGGGGCTATTAAATATTTATGGCAAGACTAAAGCACATTGCCCAACAGCGCCAGGAAAAGCTAGACAAGATCAGAGGCCAAGGAATAAATCCGTACCCTCACTCATATCGCCGCAGCCACACTACCCAGGAAGCAGTAGCTCTTTATGAGCAAATAGAATCAAGCCCACAGACCACCCAAAATCCAGAACTAAGCCTCGCTGGCCGCATTACAGCCATTCGCTTCATGGGGAAGGTTGCATTCTTCGATATTCGCGATAGTTCAGGCAAAATACAGATTTTCTTTAGCCGTGACATCATTGGTAGTGAAAAATACGAATTACTCCACGAAATGGATATTGGTGACATCATCGGTGCCAAGGGCAAGCTTTTCAGAACTAAAACCGGTGAAATCAGCCTTGAGACAAATGATTTCACTATACTGACTAAATCCCTTCAACCACTGCCTGAGAAATGGCATGGGCTGGTTGATGTTGAGAAGCGTTATCGACAACGTTACCTCGATCTAATCTCCAACGAAGAAGCCAGGTCTGTCTTCAAACTGCGGGTGCAAATTATCTCAGCCTTGAGGCAGTTTCTAAACGAGCGGGAATTTATCGAGGTGGAGACACCAGTATTACAGCCAGTAGCAGGAGGGGCTCTGGCACGACGTTTTAAAACCCACCATCAAGCCCTGGACCAGGACTTATACCTTCGCATTGCGCTGGAGCTTTATCTCAAACGGCTAATAATAGGCGGCTTCGATAAAGTCTACGAGCTTGGTCGCGTATTTCGCAATGAAGGTATATCAACCAGACATAATCCCGAATTCACTATGGCGGAAATCTACGAAGCCTATACCGACTATAATGATATGATGAAGCTGGTTGAAGATGTGGTATGCTATATTGCCACAGAAGTCATAGGCAAGACTGAAATTAAATTCGGTGAAGAGCTTATCAACCTGACACCTCCGTGGCAACGAATCTGCCTGCGTGAGGCAATCAAGGAGCGTTGTGGTATCGATTTTGAGGACTACCCCGACGCTAAGTCATTGCGGACGAGGATGGAAAAACTGGAATTAAAAGTTGACCCCAGCAAAGATAGAGGCAGGCTGGTAGATGAGCTCATCTCCACGTTTGTCGAGCCTGGACTGATGCAGCCTACCTTCCTGGTAGATTATCCAGTAGAGATGTCGCCTCTGGCTAAGAGAAAACGAGGCAATGACCGCCTGGTAGAGCGTTTTGAGGCTTTTATCGGCGGCATGGAAATCGCCAATGCATTCACCGAGCTTAACGACCCCCAGGAACAAAGAGAGCGCTTTCGCCAGCAGAAAGCCATACAATCTACTGGATTAATGACAGCTAAAGCAGGTGATGAAGAGCCGGAAAGTGAGGCTATTGACGAGGATTTTCTCCAGGCTTTAGAATATGGCATGCCGCCCACCGGTGGTCTAGGCATAGGTATAGACCGTCTGATAATGTTATTCACTGATAAGCAATCCATACGCGAGGTTATTCTTTTCCCTCAGCTAAAAGTAAAATAACAAAAATTTAATCACTATGCTGGACATCAAGTTAATCCGTGACAATCCTGACTTAGTCCGCCAAGCTTTAGAAAAGCGAGGTGAGAGCGCTCCGCTCAACCAAATCATAAGTCTCGACGAGCGACGCCGTCAGCTTCTACACGAGATGGAAACTCTACGGGCTCAGCGTAACGAAGTCAGTAAACAACTAGGCAAGATGGCGGATAAGCCTCCTCAGCTTATTGCCGACATGCGCCAACTCGGTGAAAAAGTAACTCGCATGGAGGCAGAGATATGCCAATTTGAATCTGAACTTGAAGACCTTCTATTGCGATTGCCAAACATCCCGGCCGCCGATGTGCCTGTCGGCAAAGACGCACAGGACAACCTTGTGGTGCGCTCCTGGGGTGAGCCAGCACAATTCCCCTTCACACCACTGCCCCATTGGGAACTAGGTGAAAAATTAGATATCATCGATTTCCAGCGTGGAGTCAAACTTTCTGGCAGCCGCTTTTATGTCCTCAAAGGCCAGGGCGCTCACTTGCAACGAGCGCTCATCTCTTTCATGCTCGACCTTCACATAAAGGAGCACGGCTACACAGAAATATACCCTCCTTTCATGGTAAAACGTGAATGCATGGTTGGCTCAAGCAATCTGCCTAAATTTGCCGATAACCTGTACCATGATGAAATCGACGATGTCTGGTTTGTGCCCACTGCTGAAGTGCCATTGACTAATCTGCATCGTGACGAAATCCTGCCGCCGGGCACTCTGCCTATTTATTACGTAGCCTATACCGCGTGCTTCCGCCGCGAGAAGATGGCAGCGGGCAAGGACACCAGAGGCATCAAAAGAGGACATCAATTCGACAAAGTCGAGTTATATAAGTTCACCGAGCCAGAAAATTCTGACCAGGAGCTAGAAAATCTGGTGAGGAATGCCGAAGATGTGTGCCGCCGCCTGGAAATACCCTATCGTGTGGTGCAGCTATGCACCGGCGACCTGGGTTTTGCCTCAATAAAATCATTCGATATCGAGATGTGGGCTCCCGGCTGCCGCGAATGGCTGGAGGTCAGCTCATGCAGCAATTGCGGCGACTTCCAGGCCAGACGCGCAAATATTCGCTATCGCCCAGAGCCCAAAGCTAAGCCGGGCTTCCTGAACACACTTAACGGCTCAGGACTGGCTTTGCCACGGGTAGTCATAGCATTGCTGGAAAACTACCAGCAAGCTGACGGCACCATAAAAGTGCCTGAAGCGCTGAAACCTTATATAGGAACAGAGATAATTAACAAGAGCTAAAACCGATGCAACACGATTCCAAACCACGCTACGCTTGCCCCCAATGCGCAACTAAAATGCACGACCAGTTTGGAAGCTGCCCGAAGTGCGGCTTCATCGGTGGCATGGAACACAAAGATATGTATCTTCGAGGAACAAATGCTGCCGGCAAACCAATAGTAGTTGACCCGCCAACAGTACAGCAAGACACTACAAAGCAAAAACAAACGAAAACATCAGGTACAATGTCACAATACAAATGTCCCCGCTGTAGCGCCAAGACCAGCAAGGCATACGGACGATGCCCGAACCATCGCAGCTGTGGCTACGCTGGCCCTATGCAGTCAATCACCATCAGCAAGCCTAAACCAAAATAAAAGCTTGCGAACGACTTTACATTGTCGATAGCAGATTAGCATACGGACTTGTAAAACAGGATAATTTTATTTTGTCTTATCTGCATGTATAATCTATGTAGGACATATTATCTCAACCAACTGAAAATAAAAATAGCGCATTAAAGAGAGATGCTAGGTAAACACTTAATGAGGGCTTTGTGCAAAGGATAATACTGTGTCCTAAGTGCCGAGTTCAGGTAAAGAGGGACAACTTAGGCGAGCTTTTATGCCCGAATTGTAACGCAAGACTATGCCCTAAAGCTCACATCTTTGACGGCAAAATCTGCCCGTATTGCGGCTGGGAAGACCCTAATTACAGCCTGTGGCAGAAGACGCAGAAAGCTAAGCAAGAAGGTCCTGTATCCAAAAAATCGGATGAAGCTACCTACGCCAAGCTCCAGTACACGTGCCCTAAATGCGGTTCTAGTGTCGACATCGCTCACAAGGATTGCCCAATTTGCGGCTTTCTCGGGGCTAAATATCAACCAGCAAAAGCTGCACCCACAAGCGCCGCATCTGCAGAAGCGAGACCTGCCACACCGATAGGCTCATTCCTGGACAAAACGCCATACGCACCACCAAAGAAACGAGATGTTGCGCCAACACAAAGTCCGTTTCTAAAAGAAATAGCAAAGACCGAGCGGAGAGAGTGGGATTTCTCCCCACTAAAGCGCTTTATAAGGCCAGTCCTTGCCAGCTTGCTGGTTGTCATTATACTCAGCAGCCTGGTCATGGGAGGTATCTACATCACACGATTAATTAGCCAGAGTGCTGCTGAACCTGGCACTCGACCGTTCATTCCCCCTCCCGCTACATCCAAAACTTACGCCCTGAGCACAACTGTGATTCCAGAAACAGGAGGGGAAATTAGGATAGTGTCCCCTTCATCCAGCAGCGGGGTATTTGAGCCCGGCAGTCAAATCAAATTGATGGCTGTTCCAAACGACACATGCTACAAGTTTAGCTACTGGGATGGCGCCTCAAGTTCGTCGGAGACGACCACCATTACCATGGATTCAGATAGAGCCGTTGTCGCACATTTCACCCTCAAAGACACGACACCGCCAACCATTTCGGAAGTAAAAGTTCCTAGCTATTCCGATGTAAGCGCTACCATAACCTGGGAAACCAGCGAGCCTGCCACAAGTCAGGTCGAGTATGGGAAAACAAAAGACTACGGCTTTAGCGCAACATCCAATGACGAGCCAACCACCAGTCACAAGATTCGGCTAACCGCGCTGGAGTCAAATAAAACTTATTACTTCATGGTAAAGTCAGCAGACGAATGCGTAAACGAAGCCGCCAAAACAGGAATGCTCACCACCCTACGTGCAATAACTATAGGAGATAAAGTTGGCAACCGCGCCCCGGACTTTCAATTGCGAGAATACCAGGATGATAACCCGGAATCGCCCAACAATGGTGAAATTGTAACGCTAGGCCAGTTCAAAGGCAAGAAGGTGTTGCTCAACCTCTGGGATACATTCTGCGGAGCCTGCCTTGGAGAATTCCCCTATATCAAGGCGGTCTATGAGGACGAGAGATGGGGCAATAAGAATTCGAATTCTGAATTTGTTGTACTTACTATATGTATTGATAGAAGAGCAGACCGGATTAAAAAGCTTGAAGATAAATACTTTGATGAAATAGGGTCTTTCACATTTCCCATCTTGCTTGACACAGAGGAAAACCCAGCCAAGGATAGCTATAAAGCCTTGATGATACCTAAAACCTTCTTCATCGACTCAGACGGAATTATACGGGAGATCAAAATTGGACGCTTCAGCAGCAAAGAGGAGATAGAAGCCATATTCGAATCTCTCGACTAGTCTCGTCGCTCCATGGCGGGTTAAAACCCCCAACCGTATGTTCACAACCTAGCACAACTCGTGCACCAACCAATGTAGAACAGATTACTCTCCCAGAGAAAAGCCTGAAATGATAGACGATACGCTATATAGCATTCTACTTTATGTTTTTACTGGATTATAATAATATAGATAGAGAAGGTAATCAGCATGTCCTGTAAAGCTGGAGAGAAAGCAAAGGAAACGCTAAAGTTGCCAAATAATCGGAGGCTGACAATAACGTGCAGCCCAGAATAACCCTTTGTTCTATTTGCCACTCACCGATGCCCCCGGGCAAGTCAATCTGTAGTAACTGCGGCGCAATGCTGTGCCCTCATTGCCGCGAACCTCTGCCTCAAAGGTCGAGGTTCTGCCCAAAATGTGGCTTCCTCTGCATTGCAGAACAACCTGGCCCAATCACCCAGCAATCTCAACCTGCCTCATCAGCAAGGCAACAAGCTATGCCTATCCCAAGGGTATCTAGTGCGCCACCCCAACCTGCCGCACAGGCTGCCATGCGCCAGCAGTCATCTGGAGTTCCAGTTCCACAGCTTCGAAACAACTGCCCCAGGTGCGGCGCCGATATTGACCTTGAATCGGGGCGCTGCTCAGGCTGCGGCTTGCTTTACGGAATCAGGCACCGGGCAATTCAGCAACAGGCAGCATCCGCTACATCAGCACGCCCTCCGCTGGTACCGAGGCCACAAACCCCCGCAGTACAGCAACCGCCAGCAGCCCGGGGTATGATGCCTCAATACGGCAGTCCCCAACATAGCCCTCCTGTCAGCTCTGGACAGCGCCAGAATTACGGCTCTCCCGGCGCTATGCCAGGCGTCGGCATGCAACTGCCGATACCAAGTGCCGCACCCGCAGCCGCCGGCGCAGTCTCGGCAGGTCTAACACCGCCAGCAATGGCGGCAAAGCCATATCCTTACCAAGCAGCACCACCTGCGCCTGGAGGAAGAGGCATTCCAGCCGCCGGTAAACGAGGGTTACCCGGAATCGCTACCATCATCATTGTTCTAATCGTATGCCTTTTTATCGGCGGCGGTATCTATTACTTCGTCAACCAGGGGGATACATCATCCCCCACTACTGATGATATCGTATATAGCACGCCTCCCAGCATCCGAAATGTCTCGGCTTCATCGATAACCGAAACAGGCGCCACTATCACCTGGAAAACCGACAAGCCCACCAGGGGTAAGATTGAGTACTGGAAAACTGAAACGGAGAACCCGATTACACGGCTGGATGAAAATCTTTCCACCAGTCATAGTGTCACCTTGCCCGAACTTGACCCCAACACAACCTATTACTTCAAGGTGACATCAACGGATGCCGCCGGAAATGAAGCCTCAGACGAAGGGAACCTGACAACCTTAGCCGAAGCCGATGAAACACCGCCGGTGATTTCAGGAGTTAGTTATTCCAACGTTACAGAATCGAGCGCTATCATCACCTGGACGACAAATGAGGATGCCACAAGATGGGTTGAGTATGGAGCAACTGAAGAGTGTCTCTCAAAGACGACAGAGAATACAAGCCTTTCCACCAGTCATAGTGTCACATTGACCGAACTTGATGACGACACGACATATTACTTCAAGGTGATATCGAAAGATGGCGCTGGAAATAAAGCCGAGCTTGCGGATAACCATCCATTCACCACCAAATCCATCATACCGGTCGGCTACGAGGTTGACAAACTCGCTCCCGAATTCAGCTTGAATGACATCTATGAGAAAGAGTGGAAATTAAGGGATTTCCGAGGCAAGATAGTGATGGTCAACTTCTGGGCAACCTGGTGCGGCCCCTGCATCAATGAAATGCCTCACTTACAGGAAATCGCCCAGGGCTGGTCGGTAGACTTAAAAATATTTGCCATTACTTCCATTAATAATAACCAGTCTGAAAGAGACGTGCTCTCTTTCGTCCAAGCTAATCAAGGGTACACATTCACTGTCCTGCTCGACCCCGAAGGAGAGGTCGCCACAGAGTACGGCTTCACTGACAACACATCTATACCCAGGACATTCTTTATCGATGCCGAGGGCATCATCAAGGAAATAAAGGTGGACGCTTTCTCCGACGCAGCTGAGATAGAAGACATACTCGATACCCTCCAGGAACAGTAACCCAGCGTAGCGGCGAGGCTTATGGTCATTGAATATTCAAGATGACAAACCGCCATGGCATCTAGCCTTCGACATTGCAACCACAAAACCCCCTCTCCCTTGAAGGGAGAGGGTAGGGTGAGGATGAATTTTTACATTTTTACCTGTCATTTTGATTTTTTTACTTTTGACTTTTGATTTTATTTTCCCCCTCCTCTGACTCACTCCCGCTAGGGGAGGGAGGACTTGACGTCAATGTATTCAGTCAATGACCATTAGACCTGTCCGAAGCGGACAGACCTGAAGTTCTGTCCCTACGTGAGACCCTTCGCTGTCGCTCAGGGTGACAATAATGAAAATGTCATTCTGAGACCTTCGCCGGTGTCATTCTGAGCGGAGCGAGGCGACGACGCGTCTGGCTCAAGATAAACTCCGCGAAGAATCTATCATAGACTCTCCATATGGCTTAATCTGGCGAGGAGATTCTTCGGTCGCTTCGCTCCCTCATAATGACACTACAAAAGGTTGCCAAACCCAATTCGATTTCCTATACTAGGATGGTTTTGGAGGGGTGGCCGAGTGGACTATGGCGACGGTCTTGAAAACCGTTTTCGCGAAAGCGAACGTGGGTTCGAATCCCACCCCCTCCGCCATATCGCCGTAATCTAAATTAATCGCTGTAATCATATAAAGGAGAAACCGGGTGAAAATCCACGAATATCAGGCAAAGGCGCTGCTATCTGAATTCAGCATCCCAATACCCACAGGTGCTGTAGCCACCACGCCAGCCGAAGCTAAAAACATAGCTGCCGAGCTCGGAGGCAAGGTAGTCATCAAAGCCCAGGTCTATGCCGGCGGCAGAGGTAAAGCCGGTGGCATAAAAGTCGCCAAAACGCCAGAGGAGGCAGAAAAGCTGGCAGGGCAAATACTGGGCACCAGGCTGATAACGCATCAAACGACTCCCGAAGGGGTGCCGGTGGGCAAAGTCCTCGTGGAAAAAGCCGTCAACATAGAACGCGAGCTTTATCTGAGCATCATAGTGGCTGCTGCCAACCACATGCCGGTAATGATGGCAAGCGAAGCCGGCGGCATGGATATCGAGGAGGTGGCACGAGTAAGCCCTGAGAAAATCCTTCTGGAGTATATCGACCGGGCGGCTGGTTTCCAGGCCTTCCAGGGACGCAAGCTGGCTTACGGGATGAATCTGAACCCAGCCCAGGTGAGAGCAGGCACCAGCCTGATGACCAACCTGTACAGGCTCTTTCAAGTCAAAGACTGCTCCTTAGCCGAAATCAATCCGCTGGTGGTTACTGCCGACGGCGAAATAATGGCACTCGATGCCAAGCTGAACTTCGATGATAACGCCCTTTTCCGCCACAGCGACATAGAGCAGCTTCACGATGCGGAACAGGAAGACCCGCTTGAAGCCAGAGCAAACGAACTGGGAATTAAGAATTACGTGAAAATGGACGGCAATATCGGATGCCTGGTCAACGGGGCTGGCTTAGCCATGGCAGTTATGGACATTATCACCCATGCCGGCGGCAGACCGGCCAATTTCCTGGACATCGGCACCGTCAACGACGTCAGCCGTGTTGTAAACGCCTTTAAGATTTTTACCACCGACCCCAGCGTTAAGGCGATTCTGGTCAACATATTCGGCGGTATGGCCAGGGTGGACACCATCGCCCGCGGTATAGCTGAAGCCCACAAGCAAATGGACATAAATCTGCCGCTGGTTGTCAGGCTGGCGGGGACAAACGCTGACGAAGGGAAAAGCATACTGGCTGAATCAGGGATTGAATTTATCGAGGCAACTGATTTCTATGACGCCGCCTATAAGGCGGTGCAAGCTGCCAAAGGGAGCTACAAATGAGCATCTTAATCAATGAAAAGACTCGATTGCTCGTTCAAGGGATAACCGGCGGCGAGGGCAGCTTTCATACCCGGCAATGCATTGAGTACGGCACACGGGTTGTCGCCGGCGTGACGCCGGGAAGGGGGGGCAGCGACGTATCAGGCGTACCCGTCTTTAACACTATAGAGGCAGCCACAGAGAAAACCGGAGCCGATGCCAGCATCATTTTTGTGCCGGCTACCTTTGCCGCTGATGCCATCCTGGAAGCTGCCGATGCCGGTATCCCGCTGGTAGTGTGCATAACTGAAGGCATTCCGATTTCAGACATGGTAGTGGTACATAACTATCTCAAAGGAAAGCAAACCAGGCTTATAGGTCCAAATTGTCCCGGGCTAATCTCCCCTGGCAAGTGCAAGGTGGGTATAATGGCTGGCGAGATTCATCTACCGGGCAACGTCGGCGTCGTCTCTCGCAGCGGCACATTGACCTATGAGACAGTTGCCCAGCTAACCGGTCTGGGTATCGGACAATCCACCTGCGTCGGTATCGGTGGCGACCCTATGCCCGGCAGTACTTTCGTCGATATACTTGAAATGTTCCAGGAAGATAAGGATACCAGGGCGATAGTACTCATCGGCGAAATCGGCGGCACTGCAGAGCAGGAAGCTGCCAGATTCATCAAGGAGAAGATGACCAAGCCGGTGGTCGCTTTCGTTGCCGGAGCTACAGCCCCACCGGGAAGGAGAATGGGTCACGCCGGGGCTATCATCAGCGGCAGCTCAGGCACAGCCCAGGATAAAATGGCAGCCTTGGCTGCTGCTGGAGCTACTATAGCCCCCAGCCCAGCTGAAATCGGAATCACCATGAAGAAAATGCTGGAGAGATAATAGGGACTTATAGGACGCTATACAATGGAACGTTACCCGCTGATTGAAGAAATCCATATCCCCTTAAC
>Ga0208828_1000116_pt1 | contig 36347 bp, 35 predicted proteins | sample Kivu_160m_FD_185487 | JGI IMG/M metagenome (GOLD analysis project Ga0208828, IMG submission 185487) | Freshwater microbial communities from Lake Kivu, Western Province, Rwanda to study Microbial Dark Matter (Phase II) - Kivu_160m (SPAdes)... | ecosystem: Environmental > Aquatic > Freshwater >... | reverse complement strand
ATCGGGTGTCCGGAGCCAGACGGTTGTCTCCAGTTCATAAACACCCGTCAGGTCGATTGAATCAAAATCGACCACAAACCCGGAGGAGAAAGCCCGGTCATTATCCAGCACCAGGCTCTGAAGCCCTTGGTAGGCAATGGTATCGGTCAGCAGGTCGTACCTTCCCGGAAGCGGCTTCTCGAAATCGCGCACGCCTTCAAATGCCATGACCTCTTTTAATTGCTCCGAAGCTATCTGCCTGCGGTAATCCCTGACAAAGAGCAGGGAAAATCCTCCGACAACCAGGAGAATGATCAGCAGCAACCTGAACGCGGTGCGCTGCCGGCTGCCTTGTACAACGGCCCATTTTCGAAGATCCGACTCGGTGTGCTTCATCACCACGGCAACACCGGATGCCACCACGATAAAGAGGATCCCGATGATGAGGGAGGTGATTGAATTCCCTAATGCATTGGCCAGGTTAAAGAAAGGAAAGCGCAGGATCCCGTGTACGGCAAAGAGGTACATGGAGATCCCCCCTACTGCCGAAACAAGGGTATAAAATCCTTTGATCCGGGTTTTGATCCTGATCATTCCCTGGATGGACAACATCAGCAGCAGTGCAACCGACAGGTTGGCAAAGGGCCACAGCCACCGGTAGATATTTCCGCCGACCAGTACCACCAGGGCCAGGAGAAAGAGCCACCAGGGGATCCTGACCCTGTCACGGGAGGCGAGAAAAATCCCGAGACACAGTTCGGGCAAATGTCCCATAAAGGTCATATAGGGATTCAGGTCTGCCTGTTGCATGGGGTGATAAAGCAGGATGGTGAAGAGGTATCCGGCAATAACCATACCCAGTAGTCCCATCCAGCCTGTTCTCCGTTGGATCCATATCATCAGCGGAAAGACCAGGTAAAATTGGAAGATGAATGAGTAGAACCACCAGGGCCCGGTGATTGTCATCGCCTTGCCGGGAACCAGGTTGGCAAAGAGGGTGAACTGAATTCCCAGGTCTTTCAGGGTATTCATCCCAATGAGGTTCCCCGAAGTGAAAAGCGTGAAAATAATGAAGACAAAGCCGGCCAGGATCAGCGAAGGATAGAGCTTGTCAAACCGGTGCACAATATATTTTCCGTATGCCGGACGGGATTTCTCGTAAGAGAGTGTGAGACCGTAGGCACTGATGACAATAAAGGCCTGAACACCGTAATGGCCTAAAAAGTTGAAAAAGACATGAAAGAGTTCCAGGGGATTGCTCCGCAGGAGGATCCAGCTTTTGTTGATCGCCAATGGGCTGAACCAAAACTCATTTTCACCGGTTACGGGAATGATCCACCGGTAATAATTATGACAAGCAATGAGCAGGATGGCAACACCTTTCAGGAAGGTGGTCTCTTCCCGGCTGAAAGATCGGATGGTGAAGTGTGATTTCATGGCCAAAAATAATAAAAACCCTCATATGGAATCATTTTATTAACTTGCAGAACAAACTTAGGCTTATGAAACTGATCGAAGTCAACAATGACGAAACCCGGCGTGCATTTTACGATGTAGCCCGTTCTCTCTATAAAGGTGACCCAAACTGGGTTTGTCCGCTCGACGCGGAAATCGAATCCATTTTCGACCCCACCGATAACATCCTGTTTAACGATGGGGAAGCCATCCGGTGGATCCTGAAAGATGATGCCGGAAAAGCGATCGGACGGGTGGCTGCTTTTTTCAACCGTGATAAAGCCCGGAAAAACGAGCAACCCACGGGTGGACTTGGTTTTTTCGAATGTATCCATGACCAGGCGGCCTCCAACCTCCTCTTCGACGCCTGCCGCGACTGGCTGAAAGCCCGCGGGATGGAAGCAATGGATGGTTCTGTCACCTTCGGGGAGAACATCACCTACTGGGGCGTGCTGATCGATGGATTCACCCTTCCGGCTTACGGGATGCCATATAATTTTCCCTATTACAAAGAGCTCTTCGAAACCTATGGCTTCAACACCTATTTCGAACAGTACTCCTATGAAAAAGACCTCTCCGAACCCTTCCCTGAAAGGCAGGTCAAGTTCTCCATGCACCTGAAAGACAAGTTTCAGCTCGAGCATTTCTCATTCAGGAACAAAGAGAAGTACCTCAACGATATCTGTACGGTTTACAATGCCGTCTGGAAGGATTTTCACGAGGATTACACCCCGCTCGATTATTCCGAGATCGAGAAGGTGATGAACAAGGCCAAGCCCATTATCAACGAACGGATGATCTGGTTTGTTTACGACCAGGGGACCCCGGTCGCCATGGTGGTTGTCTTCCCGGATGTGAACCAGATCCTGAAGAAACTGGGAAACGGCCAGCTGAACCTGTGGAACAAACTGAAATTTCTCTATTACAAAAAGAGCGGAACGATCACCCGGGCCCGGCAGCTGATTACCGCAGTCGTCCCCGAATACCAGCGTTCAGGTGTGACAGGGGTGCTATTTCTGACCATGGTGGACGCAGTGAAAAAGGAGAAGATCAAGACCCTCGACATGTCCTGGGTCGGAGATTACAACACTACCGTCAACAAGATCTACCGCTTACTCGGATTGCCCGTGGTGAAAACCCATGCCACATTCCGTTATCTTTTCGACCGGTCCAAAGAACCACAGCGTTTCACCAACCTGGAAACCGAGAAGGCCAAAAGGCTCGATGTGAAAAAAGAGGAATGAATCCTTACATCGTTCCCAGTGGCAACGGTTTGAACCAAAGGTACCAGGCAAGAGAGGTCAGGTTTTTATCGTTTTTCTTGAGCATTTTTTCCGACTCCTGCTGTGTGGTCGGACTGTGGACCAGTACTTTTTGACCGGGATTCCAGTTGGCTGGTGTCAAGATATCATATTTTTCAGATGTCTGCAACGCAATCAGGGTTCGTTTGATCTCATCTATATTCCTGCCGACATTCATCGGGTAAAAAAAGATGGCGGCAATCCGGTCATTGGGGTCTATGATGTAAACGCCTCTGACATCCTTGGTATTGCTGGTATAAGAATGAATCATTCCATACATCCGTGAGATCTTTGAGTCTGGATCCGCGATGAGAGGAAAGTCGATTTTCAGTGGCTGGTTACCAGGATAGCTGATCGTCTCCAGCGACTTCACCCAGGCCATATGACTGCTCAATCCGTCAGTGGACAATACCATGATATTGGTATTCAATTTTTTAAAGTCTTCCTGCATGGAGGCCAATTCAAGAAGTTCAGTACTGCAAACAGGGGTGAAATCGCCCGGGTGACTGAAGATGATCTTCCATTTCATCTGGTAATCTTCAGGAAAATGGATTCTTCCGGTCGTGGTTTGCGCAGTAAATTCCGGAGCCATCTCCCCAAGAAGCGGAATATGGGTATTTTCGGTCTTCTGAGACCAGCTATAACTGATTGTGGCGACCATTAAAAGGGTTGCAAGAAGTATCTTTTTCATAATTTGTCTATTTTTATTTAGATTAATTACGGACAAAAATAGAATTTATTTTACACGGATGCAAAATAATTTTCCCTATTTAACTATTTTTTAACCTTTTATCACTATAACTTTGCATTTAATTAACCACATTCCTTAAAGCTACATCACCATGAAACGCATTCTGATTCTTTCGCTGCTTCTGGCAACTATTGCCTTTACTGGTTGTAACAAAAACAAGATCAACGGGGGCCTGGACAGCCAGGACCTGGTTGCACAACTTTACAATGCAGGGTTGGTTTGGAATATCACACCCACGGCCTTAAAGGGTACCTGGTCGGAGCACCGTGACCTTGAAAACATGTACTATGGTCCCGAGGGCGGGTACATCCATGTCATCGGCGGATGGGATTACCAGGTCAGCTACAATGATGAAACCGGTTACATCACCGGTGGATTCATGCAATTTGACCTGACGGAAACCATCAACGATTACGCCTTTAAATCCAACAATAAGGTCTTCACGATGAATGGGGCCCCCTATGTCTCCTATGTCGGGAACTTTACCATCGCCCCCGGGGGAACTACATTTGGCAGTGCTTCCAGCATCGACATCGGAGGAGGGGTGCGGCTGACCGGGCCCAACGGATTTGATCAGACCATCAACATTTTAATCTCGATCATCATCAACAGCACCGGTACGGGAGGGCACGTAAGCGGATATGTGGGAGATGATCACATTGATTATTATTTCTGATGACGGGCTGGGAGTTCACCTGCTGTAAATCATGGTGAACAGTTCGATGTTGCCGTCGCCAAAACAGATGGAATCACAAGCGTTGCTGAATTCTTCGCCAAGTCCTTCCCTGAATACTTCATGCCACTGGGAGCGTAACATGTGGTAATCCGAGCGTTTCCCGCGTGGTTCCAGGAAAAAAAAGATCTCTTCCGACATCAGGAACTTGTCGATACTCGAGATGGCCAGCTCCACCGGGGCATCATGGGCAAAAATGAAATCCATCAGTCCCCCATAGACCTGGTAGACGGAGAGGGCCAGCTCCGGAGTTCCAATCTCCGGGGTGTCGTGGTTGGCGTGAACTTCAAACAAGAGGAAGTGGCGGATATGCTCCTTCAGCCGTTGCAGGTTGACCCGCTTGGTTTCAAAGGGCATGTGGTGAAAAGCGAGGGAGGAGAGTGCCAGGTCATAGATCCCTTCCAACGGCTCTGACAACTCCTCTATCTTCGAATGAGAGAGCTTCACATGCGCTTCAGGGAATGCCTTTCTCACATTCTTCTCAGCAAGCTCAAGCATTCCTTTCGACGCATCGATCAGCAGGATCTCCTGAACGGCATCCATGACACCCGCATTTCGAAGTTCGATTAACAGTTCCACCAGCATCACCCCATGCCCGCAGCCGATGTCTATGATCCTTACGGGTTTGGAGAACCGGGGCAGGGATGGATGCAATGCGTCCTGAAAGCAGCCTTGGCATCCACCAGCATCGGGGTGCTTGCAAAATGCATGTAGGGGGCCGGATCGGAAAAGATGGTTTCGGGGATGACCAGTTTCCCTCCGTGCCTTTCCAGGAAACTCAGCAGGTATGAGTTGGAGAACAACCCGCCGGGTTCACCTGCCATCCCCATCCTGATCCACTCTTTCCCGGAACGCTCTTTCCCGGAGGCTAATAACAACATCCCGATATAAAAATGAAACGCCGGGATCAATCCGGCACGTACCTGCTCTTCCACGATGAGGGGACCTTCACCCGTAGCCAGGATCCTATCGGCCATTTGCCGCCACGACCGGCTCTCTTCCTTACTCAAAAATACCATGGTTTTCTTTTAAAAGCATTTAAATATGTAACCAACAGAGCGTCGTGAAAATTAGCCATAGTGGTTTATCAATACTTGTAAGCGATCCCGGTCTTGATCGCCTGGCTTCCCCCCAGTTCATTGGAGGTTGACCCAACAGTGGTTTTTTCAGAAAGAATCAGGATGAAAGGAGATCCCTGTCCTGCAGCAGCCATTTTCAGTTTTTTCAGCGCTTTTTTATCCCCGGTATTACCTGTCTGCATATTGATAAAAGCAGTTTGCCCTCTGATTTCCCCTGATTTCGTCAGCCCGGCAGTATATGCTTTGTCTTCCAGGATGACCACTTTGTCCCAGTCATTTTCTCCCTGAATATCTATTTTATCAGTGACATGTTCCACTCGTCCGCTTTTTCCATAGATAATCTGATCAATGGCATATTTACTTAACGTGTTTTCCGCATCTTCATTTTCATATTTGAAAATGATGGTGTATTCATTCACTTTGACAACCGTTCCCTTAATCTCTTCACCGTTGTGTTTGCGAATGACATCGGCTTGCGCAACAAGCAAAACAGGTGCCAGCATCAGAACCAGCAGATCTGTGAATTTAAGGATTGTTTTCACCTGTAATTAATTTAAATTTAATTATTTATGTTATTTACATCCTACTCAGACATCCATTTTCTGGAAGGGGTCATGAATGCGCGTGGAGAAAAGAAAGATCCTTGCTACCGGGTCAGCGTTTAAGGAATTTTCGTGTGGCGTATGTATCTCCTTTCCGAACCGTCAGCAGATAGATTCCCGGTTCGAGGGTGCTGATATTCCAGGTCGCATGGTCCTCTCCCGGGGCGATCTGTTCCGTTCGGAGGGTGCGTCCGGTCATATCGCTGAAGGTGGCGGTCATGGCGTCGGACAGGTTCCTGCCTGACACCATCTCCACATGGAGCACATCATCGGCCGGATTGGGCCAGAGGCGGAGTTCAGCAACTGCCTGTCCGTTATCGTCCATTCCGACTCCCATCACGATGGCAATGCCAAAATCGATGATCCCGGAGGAGGTACCTTCAAAGCCGGTAAATTTCAGCCGGTAGACATTTCCCGACTGTTCCCATACGTAAAACACCATCGAATCCAGAATGGAATAGGTGAATGTATTGAGGTCAAAGTATTTCCAGTCCCACCCGATGGTGGAGCGGCCGTCGTCCCAAGGTGCCTCCCACCAGTCATTGAACTCGGGATCCACCGGGTAGAACTTCTTCGCCTGGATAGCGGGGTTGCTCAGCACGCCTGTCACGATGACCGGGGCTCCGGTAGGGTGCCATGCCATGTATTTGGTAAACATGATATCCCAGCTCTCCTTCACCGGCTGGTAGTCAACCACAAAGTTTGTCTGCATGTTGAACCCTACCATATCCTTGGTGATATAGTCATCGCAATCCAGCGTAATTTCCTGGAAATCCGATCCGTCGAGGTTGGCATAGCGGATCAGCCAGGTATTTTCCACTGTGTTCTTCTCCACGATCCATACCTTTTTCCAGCCACCATCTGCCAGTGCCATGATAAAGATGGAGTCACCGGTGATAATCTTTGTGCTTTCATTATAAACCCCCCAGCCATAGTCGGGATAGCCGGCCGACTGGCGGTTGAAGGCACCGTTCTCCCATACGTCGGGATCGTTATACAGGGGAGGATACTGATAGAGGTCGTTCGTGTCAACCGCAGTCCAGCCGGAGGTATCTGCATAGGGGTAGGTCCACAGGACGATGTTGTTGCCGTCGTTGGTCAAGATGGCTCCACTGCCGGGCGCTGTCTTGAATGAGATGTCAAACGCTGTGCGCGACGTCGAATAGGCATTGAAGGTGGTGAACTGATAATAAATTTCGTTGGCATATCCGGGCCCCATAATGACCTCCTGGGGAAGCATAGGAACCTGGGCGAAGGTGATTGAACCAAGCAGGGCCATCAACACCCCGCTGCCAAAAGAGAGGATAAATTTCTTCATAGCTTTTTTCTTTGGAAGATCAGTACAAATATAAGGAATTGAACGGAACTTTCAGAGGAACCGTTGGATATCCAGCCAGAAGAACTGTCCGAGTCCTACCGCAAATACAACATCCCCCAGGATGCCGTGGAGGATGGAGGTGAACAGCACACTCCGCGTTTTCGCATATTCATTGGCAAAATAAAATCCGGCTAGCAGGGTCAGCAGGATCGACAACCAGCTGAAATATACGATATGGACAAAGCTGAAAGCCACACCGCTGGCAATGATCAGGTTTCGGTCGGTCATAAAGAGATTCCGATAGCGGTGAAACAGGAAGGTCCGGTAGATGATTTCCTGTCCGGTTGCTGAAAATAACGGATAAAAAACCGACAGGAGGATCCAGACCATCGGATTGCCGCGGGGAAGGTTGAAGAGATCGGCCCTGTCGAAGATCCATACCCCGAGAAGCAATGCCACTGAGATGGCTACCACGATGAGACTGTTACGGATCAGGCTTTCCCTTCTCACCTTGAACGAGAAAAGTTCGCGGAACCGGAAAGGGGTGGTGAACCTCAGCAACACAAAGATCAGCACCAGCAGGGGCAGAATGAGCATGCTTGGATGAATGACCGAGGTGCCGAAAAGGATCACCAGCGGCACGCCGAAAAAAAGCAGCAGAAACTCAAGTGCCAGAAGAACCCGTTTCATATCATGGGGTTGATTCGATGCTCTCCTCCCCGATAAGTTCGGGTTTAAACCCGCCCCCGGTTGCAGGATTGTACTGAAAAAGGCTCACCACATCGAGTGCGGAACCTGACCAGGCTCCCGGCGTAATCAGAAGATAGGTCCGAACTTTATAGGTGCTTTGATCCTCATCCACCCACGACCCTGAATTGGCATAAATGGAGGTATACTGACTTCCGGTGGGATAGACCTTGATCATCGGTTCATGGGTATGTCCAAACGCCACCACGTTATAGGTAACCGGGGCCGGTGATTTCATGTATTCGGTTTGGGCAGCCGAGAAGAGGTCGGAGTGTCCGTTCCAGATCGCAATGATGCATTCATCGATCGGCACCGTTACATCATTGGCTGCTTGTGTCATCAGCCACGAGCTTTCGATCAGCGGATTGTACATCTCCTTCACCCCGTGAAAGGATAAAAGCTGTGTATAGTCGTTGATCCCCGACATCCGGATGTTGTTGGCCCAGAAGTCGGGGGGCCACATCCCGAAGTGCAGCAGTGTATAAGCGATAGCGATGTCCCAGGCGGCATCAAATTCAAAGGACCCCAGAGTGCCCTGGGTCGATTTGAGCATGCCCGGATGTTCCATGTTCCCCTGGGCGTAGAGGCGGGAGATAAAGTATCCCGGAGGCAGCATATGGCCCGGGTTGATCAGTGGTTGCGGGCAATTGAAGAAATCGTAACGGTGCCCGTGTTCCATCACCATCTCCGGTACGGGGAAATACCTTCCAAGGCCAATAGTATCACTTTTCCAGATGATTCCCGGAATGATCCCCTGGATGATCTCCCGGCTCATCAGCATATCATGGTTCCCCGGGACATAGATCAGGTCAACCTCTCCGGATGATGCGATGGCCCTGAATTGTTCGATCACCGGCAAGTTGACAGGATTGCTGGCCACCGACTGGAAATAGTCCAGGTTGCTGGTCACGCCGGCGGCCGAATCAAAGGGAGGCATGGAGAAAGGAACGATCCATTCGTCAAACAGGTCGCCCAGGATGACCACCTGTTTGACCTCATTGCCCGTCAGCACCCCATCCAGCAAGCTGGTCAGGGCAGGGCCATTATCCTCAAACCAGCCGTATTTGTTGGTAATGCTCCTGGCATCTCCCATATGGACATCGCTGATTACCAGGACCGACTCCCTGACGGTCGAATCCCCCGGCGTAGCTCCTAACAAATCGGGATGTTTTTGAGTGGTACGCAGTTCCAGAATGACATCCGATGAAAACGAATCGCCCCCCAGGGTATGCAATCCCGGCTTGATCGTGATCCGGTATTGCCATCCGTCGTGAAGAAAAAAATCGGAATGGAACTGCAACAGGGCATGATGTCCCGATGCCAGAAGGGAAAATTTCCCGTTACAGGATCCATGCTGATCCGATAATTCAAGATTTTCTGCCACCGTGGAGGTATCCAGGGCTTCAGAGAAGAGCAGTTCCACCGACCTGGCCGTATAGGGGATTTGGTAATAGAGGTCGTGCCGCAGTTCATACCCTGCCACAGTGACCGTCAATATGGGTTCAGGCGTGTACTCCTGCTCCTCTTTTTTACATCCGGATAGGATGATCAACAGGCAGGTCATCGCGGCCGCCGGAAGCACACGGAAAGATCCGGAAAGGGTAAACCAACGATTGCGCATAGAAGAAGATTTTTGGGCCAAAATAAAATGATCAAACTAAGATACAACTAAAAGACTAAATCCGGATGGAAGTGGTTGCATGAAGAGCCGAATTCTGACCCATTCATAAAAAAATGCTGAGGAGGAGAACCGCCAGTACGATGGCTGTGATTCCCACATAGATCCAGTCTTTCTCAACGGCGAAGCCGATGAGGGAGGAGAGCACCCTGAGCACCGGTGTGGCAAAGAGCACAAGGATGCCGAACTGGATGACAGCCCTGCTGCGGAAGGTGAAGGCCTGGGTGATGATGGTCCACACTTCCCTCAATCGGGCTGGTTCACTGGCAAAAGTATGGTAGGAGAACGCCGTTCCCGGGTGCTGGATGAAGAAGAGGACAGCCCCTGCAATGATGATCACGGCAGCGGTGATCACTCCCGTGCGCAGCAGCTGGCTGACAATTAGTCGGAGGGTGTGTTCGACGCGGTTTGGGTCTTTCGGTCTCATCATCTGGTTAAACGTTATATAGTACGTGTGATGCCGTCGAAGATCATTTCGAAGGCCAGCAGGGTGATCACAACCGCAAAGAGGATGCGCAGTGATTTGGTTTTCGCCCGGATCAGCAGGCGGGCGCCCATCAGGGAGCCTAACAGCACGCCTAACACCACCGGCATAGAGAGCACCGGATCGATGTACCCTTTGGTCAGGTATACCCCCGCACTGGCGGCAGCCGTGACGCCGATCATGAAGTTGCTGGTGGCGGAAGAGACTTTGTAAGGGAGTTTCATGATGGTGTCGAGGGCGATCACCTTGAAGGCTCCCGAGCCGATGCCGAGAAGTCCGGAGAGCACCCCGGCCACGGCCATCATCAGGTATCCCCAACCCACATTGAACACCCGGTAGATAAGCGGACCCGGTGTTGCCGGGTAGCTGCCATTCAGTTTCAGCCGTTTGACCACGGCTTCGCTGAAGGGTTGTTCCCGCCTGACCGGAAGGGATTCCTCCTTCCGGTTTCGGAAGGAGACGAATGCCGAATAGAGCAGCACCACTCCGAAGAGGATCATCAGGGCATAGGCGGGAAGGATGGCGGCGAGCGCAGCTCCGCCGACAGCACCGAGCGTGGTGGCAGTCTCCAGGAACATGCCGATGCGGAAATTGGTGATCCCCTCTTTCACGTATGCCGCCGCGGCGCCTGAAGAGGTGGCGATGACCGCCACCAGCGAGGTGCCCACCGCGTACCGCATGTCAACGCCGAGTCCGATCGTAAGCAGCGGCACGATCACCACCCCGCCGCCCAGTCCGGTCAGCGAACCGAGGAATCCGGCCAGCAGGGCGCCGGCAAAGAGGATCGCGATGATCGTCTCCATGGGGATCAAAGATAAAAAATAGTGATCGATCCGTGATTTAACAGGCGACTATTTCCGGGATAACCAGAATGGAACCTCTTCGTCTAATTTGTCACCACGATCCTGATCGTTTTTGTTTTCTCGATCTCTTCTTCCCAGGGTCGTTTATAGTTGAACACCAAGAGATGGTCTCCCGTTTGAAGAGCGATGAATTTCCAGGTCTCAGTGGCATTGCCTCCGACGATATTGAAATCCGGATTCTTCGGTTGGCTCGATTTGCTTACCAGTTTGATTGCCATCGTATCCCCAGGTTCCAGAAACCAGTCGTATCCGCAAGTCAAACACGCTTCGAGCTGAATATAAACGGTTTCATGTGCTTTAATCCGGAAGAGGGTGTCCTCTTGGGAAACGACATCCCTGGTTGGATGGCATCCGGTAAGACATTGACTCACGAGGATTAGTCCTAAAAAGAGGGGGATGGGTGCTTGCAACGTCTTAACTTTATTAGAATGCAGGTTTTTTAACATACACATCAATCGTCTTGACCTAAAATCTGAAGTGCGGGATGTGAAAAAAGGCACTTCACATCTCGCACTTCAGACTTCGCACTTGTCTTTGTCTCCCCGCCAGGGCTCGAACCTGGGACCCGTTGATTAAGAGTCAACTGCTCTGCCAACTGAGCTACGGAGAGTTGGTTCGGGCCGGCAAAGATACAACCTTTTCGGCTTTTTGTAAAATTTTCAGGGAAAATGAATTATATGGTACCTTTGCAAACAAGCGGACAAGCGGACCAGCGGACAAGCGGACAGGTGAAATACGAAAAGCGAATAGCGAACAGCGAAATATCAGTCCTCCGGCATCTGACATCAGACAACATGAATCGTGATCGGTGAACCCTAAACCAAAAAAATCGGCTCTGAATGTACAACCCGGCGTGGAGGCCCCTTCGCAGGTGAACAGGGAGGCGGTCCGGAACCTGAAATCCAGGAAATCCACTCCCCTATCAACAGAGCAGTATCTCGAAGGCATCTTTTCAGGGAACCGGACCATCCTCAGCAAAGCGATCACCCTGATCGAAAGCGCCCGGCACGATCACCAGATCCAGGCTCAGGAGATCATCAGCGAATGCCTGAAACATACTAATGAGGAATTAGAAATGAGGAATAAGGAAAAAAAGAATTCCTCCTTCCTCATTCCTCATTCTTCATTGAGAATCGGTATCACCGGCGTCCCCGGGGTGGGGAAGTCGACCTTTATCGAGGCGCTGGGAAAGCATGTCACCGGGTTGGGGTACAAGTTGGCCGTGCTGGCCGTTGACCCCAGTAGCACCCTCACCAAGGGGAGCATCCTGGGTGACAAAACACGTATGGAAAGCCTGGCGGTGGATCCCAATGCTTTCATCCGCCCCTCCGCCTCTTCGGGTTCTCTGGGAGGAGTAGCCCGGAAAACGCGTGAAACGATCTATCTCTGTGAAGCGGCCGGGTTTGACGTGGTTTTTGTGGAGACGGTAGGGGTGGGCCAGTCCGAAACGGTGGTGAAATCGATGGTCGATTTCTTTCTCCTGCTTTTGTTAGCCGGGGCAGGCGATGAACTCCAGGGAATTAAGCGCGGCATCATCGAAATGGCCGACGCGCTCATCATCAACAAAGCCGACGGCGACAACCTAAAACGGGCCCAGGTGGCCGCTTCCGATTATTCCAGAGCCATTCACCTCTTTCCACCCTCCGACACGGGATGGATCCCGGTGGTGGATACCTGCTCGGCTAAAACCCAGGCGGGAATCGAAAAAATTTGGGAGATCGTCCATGCCTTCCTGAGCACCATGGTGCAACACGGGCATTTTCAACGGAACCGGATCAGCCAGAACCGGCAGCTCTTCCATCAGGCCATTGAAGAACAGTTGAAGGAGCGTTACTATGCCCATCCGGGAATACAAAAACACTTACAGAAACTTGATAAGCAGGTGGCTGATGGAATCCTGAATCCCTATCAGGCGGCAAGTCTGTTATTGGGAAACCAGATGCCGGAGGACTGATATTTCGCTTTTCGCTTTTCGCTTTTTGTATTTCACTGGTCCGCTTGTCCGCTTGTTTTCCTGTCCGCCTGTTTTCTTCGCTACTTTCTTTTTAAAAAAGGGGAGATAGTCCAAAAGAGTTCCTTAGGATTGAAGGGTTTGGTGATAAAACCGCTCATGCCAATCTTGAAGATCTTCTCCCTGTCTTCCAGGAAAACAGAGGCCGTGAGTGCTATGATGGGAAGTTTTTGGTAATAGTCATCTGTCATGGCCCTGATCTTCAGGGTAGCTTCGTACCCGCTCATCTCAGGCATGTGTAGGTCCATCAAAATGACATCGTAGCGTTTCTTTTCCACCATCTCCACTGCAATCCGTCCATTTTCGGCGATGTCAACGCTGGCTTCCCACTTGGCAAGATACTTCGACACCACCTTCTGATTCACCAGGTTGTCTTCAACAACAAGTACCTCGAGTCCTCTCAGACTGTGAAAATCAGATTTCCTGTGGGGGTCCTCTTTCACGAATTTCTTGTCACTGACGAGGAAAGGAAGGGAAAAGAAGAACGTGCTCCCTTTTCCCAGCTTGCTGGTGACTTTCATCTCGCCTCCCTGCAATTCCACCAGTTTCCTGGTGATGGCCAGACCCAGTCCCGTTCCCCCATACTTGCGTGTGGTGGAGGATGTGCCCTGGGTGAAGCTTTCGAAGATAATCTCCATTTTGTCTTCAGGAATGCCAATTCCCGTATCGATAACGGAAAATCCGATTTCGACCTGCCCGTCTTCCCTTTTTACCGTTTCAGCCTCGATGCAGATTTCCCCTTTTTCTGTAAACTTCACTGCATTCCCAACCAGGTTGATCAGGATCTGGGTCAGCCGGGTTGAATCGCCCAGCAGGACCGGGGGGATGTCCTTATCAAGCTTCAGATCGAGGGATAGATGACGACGGTCCACTTCGTATTCGAAACTTTGCTTGATGCCGACCAGCAATTTCCCCATCTCAAATTCCACCTTCTCAAATTCAATCCTTCCGGCATCAATTTTCGAGAAATCGAGGATGTCATTCACGATCTGCAACAGATTATCGGTAGAAAATTTCAGGATATCCAGGCTTTCCACCTGATCCTCCCTGGGATCTTCCTCACGCATGAGGTTGACTGTATTGATGATGGCATTGAGTGGTGTGCGGATCTCATGGCTCATGGTGGAGAGGAACTTCTGCTTGGCGCGCGTGGCATCTTCAGCCAGATCCTTGGCCTTTTTCAGGTCATGTTCAATCTGCTCACGCCAGATGATCTCCTCCTCCAAGTTTTTACGCTGTTTGTACATCTTGATGAACACCGTCACCTTTCCGACCAGGATATCAGGGATAATAGGCTTGGTAATGAAATCCACGGCCCCGGTTTTGATCCCTTTCACACGGTAATAATCCTCATTGTAAAACGCAGTGATGTAAATGATCGGGATCAGCTCGTTCAGGGGATTTTTTCTGATGCGTTCCACGGTCTCAAACCCATCCATGCCGGGCATTCTGACATCCATTAGCATCAGGGCAAATTCCGTATTGTTTGATTTTTCGATGGCCTCCTGTCCCGATAACGCCCTGATGATCTCGATATCCAGGTCGGACAGCATCTCCTCCAGTACGATGATGTTCTTGAGCCGATCGTCAACAACCAGCACTTTAGGTTTCACATTCATATGAGTGAATTCAGGAAATTTGCAATTTGCTTCAGGGTGAAGACATGATCGGGATGTGCTGCCTCAATCGCGGACCGGGGCATGGTATCCGATTCCGATTCCTCCGGATCCTGAACCACGGTGACCCCTCCCATCTCCTTGATCTTTTTCAGTCCGAGACTTCCGTCGTTGTTCGCTCCTGTCAGGATGATCCCGATCAATCCGTCCCCGTAAGCCTCGGCTGCTGTCTCAAACAGGACGTCGATCGAAGGCCTGGCATAGTTCACCCGTTCCCCGATCGTAAGGGTAAATGAGCAATCCCTTTCCATCAGGAGGTGGTAATTTGGGGGTGCAATATAAGCCATCCCTCCCTTTGGGACCTCTTTCTCATCCGCCTCTTTCACCCTGATCTTTTGCATATTGTCTAGAAAGGAGGAGAGGTAGTTGTCAGCATCCGGGCTCATGTGCTGAACAATGATCATGGGAAGCGGAAAACGTTTGTCAAGCTCACTGAAGATCGTCTTCAGGGCATTGAGTCCTCCAGCTGATGACCCGATGACAACCGCGTGATATGTTTTCTTCGTTCCCACAAACCAATAAAATTACAAATATTTTTTTATGTAGATCCGTTCCTGGTCAACCACCGGTTCAAATGAATTGTAATGGGAGGAGAACTGGAGGTTTTCCTTTGAGCCAAGACAAAGAAAGCCCCCTCCCGGAAGCGATTCCAAAAAGAGTCCGATCACCCTGTCTTGCAAATGCCTGTTGAAATAGATCAGGACATTGCGGCAGATCACCAGGTTCATCTCGGCGAAAACACTGTCGGTCACCAGATTATGGTTGGCAAAAACAACATTTTTTCGCAGCGAATCATGGAGGGTCGCCCATTCATCATCAGCTTCATAATAATCGGAAAACGAACGCCGTCCTCCTGCTTTCTGGTAGCTTACGGTGAATTCCTTGATCCGGCTGATGGGATATTGTGCTTTTTTTGCGTGACGAATGACCACGGGGTTGAAATCGGTGGCATAGATCTGCGTTTTGTGCAGCAGCCCCTCCTCCTTCAGCATGATCGCCATGGAATAGACCTCCTCTCCGTTGGCACATCCGGCATGCCAGATCTTCACATGAGGATAGCTCCGTAACACCGGCAGCACACTTTGGCGCAGCGCTTTATAAAAACTCGGATCCCTGAACATCTCGGAAACGGTAATGGAGAGATCCAGCAGGATCTGATCGGTGAAAGCCGGTTCGTAGATCATCTTGTGGGTCATTTCCGTAATGGATGCTAATCCTGAAGCCTGCAAACGGTTCAGGATCCGGCGCTTCAGATGGGCCTGGGAGTAATTACGGAAATCAAACCCGTACTTCAGGTAGAGTCCCTCAATCAGCAGTTTGATTTCAACATCCTGGTTCTCAATTATTTCTTCTTCTTTCTTTTTCAATAGCTGAGGATTGACCGGCGGTTTTAACGTTGGAGGCAAACAGGTTTTTTATTATGGAAGCCAGCGTACTGAGCGCCAGAATGGCTACGATGATATACAGCGACTGGGAGGTGGTCAGGTGGATCCATCCCAGGAAATGGAAGATCATCTTGGCTCCGACAAAGATCAGCAGGATCGCCAGGCCAAGTTTCAGGTAATGGAACCGGTTCATCACATCGATCACCAGAAAGAAGAGCGACCGGAGGCCTAAAATGGCAAAGATGTTTGAAAAGAAGACGACGTATGGATCCTGTGTGACACTGAAGACTGCCGGTACAGAATCAACGGCAAAGAGGACATCGGCAAATTCGATGATCATCAGCACCAGAAACAAGGGGGTGATAAAGAACTTTCCCCCGATCCTTACCCAGAACTTCTCCCCATGATCCTCTTTCGCCACGGATAAAAAGCGGGAGGCGAACCGCACCACAGGATGTCGTTCAGTATCGATGACATTTTCATCCTTTTTTGAAAAGAACTGGTACCCCATCCTGGCCCCGAGGATCACAAGCAATACACCGAAAACTGTCAGGAACCAGTTAAATTGCTGGATCAAAGCGCTTGCCGCAAAGATGAATATGAAACGCATTACCACAGCTCCCAGGATCCCCCAGAAGAGCACTTTTTTATAATACTCCTGCCGGATATTGAAGGAGAGAAAGATCATGATGATCACAAAGATGTTATCCACCGAAAGGGAGTACTCGATCAGGTAGCCCGAAAGGTATTCGAGCGCCAGGTTATGGTTATAGATCTCGATGGCTTTTGGCACATTGTTTTCCAGCCCCAGGATAGAGATGGGATGATGGAACCGGAGGATCCTCTCCTGGATGGCCTCCCAGCTATCCGCTCCGTGAATGAGGTTGCCATGGGTCTTGATCAGAAAATAGAAGGCGATGGAGATGCCCACCCAAATGGAGGTCCAGATGAGTGATTCCCAGAAACCAGGTTTGTGTTGTTTTCTGTTCAGGATCCCCAGGTCAAGTGCCAGCATAAGAAAGATGAATAGCAAGAATAGTAAAAAGAAGACGAATTCGTTTGCCGACGGGACCATGGCATCAAAAATAATATAAAATTCTTACTTTTGTACTCCCTTCATTTCATTAGAAATAACCGGATATGAACGATGCTGTAGTCCTGAATCCAAACCCCCTGATTCGCTTTCTAGACAAACCTTCTGAAAATTTCACCCGGGCCGATCTGATCCGTTTCATCGAAGCCCATGGGATCCAGATGGTGAACTTCCGCTATGCCGGGGCCGACGGCCGGTTAAAGACCCTGAACTTCATCATCAAGAGCCGCGAGCATCTCGAGAGCATCCTTACGGCAGGGGAACGGGTGGACGGTTCCAGCCTGTTTCCCTATTACGTGGAAGCCGGTTCATCCGATCTGTACGTCATTCCCCGTTACAGGACAGCCTTCCTGAACCCTTTTGCCACGATCCCCTCTTTGGATATCCTCTGCTCCTATTATGACAAGGACGGAAATCCTTTTGCCAGCTCTCCCGAGTACATCATGCGCAAGGCCCATCAGTCGCTGAAAGCGTCTACCGGATTCGATTATGAAGTGATGGGGGAACTGGAATACTATGTGATCAGCGAGAAAGATCCTCTCTATGAGGCAGCAGACCAACGCGGCTACCATGAATCCTCCCCTTTCTGCAAATGGGAAAACCTTCGCACGGAAGCGATGCAGGCGATTGCCCATTGCGGAGGATTTATTAAATATGGCCACTCAGAGGTTGGGACCTTTACCGAATCGGGACTGCTGTATGAACAAAATGAGATTGAATTCACGCCGGTACGACTCGAAGATGCCGCAGAACAGTTGCTGATCGCCAAATGGATCCTGCGATCTCTGGCATACAAACACGGCGTAACCGTTACTTTTGCGCCCAAGATCACCACCGGTAAGGCCGGGAGTGGCCTCCACATCCATACCCGTCTTCTGAAGGAGGGGAAGAACGTGATGCTTGATAAGGGGAAACTCTCTGAAGTGGCCCGGAAAGCCATTGCCGGCTACCTCACGATGGCCAAGTCGCTCACCGCCTTTGGCAATACGATCCCCACCTCCTATTTCAGGCTCGTCCCTCATCAGGAGGCACCCACCACCATCTGCTGGGGCGACCGTAACCGCTCCGTACTCGTCCGCGTCCCATTGGGATGGATCGGCCATCAGCAAGATATGCTCCTGGATGCCAACCCGATTGAAGTTTCAAACCAACAGCATCCAACCGACAAACAAACCGTGGAATTCCGTTGTCCAGACGGATCGGCCGATATCTACCTTCTCGCAGCCGGTCTCGCAGTAGCGGCACGGAATGGGTTCGAGATGAAAAACCCGCTGGAGTTTGCCAGGCAAACTTATGTGGATGTGAACATTTTCGATGATAAATACAAAACCAAAACCGACGGCCTGGAACACCTCCCTACCTCCTGCTGGGAATCAGCTGAAGCCCTCGACGCCCAGCGGAAGGTCTACCAGGCAAACGGAATTTTCCCTGAATCCTTTATCGACGGAATCATCACCCGGTTGAGGAGTTTCGACGATCAACACCTGCGCGCCAACATCCGTGAAAACGAAAAGGAGGTGATCAAACTGGTGAACCGTTTCCTTCACTGCGGATAAAACTATCAAGGCCAACAACCGGAACGCAGCTGCGCCTGGGGCAAAGATCGCCCCAGCCAAGGCTGCTTATCCGGTTGCCGGCCTTTCTATATCAATAGAATGAAAAAGAGGCTGTTCCAAATGGGCAGCCTCTTTTCTTCAAACCAAACACCATGAAATCATTATGAGATCTTGATCTCTTTCTTGGTCTCCAGTTTTGCCTCTTCCCGTTTCGGAAGTTCGATCTTCAGAATGCCATCGACATAATCGGCTTTGATCTTTTCTGTATCCACCGATTTCGGCAGGGTGAAGGAACGGCTGAATGAACCGTAGTAAAACTCTTTGCGGGTATAGTTCTTCCCCTCTTCGCGCTTTTCATCCTCCACTTCGGATGAAACGGTCAGAACGGAATTCTCGAGGTTGATGCTGAAGTCCTCTTTTTTCAATCCGGGTGCCGCAATCTCCAGTTCAAAACCATTTGCTTTCTCGATAATGTTGGCTGAAGGGTCCAAGGCACGCCGGCCGAAAAAATCAGCATAATCGGTATCGAAGAAATTCGATACAAAGTCGGCCAGCGGATTTCTTTGTTGCCATCTGATAATTGCCATAATGTATGTCCTCCTATTTTTATTTGTTGTTGTTTGCTTTGATTCCGCTAAGATCAATTTCCATACCGCCGGGCTTTGTTGTCAAAATGTCACCGAAAACCGCGCGAATACTGCCAAGTTGACATTGTCTGTTTGCAGCTATTGAATACTTGCTACCTTCGTGGTTTCAATCCATCATGAAAACCTCCCTCACCCCTGCTCATCTGGCTATTCTGGCCGTGGCGGTCATCTTCGGGCTGCATTACAGCATAGCCAAAAGCCTGATGCCGGATCCCCTCACTCCCTGGCAGGTGACCTTCATCCGTTTGGGCGGGGGTGCCCTTCTCTTCTGGATCCTTCAGATCTTTTTCCCGAAGGAACGGGTGGTTCGACGCGACTTTCTGAAATTCGCTCTGTGCGGATTGCTCGGGTTTGCCCTCAACATCATCTTCTTTTACACCGGCCTCAATTACACCACTCCGCTCAATGCCGCCGTTATCCATGTCTCCACCCCCATCGTGGTGTTGATCCTGGCAGCTTTCATGATCAGGGAACCTGTCACGGTAAGGAAAATGGGAGGCATTGTGCTGGGGATGATCGGTGCCCTCATTCTCATCTTTTGGGGGCGCCACAGAGAATTCGGAGGAAATACGGCCCTTGGGAATCTTCTGGTTATCCTGAACATGGTGACCTATGCACTTTACCTTGTAATACTTAAACCACTGACTACCAGGTATCATACGGTAACCATCTTAAAGTGGTCATCCCTCTTCGGATTTCTTTTCGTCATTCCGGTCTCCATCCCCTCCATGCTGGAATTTTCCATTGCCCACTTTACCTGGTATACCTGGTCGGCCATTGCCTATATCATCTTCCTCACCACCTTCGTGGTTTACTTTCTGATCAACTATGCGCTGAAAACCATTTCTCCGACGGTGGTCAGCTACATCGCCTACCTCCAGCCCATCCTGGCGGCAGCTACATCCATCTCGGCCGGCATGGAGCGGATCACTGTACCCAAAGTGGTGGCTGCCCTGATGATCTTTGCGGGCGTATGGCTGGTAACAAGGAAGGGGAGTAGGAAATTAGGTCATTAGGAAATTAGGTAATAGGGTAATACGAAAGACGAAGGAGGAAGGACGAGGGACGAAAGACGTAAAACGTAAGATGTAAGACGTAAGATGTAAAACTATAACTTATAACCTTATAACCTACAACCTACAACCTATAACCTATAACCAACATCCAATATCTCATATCCAACATCCTTTATCCCGGCACTAAAACAAATGTCTGAAGGGCAGGAGGATGTATTCGAAGATCTTCTCGATCATTGGACGGTTCATCCACCGGTGATAATCGAACAGATCTGAATGGCGAACGGTCTCTTCCACGTGGGCGTTCAGTTGCCTGAGGATCTCCGGCTCATGGCCAATCAGGGCGATCTCGTACTGATACCGGAAACTCCGGTAATCGAAGTTGGCAGAGGAAACCGAGAAGACTTTGTTATCGATGATCAGCAACTTGGCATGGAGGTTATGAGGGGCGTAGAAAAGCAACTGCACGTTGTTCTTGTGCATCATCCCGAAATATTTGTTCCGGAGGATGTCCACCATCCTCACATCTGAATGCCGGGGCATGATCACCCGCACATTAACACCCCTTTTTCCTGCGTCCATCAGTGCTTTCCTCAATAAAAAACCGGGAAGAAAGTAAGGGGTTTCAATCAGTACCTCCTTTTTGGCACTGCGGATCAGCTGGGTATACTTCTTCTTGAGTCGCTGGAGGGGAATCGAGGGGACATCTCGGAGGATCTCATAATCCTCAAATTTCAGTGTTTGGCTGTAGCTGCGTTTATCCTTGATATAGTAAGGGTTGAATGCTTCAAAATTCTGCTCAAAGACTTTCCGGAAGACCGGGGCGATATCTCCCTGGAACCGAAGCGCCAACTCTCTCCAGTTCAGGTTATAGCCCGTTATATTGGCCGATCCGATGTAGGAGATGTCATCATCGATCACGAGGATCTTCCGGTGATCCCGCCGGTGCCCGCGGGTAAAGAGGTCGGAGCTGATCTTGATCTTTTCAAAAAATTTCACCTCCCCTCCCAACCGGATCAGCTCCGAGAAGAAGGTCTCGGAAACCGGTCCGCGCCCCCAGGAGTCAATCAGCACCTTCACCGCCACCCCTTCCCTCGCTTTCTGGGTCAGGGCATCCTTGAACTTCACCCCCATGTGATCATTGGCGAACTTGTACGTTTCGAGGTAAATAAACAAAGAAGCTTTTTCGATGTCGTTGAGCATCAGGTTATAAAGCTTCAGTGTATCATCAATCACCAGGTACTTCATCGGAGACAGGCGGTTAATTTTCTCATGCTCAATCAATAGTCAAAAATATAAAAATAGTCCAAACCGGTCAACCTGTTTGAGGTCGGATGCTTTTTTCGTAGCTTTGTCTGAAAATGGCCGATATGATCAGATCAATGACCGGGTATGGCAAAGCGGTGAAGGAACTTCCCGGGAGGCGTATCCGGGTGGAGGTCAAATCGCTGAACAGCAAAGGGCTGGACCTGAACATGAAGGTCCCCTCCTGGTTCCGTGAAAGGGAGCTCGAAATCCGGAACATCCTCTCCTCCCTGCAACGGGGAAAGATCGATCTTTTTATTTCCATGGAGGATATAGTTGGCCCGCCCGGCTACATGCTGAACAAATCCCTGGCAAAGCAGTACCATGAGCTTCTCAGGGAACTTCAGCAGGAATTCGGGGAAGAGAGTTCCGAAGGGCTGCTTCCCCTGGTAATGCGGATGCCCGATCTCCTTCAGTCCAGGACAGAAGAGATGGATCAGCGGCAATGGGAAATGATCCACAACGCCCTCGACGAAGCCCTTGAAGAGCTGGAGCAGTTCAGGGTGGCGGAAGGGACCATCCTGAAAACGGATCTGGAACATCGCATCATGTCGATTCTTTCTCTTCTGGACACAATCGATCCTTTTGAAGCGGAGCGGAAAGAGACGGTCAGGAAAACCCTTCAGAAGTCACTCGAATCTTTCGCTGCAGGCAACGGAGATGCAAGGCCAGATGCCAACCGGTTTGAAGAGGAGCTGGTCTATTACCTGGAGAAGATGGATTTTACGGAGGAGAAGGTAAGGTTGAGGAAACATTGTGATTTCTTCCTGGAGATTCTTACGGAGGAGGAGTCGCAGGGGAAAAAGCTGGGATTTATCTGCCAGGAGATCGGCCGTGAGATCAATACACTTGGATCCAAAGCTTATCATGCCGGGATCCAGAAGATTGTGGTCGGAATGAAAGACGAACTGGAGAAAATCAAGGAGCAATTATTAAATATCTTATGATCCCTCCAACATGAAAGCCATCATCATTTCAGCCCCTTCGGGCGCAGGAAAATCGACCATTGTCCATCGCCTGATGGAACGATTCCCTGGGCTCGGTTTTTCCGTTTCGGCCTGCAGCCGTCCCCCGCGCGGCGATGAGGTGGATGGGGTGGATTATCATTTTCTCTCCGCAGATGAATTCCGGACCCGTATCCGCCGGAATGAGTTTATGGAATGGCAGGAGGTTTACCCAGGAAATTACTACGGCACCCTTAAATCGGAACTGGAACGCCTCCGCGGTGAAGGGAAAGTTCCCCTGTTCGACGTGGACGTGGTGGGTGCTGTCAGCCTGAAAATCTATTTTGGCCCTCCAGCGTTGGCTATCTTCATTCAACCACCCTCCCTCGAAGTTTTGGAGGAACGCTTGCGGAAACGGGGCACCGACAGGGAAGAGAGTCTGCAGAAACGAATTGCCAAGGCTGAAAAGGAGATGACCTACGCGCAGCAGTTTGATGCGGTGGTGGTCAACGACGACCTCGGGCGTGCGATAAAGGAGGCGGAACAACTCGTGGAGGTTTGGTTAACAGAACCTGTTGCATGAAGCAAAAAACAACAAAAACCGGCCTTTTCTTTGGTTCGTTCAACCCGATCCACCAGGGGCACCTGATGATCGCGAGTTACATGCTTGAATTCACCGATATCCACGATGTGTGGTTCGTCATCTCACCTCACAACCCCCTGAAGGAGAAATCGACCCTCCTGCCCGACGTGAACCGGCTGTATATGGTAAATGTCGCTGTGGAGGACGACTCCCGGTTCAAGGCCTCCAACATCGAATTCCACCTGCCGCAACCCTCCTATACCATCGACACCCTCACCTATATGGAAGAGAGGTACTCCAACCATGAATTCATCCTCCTGGCAGGTTCCGACATCCTTGGCTCGCTGCACAAGTGGAAGAACTACGAACAGCTCCTTGCTAATTATATGTTCTACATCTATCCCCGTTATGACGAGAAACCTATTCAAAACAGGGAAGACGAGGCAGATAGCTTAATGAATGACACCGCCACCATACGCTCACATCCTTCCATCCGTTACATTGACGCCCCCATGGTAGAGATCTCAGCCAGCTTTATCCGCAATGCCATCAGGGAGGGGAAAAACATGCAGTATTTTCTTCCGGCCAAAGTATGGGAGTACGTTGAGAAGATGGGATTCTATCGGTAACGTAAGTCACGCCAAGGCGTGATCTCCGCTTAGCTGCGAGATACCGGATTCATCCCCCAGCACCTCCAGGAGAAATCCTCCAGCACCTTCATGGTGATCTTCGGCGCCTCATAAAACCCCATGTGGGCCACCTCATGCAGGATCAACGATTCGGAATGTTTCGGAAGCAGGAGCATCTCTCCTGCACGGTCCATCGGGATCCGTGCGTCCTTCATCCCGAGGATAAAAAGCACCGGGATGTTCAGATTTTTCAGCGTTTCGGTTGAGTCCATCCGTTCGCGCATACCAATCATCGCAGCCATAATTGCCTCTTTGGTGAGTAAGGAGGCTTCCTGGATCAGCCGGTCGATCTGTTTACGGAATTTTTCCTGTGAACCCTCAGGAAACAGGCTGGGAATAAACTGCAGGATATAGTTGAACTTGTCGGCTCTGATCACCTCGATCGAGCGGTTTCGGTTGATCACACCCTCCGGGGTGTCGGTAAAGGGGTGGGAATGAACGATGGCAATCCCTTTGAGCATCCGGGGAAATAGACGGGCAAACGCCAGGGTCACATAACCTCCCATGGAATGCCCTGCCATCACACATTGCCTGATTCCCCGGCTAAGCAGGATCTTCCTTACCACCTCGGCCATCAGGTCCATGGTGTGAACTTCAGCCAGGGAATCGCTCAGGCCGAATCCGGGGAGGTCGATCGCAATCACACGGAACCGTTCCGAGAAGTTCCGTATAAACCGCTTCCAGATGAGGGATGATTCCGTAAAGCCATGGAGCAATACCAGGCATGGCCCCTCTCCGGAATCGGAAAAGGCAATTTTCTTACCCCGTATCTTTATTGATTTCATAGTCACTGATTTCAGATGCCGGATGCCAGATCCCGGATAAATCAGGCATCCGGTATCCGGTATCCGGTATCTGGTTCCCCCAGCCCTATTCTACTTTCATGATCTCTTCGATCTCCTTTACCGTTTTCGGGATGGGCTTGCCAAGCACCCTGACTCCTGAAGCGGTGACCAGTACGTTATCCTCGATCCTGATCCCACCGAAGTCTATGTAGGTCTCAACCACATCGTAATTAATGAACTCAGCACATTTCCCCTCCGCTTTCCAGATGTCGATCAGTTCGGGAATGAAGTAGATCCCTGGTTCGATGGTCATCACGAAGTGTTCCTGCAATTTTCTCCCGAACCGGAGAAATGCCAGTCCGAACTCCTTGCTTCGCTGGGTCTCTTCATCATAACCTACGAAATTTTCACCCATCCCTTCCAGGTCATGGACATCCAGTCCCATGGGATGACCCAGACCGTGTGGGAAGAACATCGTGTGGGCTCCACGGGCAACGGCTTCGTCGGGATCACCTTTCATGATGCCCAGCGAGATCAGTCCGGCAGCGATCTCCCTCCCGGCCTTCAGATGGATATCGCGGAAGGGAATGCCGGGCTTCACCTCGCTGATAGCCGTCAGATTGGCCGCCAGCACAATGTCATAGATCTCTTTCTGTCGCAGGGAAAATTCACCGCCAACCGGCACAGTCCGTGTGATATCGCTGGAATAATGGTATTCCGATTCGCACCCGGCATCCACCACCAGCATCCTGTCGGGCATCAGGATATTCCCGTGATAATGATTGTGAAGCGTTTGCCCGTTGATGGTAAGGATCACCGGGAAGGAGACGCCACAAGCCTGTGCCAGTGCAATTCCTTCAATGGTCCCTGCGATCTCCTTTTCGATCGTGCCGGGACGGGCCATCTTCATGGCCGTGGTGTGCATCAGCCAGGCCACATCCACCATGTTCTCGATCTCCTGGATTTCCAGCAGGTCCTTCTTCATCCGTAATTTCACGATCCCCTTGATCAGCTCTTCGGATGCCCGCTTCCTGACCTCAGAGAGGGGGTATTCCAATAATTCGGAGATCTGGATGATCGTCTCTCCCCGGTAGGGAGGGGCGTAATGGATTTTCCTTCCCGAATTCATCGCATGCTGAAGAGTCTCTTCCAGTTTGCTCAGGGGCAGTGCCTCTTCCACACCGGTTTGCCTGCCACGTTCCTTCATGGTAGGCTGCTGGCCCATCCAGATGATGTCTCCAATCTCCACATCGTTCCCGAAAAGGATCTCTTTCCCGCTGTCGAGATCAATTATCCCGGCCAGATCGGGCTGATCCAGACCAAAAAAATAGAGGAAATTGCTGTCCTGTCGAAAGGCGTAGGTGTTTGCCGGATAGTTGAAAGAGACCTCCTGGTTGCCGGGGAAAAAGATCAATCCTCCGTGTACTTCATTCTTCAACCGGGTTCTTCTCTCTTTGTAAATGCTTGATGGAAACATAATTTAGAATTATTTAAAATAGCAATAAATTTGTTTGATGGTGTCGAAGGTACAAAAATTATCCTTTAAATTTGTTTTTCATCTTTAATATTCCTACATCAATGAGTTCATCGCTCCTTCATTATGCCTCCATCACCAAAAAGATATGGATGGCACTGCTGGGTCTTTTCCTGATGGTGTTCCTTGTGGTGCACTTGGGGATCAACCTATGTCTCCTTCGTTCCGACGGGGGATCATGGTTCAATGAGGCAGCCCATTTCATGGGAACAAATTACGTGGTTAAGGTGTTTGAGATTGTTCTTTTTGCCGGGTTCATCCTCCACATTCTCCTCGGCGTCATCCTGCAGATCAAGAACTGGATCTCGCGGCCGGTCCGTTACCGGATATCCAACAAAACCACCACTCCCTTCCTCAGCAAGTACATGATTTACACAGGTGGGATCATTTTAATTTTCCTGATCATCCATTTTATGAATTTCTACTTCATCAAGCTGGGATGGATTGAGAGTCCGTTTCCCCTGCCGGAAGGCGGTGAACCCGATTTTTACGCCACCGCACAGGCCCTCTTCCTGCAGCCTTTTTACGCGATCTTATACATGGTGCTCATGGTGGTCCTGGCATTTCACCTGAATCATGCGTTTGGGGCGGCTTTTCAGACACTGGGACTGAACCACAAGACCTACACCCCTTGGATCCAAGGGCTCGGGACGGTTTATTCGATCGTGATCCCGCTGGGATTTTTCATCATTCCTCTCTATTTTTTAATTTTCAGATAGTATCATGGCAGAGTTAAATTCAAAGATACCCAAGGGTCCTGTCGCAGAGAAATGGACCAATTACAAAGCGCATCAAAACCTGGTCAATCCGGCCAATAAACGGAAACTCGACGTGATCGTCGTTGGAACGGGTCTGGCCGGTGCTGCCGCTGCCGCCTCTTTCGCCGAGATGGGTTTCATGGTGAAGATTTTCTGCTACCAGGACAGTCCCCGTCGAGCCCACAGCATTGCCGCCCAGGGAGGGATCAATGCAGCCAAGAACTACCCCAACGATGGCGACAGCATTTACCGCCTTTTCTACGACACCGTCAAAGGAGGCGATTACCGCGCCCGGGAAGCCAATGTTTACCGGCTGGCAGAGGTCAGCAACGACATCATTGATCAATGCGTAGCCCAGGGAGTCCCGTTTGCAAGAGAATACGGCGGGATGCTGGATAACCGTTCCTTTGGCGGGGCGCTCGTCTCGCGGACCTTCTATGCCCGGGGACAAACCGGGCAGCAACTCCTTCTGGGAGCTTACGGCGCCCTGAGCCGCCAGATCAAACTGGGAAAGGTGGAGATGTTCAACCGTCATGAGATGATGGAGCTGGTGGTGGTTGACGGCCGTGCCCGCGGGATCATCACCCGGAACCTGATCACCGGGGAATTAGAGCGCCATTTCGGGCATGCAGTAGTGCTGGCGACAGGTGGGTACGGAAATGTCTTCTACCTCTCCACGAACGCCATGGGATCGAACGGCAGCGCTGCCTGGCAGGCATTCAAAAAAGGAGCTTTCTTTGCCAATCCCTGCTTCACCCAGATCCACCCGACCTGCATTCCTGTCCACGGCGACTACCAGTCAAAGCTGACGCTCATGAGTGAAAGCCTCCGCAACGACGGACGCATCTGGGTGCCCAAAAACATCGAGGATGCCCAGAAGATCCGCAAAGGGGAGCTGAAAGGCAACGATATCAAAGAGGAAGACCGGGATTATTTCCTCGAAAGAAGGTACCCTGCCTTCGGGAACCTCGTCCCGCGCGACGTCGCTTCCCGGGCTGCCAAAGAACGCTGCGATGCCGGCTACGGTGTCGGGGAGACCGGCCTGGCCGTCTATCTCGACTTTGCCGATGCGATCAATCGGTTGGGGAAACATGTGATCGAGGAGCGCTACGGGAACCTCTTCCAGATGTACGAAAAGATCGTCGACGAAAACCCTTATCTCAACCCGATGATGATCTACCCGGCAGTCCATTACACAATGGGCGGCCTTTGGGTGGACTATGAACTGATGAGCACTGTCCAGGGGCTCTTTGTGGCAGGAGAGGCCAACTTTTCCGACCATGGAGCCAACCGGTTGGGGGCCTCCGCCCTGATGCAGGGGCTGGCCGACGGATATTTCGTTCTGCCTTACACCATTCAGAACTACCTGGCCGACCAGATCAAGGTTCCCCGCATGTCGCCCGACAAAGAGGAATTCCTCGAGGCAGAAAAGAAGGTGAAGGAACGGCTGGAGAGCCTTATGTCCATCCAGGGCAGCAAATCGGTTGACCATTTCCATAAGGCGCTTGGGAAGATCATGTGGGAACATGTAGGGATGGGCCGTACCGCCGAAGGACTCAAAGAGGCGATCAGGATGATCCGCGAACTTCGCGAAGAGTTCTGGAAAGAGGTTAAGATCCCCGGAACGATCAACGGGATGAACACCGAACTGGAAAAGGCCGACCGGGTGGCCGACTTTCTCGAACTTGGGGAACTGATGGCCCTCGATGCCCTGGAGCGGGAAGAGAGCTGCGGTGGCCACTTCCGGGAGGAATACCAGACCGAGGAGGGCGAATGCCTCCGCAAGGACAAGGATTTCATGTACGTGGCTGCCTGGGAATATAAAGGTCCCGGCAACTTTGTCCTGCATAAGGAATCCCTTGTCTATGAGGAGATTGAGGTGAAACAAAGGGTCTACAAGTAGCGATTAGGGATTAGGGATTAGGGATTAGGGCTTTTATTTATGGTTTCTAATAAAAGGACTTTATAAATGGTTGAAAAAAAGAAGATTATATCTTATCATGATTTGGAAATCTGGAAGCGGGGAATTCAATTGGTTAAGGAACTCTATAAGATCACTTCTGAATTTCCAAAATCTGAGATATATGGTCTTACCTCACAGATTCAGCGGGCTGCTGTCTCATTTCCTGCCAATATCGCAGAGGGTTGGGGAAGAGAATCTTCAAAGAACTATATCCAGTTCCTCAGAAATTCCCGCGGATCTCTGTTTGAAATGGATACGCTTATCATCATTGCATATAAACTCAATTATATAGACAAAAAAACATTGAATCCCATCCTTAACGAGATTAAAGAACTTGGGAAAATGTTGAATTCTATTATCAAGAAAATTAATGAAAGGATCCAGGAATAAAGGAAAAGGTATTGCCCCTAATCCCTAATCCCTAATCCCTAATCGCTACCTCCTATGAAACTAACGTTAAAAATCTGGAGACAGGCTTCCGCCACGGCGAAAGGAAAATTTGTCACCTACCCTCTCGACAACATCTCTCCGAATTGTTCATTCCTTGAGATGCTGGATATCCTCAATGGGCATCTGATCCGGCAGGACGAAGAGCCGGTGGCTTTTGACCATGATTGCCGTGAAGGGATCTGCGGAATGTGCAGTCTGTACATCAACGGCCATCCGCATGGTCCCGATGATGCCGTCACCACCTGCCAGCTTCATATGCGGAAGTTCAGGGATGGCGATACCATTGTTGTTGAACCCTGGCGTGCCAAACCCTTCCCGGTGATCAAGGACCTGATCGTAGACCGTACCGCGTTCGACAAGATCATCCAGGAGGCAGGCTATATCTCGGTTCATACGGGTGGCACCCCCGATGCCAACAGCATTTTGATCAGCAAGGAGAAGGCTGACCTGTCGATGGACGCGGCCGCCTGCATCGGCTGCGGCGCCTGCGTGGCCGCCTGCAAGAACGCCTCCGCGATGCTCTTTGTCTCGGCCAAAATCTCCCAGTTTGCCCTGCTGCCGCAAGGGAAAGTGGAGGCCAAGGAGCGTGTGAAGAAAATGGTGGCCAAGATGGACGAACTCGGCTTTGGAAACTGTACCAACACTTACGCGTGTGAAGCTGAATGCCCCAAACTGATCTCCCGCTCCAACATCGCCCGCCTGAACCGCGAGTTCATGGCAGGGAAAGTTTGCTGATTTGTCCCATGAGATTCTCGGAGATCCCGGCTCTCCCTTCCATCAAGAACAAGCTGATCCAGACCGTTCGCGATCAGCGGGTCAGCCATGCCCAGCTCTTTTACGGACCTGAAGGGTCGGGGAAACTGGCATTGGCCGTTGCCTATGCCCAGTTGATCAACTGCCAGAACCCCTCCCCTGACGACTCCTGCGGCACCTGCCCTTCCTGCGTCCAATTCCAGAAACTGGTCCACCCCGATCTCCATTTTTTCTTCCCGGTAGCCACCTCAAAAAAGGTTCCCTCAAAACCCTCCAGCAAACTCTATCTCAATGAATGGAGGGAATTCCTGCTGAGCCATGAATACCAGGTGTCACTCCCTGTGTGGTACGATTTCATCGGCATTGAGAACAAACAGGGAACGATCTATACCGAAGATGCCGCCGAGATCAACCGGATCCTGAGTTACAAGAGCTATGAATCGGAATACAAGGTGGTGATTATCTGGATGATTGAAAAACTCACCTACGCCGCGGCTCCCAAAATGCTGAAGATCCTGGAGGAGCCTCCCGAAAAGACCCTCTTTCTGTTGATCTCAGACAACCCCGATCATGTGATTTCTACCATTCTTTCGCGTTGCCTCCCGGTGAGGATTCCCCGGATCCCCGAATCGAAACTCGGCACCAGCCATGAAGAACAAGAGGAGAACCAGGCCCATTTCTCCCTTTTCCGCAACTGGATGCGCCTCTGCTTCTCAGGGAATGTCCCCGAACTGATCGCCTTTGCCAACGAAACAGGCAAGACCGGTCGGGAGAAACAGAAAAGCCTCCTCCTTTACGGCCTCGGAGTGGCAGGGAAAGGATCCCTGGAGATCCATGGGGTGCATGCGCTGCCTGAGGATAGAAACGAAGAGGCCACTTTCATCAGCCGCTTCTCCCCCTACCTCACCGATGAAAAGCTGCAGGTTTTCTACGACCTTTTAAACAAGGCGGTCTTTCACATTGAACGGAACGCCCATACCCCCACCCTTTTTCTCGACCTTTCTCTGAAAATCACGGCGCTCTTTAAAAGGTGACATCCCTTCTGTCTCTGTATATTTTTTTTCTACCTTTGTCTCCACGCTATCTCCATGGAAGACAACGATTCAAAACCGGCCACCCCAAAATGCAATCCCTTTCTGACCAGGGGATTTTGTGTCCCTCCCCAGCCGGGACATAAAAATGACCGGATTTTCAGGCATAGCTGCAGCAAACTGGATACGTTCGATTGGCTTGGGGAAATCCCGGTTCCTTCAGGACACGTCCCTTTCGATGTGGTGGAGGTGCGGTTCAAGAACAACCGGAAAGACTTTTACCGATTTGGTACGGACCTGACTCTCCAGTCTGGCGATATCGTGGCGGTGGAGGCCTCTCCCGGTCACGATATCGGGGTGGTATCCCTGGCAGGGGAAGTCGTCAGGCTGCAGCTCAAAGCAAAAGGGATCGATCCTGCTTCCGAAGAGATCCGAAAGGTCTACCGGAAAGCAAGGCTCACCGACGTGGAAAAGTGGGTCTCTGCAGTGGATCTGGAACGCGCCACCATGTTCAAGTCGCGCGAGATCGCCGAACGGCTGGGCCTCTCCATGAAGATCAACGATGTGGAGTACCAGGGTGACCAAACAAAAGCCATTTTCTACTATACCGCTGATGACCGGGTCGACTTCCGGGAGCTGATCAAAGTGCTTGCCGATGAATTCAAGGTGCGTATCGAGATGCGCCAGATCGGGGCGCGGCAGGAGGCCAGCCGGCTGGGCGGGATCGGTTCGTGCGGCCGGGAACTTTGCTGTTCCACCTGGATGAACCAGTTTCATTCAGTGACCACCCAGGCCGCCCGCATTCAACAGCTTTCCCTGAATCCCCAAAAGCTGGCCGGACAATGCGGAAAACTGAAATGCTGCCTGAACTATGAATACGAGACCTACCTGGATGCCCTCAAGGATTTTCCCTCCGTTGAAACCGTACTGAAAACGAAAAAGGGGGATGCCATTCATCAGAAGACAGATATCTTCAAGAAACTGATGTGGTACTCATACGCCAATGATCCGCACAACCAGATGGCCATCCCAGTCGACAATGTGATCCGTATCATTGAGCAAAATAAAAACGGGAAATTTCCGCCGAACCTGGAAGATTTCTCCAACATCACGGAGCAGAAATCTTCCTTCGAAAACGGGAATCTCCCGGATGAGATGAGTTATATCGATCATTCATAAGACCGGCGGGACGATCCTGACGCTGATGAGAGCCATCTTTCACACCAACACCCTGATCCTTACAGGAGCCCTGTTTCTGCTGGTTGCATGCAACGACAAACGCATTTTTGAAGAGAGCAGGAAAATTGACCAGGGGATCTGGCCGACCGGCAACATCCTCGACTTTTCTCCCGTCATCTCCGACACCCTTTGCGGGTATTCAATCTATATCGACGTACGTAATGACATCAGTTATTCGTACAGCAACCTGTACCTCTTTCTGAAGACACGCTTCCCCAACGGCCGGATTGCCCGGGATACCATTGAGTGCCTGCTGGCGGGATACAACGGGAAATGGCTGGGATCAGGCAGCGGGAACGTAAGGTTCAACCGGTTTCTCTTCCAGAAAGGGATCCGGTTACCGGTAGCCGGTGAATACCGTTTCGAGCTGGAACAGGCCATGCGGGTGGAGGAATTGCATGGGATCATTGATGTAGGGTTACGGATTGAAAGAGACAACTAACAGATCATTCTTGACGGATGGCAGCTGAAAAAAAACATAAAGTCCCCCCCAAAAAAGCCAGGCGCTTCATCTGGGGATTCTGGATCACCTACTCCCTGCTTCTTGCCGGGATCATCCTCCTCTTTATCCTGATCGGATACGGCCTTTTCGGAAAAATGCCCAGCTTCCAGGAGCTGGAAAACCCCGAGAGCAATCAAGCTACCGAGATCTTTTCGGCCGACGGAAAGCTTCTGGGCAAGTATTATGTGGAGAACCGTTCGAACATCCATTACCAGGACCTCTCCCCAAACATTGTGAATGCCCTGATCGCCACGGAGGATGCCCGTTTCGAAAAGCATTCGGGCATCGACCTGAAGGCGACCATCAGGATGGCCTTTGGCATCCTGACAGGCACCGACAAAGGGGGTGGCAGCACTATCACACAGCAGTTGGCGAAAAACCTTTTCCCCCGGAAACCCCGTTATACCAAACTGGAGTTAGCGGTGATGAAGCTCAAGGAGTGGGTCACCGCCGTTAAGCTCGAGCGGAACTACTCGAAACAGGAGATCATTGCGATGTACCTGAATACGGTCGACTTCGGAAGCATGTCCTTCGGGATCAAATCGGCTGCCAAGACCTATTTCAACAAGACTCCCGACCAGCTCAACCCAGAAGAGGCGGCCCTGCTGATCGGCATCCTGAAGGCTCCCACCTACTTCAGCCCGGTGCGCAACCCCGACCGAGCCTGGTTCCGCCGTAACATCGTGCTGAAACAGATGGAAAAATACGGGTACATCTCCCAGGTGGAGTATGGCTCCCTGAGCCAGCTGCCGATCGATATGTCGAGTTACCGGATCCAGGACCATACGTCAGGGTTGGCGACCTATTTCAGGGAGTACCTGCGGATGTACCTGACCGACTGGTGCAACAGCCATTCAAAAGAGGATGGCACCCCCTACAACCTCTATCGCGACGGGTTGAAGATCTATACGACAATCAATACCGTGTTGCAAACCTATGCCGAAGAGGCGGTAAGGGAATACCTGGGCAAAGAACTCCAGCCCTCCTTCTTTGCACACTGGAAAGGATACAAGAATGCCCCGTTCGTCTTTCAGAAAAATGAACGGCAGGAGATCCAGAAACTGATGATGTCGGCCATGCGGAGAACCGACCGTTACCACCGGCTGAAAAAGGATGGGTTTTCGGAAGAGGAGATCTACCAAAACTTCCAGCAACCTATCCGGATGAAGGTCTTTTCCTGGAAAGGACCCATCGATACGGTGCTCACCCCGATGGACTCCATCCGCTATTACAAATTCTTCCTCCAGGCCGGTCTGATGTCGATGGATCCGCGCACCGGGTACATCCGGGCCTACGTAGGGGGGATCGACAACAAGTACTTCCAGTACGACCACGTGATCCTGAGCAAGCGGCAGGTGGGTTCCACCTTTAAGCCCTTCCTCTATACCCTGGCCATCCAGGAGGGGGAGACCCCCTGCACCCGGTACCCCAACGTGCAGCCGGTGATCGAACTCTGGAACGGCGCCAAATGGGCTCCGGAGAACTCCAGCGACGAACGGATAGGGGAAGAGGTGACCCTGAAGTGGGCGCTGGCCAATTCCAACAACTGGATCAGCGGGCAGCTGATGAAGAAATACTCTCCCCAGGATGTGATCACGATCGCCCATAAGATGGGGGTTACCAGCTACATCCCTCCCGTCTATTCCATCGCCCTGGGTTCGGCTGACCTCTCCCTGTATGAGATGGTCGGTGCCATGAGCACCTTCCCCAACAAGGGGCAATGGATCGAACCGATCTTCATTACCCGCATCGAAGACCAGTACGGGAATGTGCTGGAACAGTTTGTCCCAAAACAGCAGGAGGCCATCAGCGAAAAGACCGCCTACCTGATGATCGAGCTGCTGAAAGGGGTAGTCGAATTCGGGACCAGTGTTCGGTTGCGGTACAAATACGGTTTCACCAACGAAATTGCCGGCAAGACCGGAACCACGCAAAACCAGAGCGATGGTTGGTTCATGGGCATCACCCCCGATCTGGTGACGGGGATCTGGGTGGGTTGCGAAGACAGGGCCGCCCATTTCCGTACGCTGAACCTTGGGCAGGGTGCCAACATGGCGCTGCCGATCTGGGCGATCTATATGCAGAAGGTCTACGCCGATTCGCTCAACACCGGCATCACGAAACGGAACTTCGACAGGCCATCCTTCAAGATTGACGTGACCTTCAACTGCGACTCCCTGTTTCAGTCCACGAAAAAACCCGACAAGAACAAGTATGATGAGTTTTAGTCTTCCAGCTGCCGGACTGTTTCCCGGTAGACGACCCCTCTCTCTTTCAGCCCCGCAAGGAGAAAATTGACGCATTCAGTTTTTTCCCCCAGGACCTCAGGCACGGTGATGCCTTTATGGGAGTAGATCCCACCGGTAACCATCCGCAATGCCATGGTAGCGGTATATCCGGTGGTACGTGCCATGGAATGGACCTTTGTCACCGGATCCCGGGTGTCGAACAGATCATAGGTATACCGCAGCCGTGTCCCCTCCTTCTTCCCTTCCACGATCACCTTCATGATGGTGATGTCCACCTCTCCCTCCTTCAGTTTCCATTTCGGAAAAAGCAGGCGGGCGGTCAGGTCGACAGGCCTGATCCGCTGGCCGTTGATCTCTACGGGGTCCTGGCTGAAAAAACCGGTTTCACGAAGCATCCTCATCTTTTCGATATGGCCGGGATAACGCAGGGTCTTCTCCACCATGAAGGGGGCTTTGACGGTGTGGATCAGCGAGCGCAGTCCGTCGCTGTTGAAGGCCTCCAGGGTGCCGATCCCGGGGAAGTTCATCAGCTCGGGATCGGAAAGCGCCGGCTTCACCACCAGCTTCCCGTTTTCGACCAGACGGGCCGGACGGGTGTACTCCTCGATGACATCGATGGGAGAAAATCCCGCCTTGTATTCGTATGGCCACTCCCTCACCTGGGGAAGCCCGCCTACGTAATAGGCCACCCGCTCCGTTTCATCCAGCAGGTGGTCCACATGACCGATCAATACGTTGCACATACCGGGAGCTACCCCGCAATCCATGATGGCGGTCACCTTTTTCCTCTTTGCCAGCTCATCCAGTTCAAAAGGATCTTCAATGAAGAAGGCAATGTCGATCACATCCTTTCCCGCCTCAATGATCGCTTTCAGCGTCCTGAACCCCATGAAGCCCGGCACGGCATTGATCACCATATCATATCCGCTCACCAGCCGGGTGACCTCTTCCGGAAAGCTGAGGTCCATAAACACCGTCTTGATCTTGCCGTTATCCGCAAATTTGCGTAATGCCTCCTTGTTGACGTCGGCAACCGTTACCCGGTATTTTTCCTCCTTCGCCAGATCCAACGCCATGGGACCTCCCACCAGGCCACCTCCTAAAATGATGATGTTCATAGGTTTGTCATTATTTGTCATTAGCCTGAATTATTCATAAAAAAAGGAAAAGTTTGTTATATCATTGATA
>Ga0208828_1000115_pt1 | contig 36475 bp, 32 predicted proteins | sample Kivu_160m_FD_185487 | JGI IMG/M metagenome (GOLD analysis project Ga0208828, IMG submission 185487) | Freshwater microbial communities from Lake Kivu, Western Province, Rwanda to study Microbial Dark Matter (Phase II) - Kivu_160m (SPAdes)... | ecosystem: Environmental > Aquatic > Freshwater >... | reverse complement strand
TGATAAGTCAGAAGGGCCCGTTTGCATTGCGAGGGAGAGTGCCGAGGGAATACCGGATGGGTGGAGCGTCAGCGAGCATGGCAGGATCACCTTTTCACCCGATGGGCACCGACTTTTTTTCGGAACCGCTGCCAAACCCGATGTTAAACCGGAGGGTAAGGACACGCTATTGGCAGATGACAAGGTGATGGTCGATATATGGCACTGGAATGAAAACGTACTGCAATCGGTGCAGCTCAAGCAGGTTGACCGGGAAAAGAAAAAGACCTATCAGGCTGTGTATGATATTTCGAAAAAGCAGATCATCCAGCTGGCCCATCCTGATTTTATCGAAAACTACAGGCTGGTGCAGCAGGGAGATGGTGACCTGGCGCTTGGATTTTATGACAAACCTTATCGCTGGAGTAATTCAGTTGCATCAGAAAGCTATAAGGATGTTTATTTAACCGACCTGACGACAGGAAAGGATCAATTGATATTTACAAAGACCAGCGTCAATCCGTTGCTGTCACCTTTCGGGCATTACCTCTATTGGTGGGAGCCGGCAGACAGTTCATGGTACTGTTACACGATCAAGGATGGAACTACCCGCAACCTCACCGGCGGTCTGGATGTTGCCTTCGTCAACGAGGAGCATGACACTCCGGATGAGCCCGGCAGCTATGGACAACTCGGATGGTCTGACAAGGATCGCTCTCTTTTTCTCTATGACAGGTTTGATATCTGGATGTTTGATCCCGAAGGGAAAAATGAACCCGTCTGTGCCACAAAAGGTTATGGCAGAGATAACGGTCTCAGAATCAGGTATCAGTCAACGGATCCGGATGAAAGATTCATCGATACGGAAAAAGAGAACCTCTTTTCCGCATTCCACACGGGGAACAAGAAATCAGGATATTACAGGTTTTCCCTGGATAAACCTGACATGAAGCAATTGATACTGCAAGACGTCCGTTTCTCGGGGCTTGCCAAAGCCAGGAACGCCGACAAGTTGATCTGGACGCGGAGCAGTGTCAGGGAGTACCCGGATCTTTGGCAGGGTTCCGGCAGTTTCGGGAATGCAAGGAAAGTCAGCCTGGCCAATCCACAGCAGGATGATTTCATTTGGGCTGATGCCGAATTGGTCGAATGGAAGGATCTGTATGGCGAAGTTCATCAGGGGATTCTCTACAAGCCGGAGAACCTCGATGTCACCAGGAAATATCCCATGATCGTTTATTTCTATGAACGGCATTCCGATGGCCTGCACACGCATTATTCTCCAAGGGCCAGTGCCAGTACCGTGAATCCCGTGGAATATGCCTCTAACGGATACCTGGTTTTTATGCCTGACATTCATTTCTTCAAGGGGTTGCCGGGTAAATCTTTTTACAACGCGATTATGAGTGGCATCCTGTTCCTGTCGGAGAGGAAATATGTCGACATGGACCACCTCGGCATACAGGGCCAGAGCTGGGGTGGATACGGAACAGCCTATATGATCACCCAGACCGATATCTTTGCTGCCGCTTCACCGGGCGCACCGGTAAGCAACATGACTTCCGCCTATGGCGGGATTCGGGCCGAAAGCGGCATGGTCAGGCAGTTTCAATATGAAAAATCACAGAGCCGGATTGGCGGAACCTTGTGGGAAAAACCGGAGTATTACATTGAGAACAGCCCCCTTTTCTTTGCAGACAGGATCCATACCCCGTGCCTGATTCGTCATGATGACGCTGATGGCGCCGTTCCCTTTTCCGAAGGGGTCCAGTTGTTCACGGCGCTCAGAAGGTTGGGCAAACCTGCCTGGCTTGTCAATTACAATAATGCTCCCCATAATCTCTCAAGGCTCGCTGACAAGAAGGACTGGAGTGTCAGGATGATGCAATTCTTCGATCATTACCTCAAAGGCAGCCCCGCACCCGAATGGATGACATTGGGTGTCAAAGCGGTTGACAAGCAAAAGAGCGAGCTTTATTATTGGCCTTATACCCAAAAATAACCTGTTCGATGTGCGTATTCCTATCGTTGAGGGCTGACAAGGCACACCTGATGAAACGGTTTGATGCCAGCTTTATTGAAGAGGAACTGTTCGGATCCCGTTATGTTCAGAGTGCCTTTGAGTATCCTCGGTGGCCGGTCGTAACTTCAGGAAATCCGCGGGAAATCAGGTTGATGAGATGGGGTTTGATCCCATCCTGGATCAAGGACCTGGATAGTGCATTGAAAATCCGGATCAATACCGTAAACGCAAGGTCTGAAACCATACAGGAGAAGCCGGCCTTCAGGAAAGCTGCCCGTACGGGGCATTGCCTGGTCCCGGCAGACGGTTTTTTTGAATTCCGGGAATATCAGGGCAAAAAATACCCCTATTTTATCAAGATCGCCGAAGACGAACTGTTTGCCTTGGCGGGTCTTTGTGAGGAATGGACAGATCCTTCGACCGGAGAACTGATCCCGACTTTCACTGTCCTTACAACCGTGGCCAATCCCCTGATGGAAATAATACATAACCGGAAAAAAAGGATGCCTGTACTCTTGCAGAAGGAAGGGGAGGGAATATGGCTCACGCGGGAATCCGCCGCTTTTGACCTGCTCAAGCCTTTCCCGGATGAACAGATGAAAGCCTGGCCGGTTTCGAGGCTGATCACATCAAGGGATCCGGCCAGGAACAGTCCGAAGGTGCAGGAACCGGTTGAGTATCCTGAATTGCCGGGGACCAACAGCGGCCAGGGATTCCTCTTCTGATTTTACAATTCCAGGCTGCCTTCCTCGAAGGCCTTGTATTTTGCCGCTAACAGGGCCATCATCCGCCGGATCGTTTCAATGGCTTCAAGTGTGTCATCCGATATAGTCCTCTTTTTCATCTTCATCAGCATGTACCCGTAGAGGACAGTCAGGCATACCTCCATATCGGAAATTTTGTCACGGTTATTCATTTTCAGGCGGAAATCACTGATGTTGTGAACCGAATCCCCATACAATTCCTGATAATCGGAGTGCTGAGGGCTTTCAATCAGCCGGAAGTGAAAGTCATCCAGGTCAGCCACCAGGCTCACCAGCAATTGCAGGTGCCCCTGCACCGTGATCTTTTCCGTTTTCATCGCTTCCACGAGTTCTTCATACCAGTCGAAGATTTTCTTTTTTTCTGCTCCACCTGCCTCAAACCGGCTCACGATCTCCCGGTTGATCCTGGCTAAATCGAAATCATAAGCACGGATAAGGTCTTCCAGCTGCCACATGTATAGAATATACTCGGCGATGTTTTCGTTTCGTTTCTGTCTGGCGATGATCATGGAATGATTTTTAAAAACCGATCTTGTCCAGGTCCCGGCGTTCCTTCTTTGTAGGCCTTCCCATCCCTCTGTCGCGGGAATAGAACGCGCTTTCCAGTTTCTGGCGATGTTTTTCGATCTCTTGCGCAGGCGTCAGGTTCAGGACATTTTCTGCCGCGATGGTTGCGGAAACCCGTTTTTCAATCAATCCGGTAACCTGGTAAGTCAGTGTCAGCGGAGGGCGCCTGACTTCAATCACATCACCGATCCGGATTGACCGGCTGGCCTTGACCGGTTCGCCACTGATCAGGATGCGCCCCCGTTTGCAAAAATCAGTTGCCTGGTTCCTGGATTTGAAGATCCTGACTGCCCAGAGCCATTTATCGATCCTGATACCCTCACTCAACGTTTATGGATTTCAAGTTTAAAGCCGGAACCGTGTATATTCACTATGTTCACACCCGGCTCATCCTTCAGGTAGCTTCTGAGCTTGGCAATATAAACATCCATGCTCCTTCCCATGAAATAATCATCCGAACCCCAGATTTTCAGCAACAATTGCTCGCGTCTTACCAGTTCATTGCTGTTCTGGCAAAGCATCCTGAGCAAGGAGGCCTCTTTCTTCGTCAGCCGTTTTTCCTCGCCATGCAACCTAAGGAGCTGGTTTTTGAAATCGAACAGGACGGAGCCGATGCTATAGACTTCGTTTTTTTCATTGTCCCGTGATTTTCCATTTCGGCGAAGAATGATCCCGATCCGGAGTTTCAGCTCTTCCGTGCTGAATGGTTTGGTCATATAATCGTCGGCACCGAGTTTCAGACCCCTGATCCTGTCCATTTCCAACGCACGGGCCGTGAGGAAGATAAACGGAACGTGGGGATTGATCTGATGTATCTCCCCTGCCAGGGTGAAACCATCCTTAAGCGGCAGCATAACATCCAGGATGCAGAGATCAAAAAGCCTCGACCGGAAAGCATTCAGACCAGCCACACCGTTTTTCTCCCACCTGACGCTGTAACCTTCAAGCTCCAGGAAATCCTGGAGCATAAACCCCAGATTTTGGTCATCCTCGACCAGCAATAATTCAGCTTTAGGGTTTTTCATGCCGGTAAATTTATGATAAACCGGGAACCCTTGCCTGTTTCACTCGTCACGGTAATCGTTCCGCCATGGGCTTCGACCATGGTTTTGACATAGTAGAGGCCAATTCCCGTCCCTTTGACGTCATGCTGATTCCCGGTTGGGACGCGATAGAATTTTTCAAAAATGTGCTTCTGCGCTTCCGGGCTGATGCCCACGCCATTGTCATGAACTTCAATGATAAAATGGCCTTGCACTGAACGCGTTAAGATCAGTATCCTGGGATCTTCGGATGTATATTTCTGGGCGTTATCGATCAGGTTATGGATGATATTGGTAAAGTGGACCGGATCAACCATCAACTCGGGATTCTCTGCCTTAAAGTCAAGGTTCACTATCGATCCGTCGATGCATTCTTCAAGGCAAATATTGTCCACTGCGTCCCTGATCAACTCGTGCATATCTGTCGGTTGCCTGTCGATGTGCAGGTTCTCGCGGTTATGGACAGCCATCCTGAGGATCCGGTCAACCAGGGTTCGCATGCGCATGTTTTCCTGGGTGACAATATCGGCATACTTGTTCAGCCTGGCGGGATCCTTGCTGATATCAGGTCGTTTTAAAACCTCTGAAGCCAGCGAGATGTTGGATATGGGAGTTTTGAATTCATGGGTCATGTTATTGATAAAATCATTCTTCATCTCACTGATCTTTTTCTGCTTCAGGATGGTTAAGACGATATAGGCGAAAGAAATGACCACGATCAGGAGGAAGAGGACCGAAGCGCTCAACCAGAGAAGAAGATCCGATAAGATTAGTTGTTTGGGCCGATCGAACCGGACTTCCATGTGATGGCTTTCCTGGATGTGCAGGCAGGAAAGGCTGATCCGGTGCTGGCTGAAATAGCCGTGCAGGCTGACTTCTCCCTTTTTCTCGAAGAGAACTTCTCCGGTTGCACATCGTACGACACGCCAAATAAAAACGGTGTCCAAGCCATGGTAGGCGAAGTGAATCCGCAACAGAGAATCCATTTCCGCCGGAACCAGGTTGATGAATAGCGAGTCAGCTTTTGCCGGAACGGCCAGGCACCCGCATGTCACATCGCAGGTTGCTCCCCTGTGCATCTGGACATATTCGTCCAAAGCACCCTGCAGGGCAATGGTGACCCGGCTGTTAAACTGGTCTTCACCCAGCTTAAGGGCATTTTTAATCCAGAAAAGCTGGGTGATGATGAGCCCGGCGAGGGAAATTGAGGACAGGATGATAATCAGGCGGGTAGTATATCTCTTCATGCGGAGAATTTTGTTCAAAGATACGCTTCGTTGGCCGGCTGAAGAAGTGATTAACAACTATTTAACAGGAATTAGCGGGCATACTGGCAATGGAGCTTCGGATCACGGATCACTTCCTGTTAAAGAGTGACATGGTTCGCGAGATGCCGATGAGCGTGAAACTGACGATAGCTTCCGTGGCTGTTTTAATGTAGCCGGAGAGCTGATCCTTTTCCTCGGGTGTCCATTCCCCTAAAACGTAATTGACCTGGTTGAAGGTTTTTTCCCCGGTGCCAATGCCGAAGCGCATCCGGGCGAACTCCTGGCGCCCAAGGACCTGGATGATGTGTTTCAGGCCATTGTGCCCACCATCGCTACCCTGTTTCCTGATCCGGAGGTTGCCGAACGGGAGAGCCAGGTCGTCAACAACCACCAACAGGTTCTCATCGGGCACTTCCAGTTTTTTAAGCCAGTACCTGACGGCATTACCGCTGAGGTTTACGTAGGTTGACGGTTTGAGCAGAACCAGGATATTCGATTTCACGCGAAGCTCAGCCTTGTCTCCGTACCGGCAGGGTGTAAAAACAGCATCGGATGCTTCCGCCAGGGCATTCAAAATCGAAAAACCAATATTGTGCCGGGTGTTGGTGTACTCTTCGCCGATATTACCCAATCCAACGATCAGATATTTCATCGGAGGTGCAGTTTACTGGCCTGAAACTTCAGGGCTTTCAGGAGCCGACTCTGCCGCCGCCTCTTCGGAGGCTGTCGGAGCCTTGGCTACCCTGGTTACCCTGACCGAAGCTATCACGCTGTTCTTTGGATCCAGGATGGTGAATTCAGGATAGGATAAATCACGAACCTTGATCGTCTGGCCAAGCTCAAGGGGAGTTACGTCCAGGACCAATTGATCCGGGATGGATTCAACAAGACCGCGAACTTTGACCCTCTTCATTTCGAGTTTCAGCTTGCCACCCTGCTGCACGCCTGCAGCGAAACCTTCCAGACGAACCGGAATGCTGACGCTGACCGGTTTACCGAGATTGACCCTGAGGAGGTCCATGTGTAAGATGGCATCCGACACGGGGTGGAACTGGATATCCTGGATAACGGAGGGATATACCGTACCATCAATGTCGAGATTTATCAGGTAAACATGCGGAGTGTAGACCACGTGGGAGTATTCCTTGACATTAGCAAGGAAGTGAATCGGTTCACCTTCACCATACATCACACAGGGAAAGGATTCGTTTTTACGAACCTGTTTGCTGGCTTTTTTTCCAAGCTCTGTTCGTCGAGTACCAGTCAGATTGTAAGTTTTCATGATATCAAAATGTGCTACTCAGGACCCGACTGCGTCAAGCCGGTCATCCGCAGCGAGGATCCCCCATTACACGTTGGTTATTTATCCGGCTAAAAAAGTGGGTGCAAATATAGCAATTAAAACAAATAGGTGGTGCTGATCGATTGGTTGTTGTAAACTTTTTTTATCACATCAGCGAAAAGGTCTGAGATGGAGATGACATGAATCTTGGGACTGGGTTTCCTGAGCGGTATGGAATCGGTCACAACTACTTCTACCAGTGCTGATTGTTCAAGGCGTTCATAAGCCGGACCCGTGAGGAGGGCGTGGGTTGCCATGCAGCGGACAGACCTGGCCCCGTTTTCCATGATCAGGTTGGCTGCCGTCGCGATGGTTCCGCCTGTATCGATCATGTCATCCACCAGAATAACATGCTTGTCTGTCACGTCGCCGATGATTGTCATTTCACCCACCATATTCGGGCCTCTCCGGGTTTTATGGCAGATCACCATGGGAGAATCGAGGTATTTGGAATAGGAATTGGCTCTTTTTGAGCCACCCGTATCAGGGGATGCGATCACCAGGTTTTCGAGGTTCAGGGAGCGTATGTAATCGATGAAGACGGTGGAGGCATAAAGATGGTCAACGGGTATGTCAAAGAATCCCTGGATCTGGTCGGCATGCAAATCCATGGTGATGATCCTGGAAACACCCGCAGCGGCCAGCAGGTTGGACATCAGCTTGGCAGCGATCGAAACCCTTGGCCTGTCTTTTCTGTCCTGGCGGGCAAAACCGAAATAAGGTATGACGGCAACGATCTTGTAGGCCGAAGCCCTGCTCGCCGCGTCGATCATCATCAGGAGCTCCAGCAGGTTTTCAGCAGGAGCGAAGGTGGATTGGATGATGAAAACAAAATCTCCCCTGACAGTCTCTTCATAACAAGGCTGAATTTCCCCGTCACTGAAGCGCAGGACGGATGATTTTCCTAATTCGATCCCATAGGAGGCGGCGATCTTTTCCGATAGGTACCTTGAGCCGGTCCCCGAAAAGATCTTAATCGGACTGTTAGGCTGCATTGAAGTGGTGTTTTAAGACAGGGTTTCTGGTCGCTTGTGCAAATGTAATCAATAATTAACCCTTCATTTCAGGATGGTTGAAAAGTAGGTTGGTTTGTTGAATAAAGTCCAGGATTTCATCCCTGCCGCGGCCTGTCACCGAGGATGTGACAAACTCCCGCGGGAGCTCCTCCCAGCTCCCCATGAGAGACTTTCTGAATTGCCGGAGGTGTTTCTCCAGGATATTGGATGATAGCTTATCGGATTTGGTATGAACCAGCACAAAAGGTATCCGTTCCGTGCCTAAAAAGGTGATGAAATTCAGGTCGATGGCTTGCGGTTCCAGCCTGCTGTCAATCAGTACAAACAAACAAAGCAGGTTCTCACGGCTCTTCAGGTATTCAGTGGTAAAACCCGGAAAAGTGTTCCTGACCGATTTGGATACCCGGGCATAACCGTAACCGGGAAGGTCGACCAGGTACCAGGCGTCATTGATCAGAAAATGGTTGATCACACGGGTCTTTCCGGGTGTTCCGGATATCTTGGCCAGTCCTTTCCGGCCGGTCAGCAAATTGATCAGAGTGGATTTGCCGACATTCGACCGGCCGATGAATGCATATTCGGGCCTGGCTGGTGCCGGGCATCTGGCCGGGTGGGTATTAGAACAAATAAATGTGGCGGACTTAATTATCATACTGGCAATATACCTCCAGGACCCGGGTTTCTTCGCGGGGCTCCAGGATCACGTCCTTGATGATCGCCGGCAGAAGGACTGTGCGTCCTGTTTTGACCAGTATCGGGATCTCTCCTCCGTAATTCAGCAGAAAACTGCCTTTCAGGCACATAAAGACCACAAAGGAATCAATGTCCACATAATCACGTTCAACCGGACGGTTCATCCAAATCAGGTTGATGGTGAAATAGGGACAGCGGACGATTGCAGAAGAGCGGTTCAGGACGGGACTGAACGAAGTCCTGTAATTGGGATAGTGTTGAAAATCAATCGCACCCAGCGCAAGATCCGTATGAAGGGTGCGTGGCCTTCCATTTTTTTCCAGGCGGTTCCAATCGAAAATCCGGTAGGTAATATCGCTGTTTTGCTGAATTTCCGCGAACAGGATGCCGGCTCCACTTGCGTGAACCCGCCCGGACGGGATGAAAAAAGTATCACCCGGACTCGCCGTTTCCGTGTTCAGAAGTTCGTGGATCTTTCTATCAGACAAATACTTCATGTACTCTTCCCGATTGGTCTGTCGGTTAAATCCGGTATAGACCACCGATCCCGGGTCTGCCTGGATCACATGCCACATTTCAGTCTTTCCGACAGCCTGATGTCTTTCCGCAGCCAGCTTGTCATCTGGATGAACCTGGACAGACAGGACATCGTGAGCGTCGATCAGCTTGAACAGCAGAGGGAATTCGGTCCCGTGCCTTTCATACACGGAGTCCCCGATCAAACCGCCCATGTATACTTCAATCAGTTCCTGGAGATCGTTGCCTTCGAGAAAACCTTCCTTCACAACCGAAACCTGGCCCTGAACTCCCGAAATTTCCCAGCTCTCACCGGTCATCTCCGGTGCATCTTTTTTCCCGAGCAGGTCCCGGAGTTTGTTTCCGCCCCATAACCGGTACTGGTAAATGGGTTTAAATCGCAAAGGGTACAGCATGAAGTATCAGTTTTGATTAATCCCGGTAAAAATATTTATTTTGACAACAGCGAGATATCGGATCATGGGTACTTTTGACTCGTCCGTAAATATACAATTACCTGTCGAATCCAAATACACCTTATGCTGATCGTTGGAATTGCCGGTGGAACCGGATGCGGTAAGACCACCGTGGTCAATAAAGTGATGGCCAGCTTCAGGAGCGGGGACGTTGCCCTGCTTCCACAGGATTCCTATTACCGGGATAGTGCCCATTTGCCTTTGGAAGAGAGGCAGAAGCTGAATTTTGACCATCCCGACTCCATTGAGTGGTCCCTGCTGATTGAACATATCCGGGAACTGAAAAAGGGCAATTCAGTCAGGCAACCGATTTATTCCTATCTGACCTGCACCCGGTCGGCTGAAACCCTGCTTGTGCAACCGCACAAGGTAGTGATCGTGGAAGGCATCCTGATCCTGACGCAACAAGAAATGAGGGACCTGCTTGACATAAAGGTCTTCGTGGATGCCGATCCGGATGACCGGCTGTCAAGGGTTATCCGGCGCGACCTGGCCGAACGCGGCCGGTCGGCGGAGATCGTGCTTGACCGGTACGACCGGACCGTCAAGCCGATGCACCTGGAATTCATTGACCCGTCCAAGCGATATGCTGATATAATCATTCCGCAGGGAGGCGAGAACAAGGTAGGGATCAGGGTACTTACCTCGCTGATCAGGGAACATCTGAATACCTCGTCAGAAACTGTTTGACAACCGCTATAAACCTGGCCGGTTGCTCGGCGTGAAGCCAGTGGCCGGCATTTTTTAGGGTCGTTACCTGAGCGAGAGGGAACAAGACACGGATCATCCGGATATCTTCATCCCGGATGTAAGGTGATTGATCACCCCTGATGAAAAGGACCGGAAAACCGGTCAGGGTGATCCCTGCCAGGACCACGTCTTCCATGCCTGACATCAGGGCATTCAGGTTGGACAGAAGTGCGGGAAGGTTCAGTTTCCAGGCCAGATGGCCATCCGGGCTCCTTCCCAGGTTCTTCAGGATAAACTGTCTCAGTCTCTTATCCGGCAAGGCCGGCGCCAATAGCCGGTCGGCTTCACCGAAAAGGCGGACATCTTTGAGACGGATTCCTGATAAGATTTTCAGGACCTGATAATGAAAGTCCTGCTGTTGCCGGTCCGTTGTCGGACTATTATAGGTTCTGGGGCTGATATCAGCGATTATCAGGCCGGAAACCCGGGAGGGGTTGCTGACAGCGAAACGCATGGCGGTTTTCCCTCCCATGGAATGGCCCAAAAGGGTTGCCCTGCTCAGTTCCAGGTGATCCATCAGGCGGGTAAGGTCGTCCGCCATCGAAGGATAGTCGTGGACCTCTGAGTGAAAGGACCGACCATGGTTACGCTGGTCGACCAAAAAAACTTCATGTTCGTCGGAGAGCCCCCTGGCAACGGAAAGCCAATTGTCACCAGATCCGTAAAGCCCATGGAGAATGATCAGGGGAGGGCCGGATCCGAGCCTGCCATAATGCAATATCACTTCCCGATGGAGATTGAAATACCCGGCTTGGTTGCCTTGAAATAGAGGAATTTCCGACCCATTTCATCCGTCCACATCTCGTTTTTCTTCAGCCAATCCAGGATGATGCTGCGCATGATATTCTTGGCATCTTCCTGGACAAATCTCATCCTGAGGTGAACTTCAGTCTTGTTTCCCCTGGGCCGGACTAGGATAACGGTGTTGATGCCGGGCATGGCTGACAGGGCCTGTTTCCAGTCGGATTGTGTTTTATTGATTGCTTTGTCGACCGCGGAGGTTTCGTTTTGGAATTGGGAAGAGTTGGTCATGTTCCAGGATTGGAAATAGAGAGCCAGAATCCCGGTCATTTCATCGTGAGCCTTGATTATTGCGTCTTTCAAGGCTTCCTCCGGATTATCGCCCATCCCGAATGCTACCGGATAAACATAATAGGGACCCCCTTCCTGGTCGAGGACTTCCTTGGTTGTCCAGTAATCAGCCAGCATAGCGACCGGATCGTCTCCTTCACTCATGGTTTTCCAACCCTTTCTTTCGAGCTGGGCCCATTCCGTGCGGGCTTTTTCCTGGGCTTTGGCAACCTGTTCCGGTGTCGGTCCCACCTGAGACATCAGCAAGCCCGGTGAGAAAATCAGCAATAATGCAAGTTTTTTCATATCAGAAAGAATTGATTTCCAGTTTCCTGCGATACATCCTGATCGTATTTTCCAATCCAAAATAGAGGGCATCCGATATCAGGGCATGGCCGATGCTGACTTCCAACAGGTCGGGTATCCGGGAAGCAAAGAAATTCAGGTTATCGAGATTGAGGTCATGTCCGGCATTTAACCCGAGCCCGCATTCCTGTGCCACCTGCGCGGCTTCGATGAACGGCTTGATGGCTTCATCAGGATCGGTCGGGAAGTGGTTGGCGTAGGGTTCAGTATAAAGTTCAACCCGGTCGGTTCCCGTTTTTGCGGCATAACGGACCATTTCGGGATTGGCATCGACAAAAATCGATACCCTGATCTTTTTAGCATGGAACCGGTTCACAATCTCTTCCAGGAATTGGGTATACCGGACGGTATTCCACCCCGCATTGGAAGTGATGGCGTCATGGGCGTCAGGAACGAGCGTAACCTGCTCGGGGACTACCCCGCTCACGAGGCGGATGAAGGATTCTGAGGGAAACCCTTCGATGTTGAATTCGGTCCTGACGATTGGCCGCAGATCCAGTACATCCTGGTACCGGATATGCCGCTCATCCGGACGCGGATGAACAGTGATGCCCTCGGCTCCGAAGCGCTGGCAATCAACCGCTGCCTTAAGCACATCGGGCACATTGCCTCCCCGGGCATTCCGGAGTGTGGCAATTTTATTTATATTTACGCTTAATCTGGTCATGATATAGTCTTGAGCAGCTAAAATTACGAAACATCTCCCGGAATGTTAGCAATTGATCTGGTTTCAGACCTGATCCCGCTGGTTTCTGACCGCGATACGGTCCAACAGGCTCTCAACTGGATGGACCTGTACAGGGTAATCCACCTGCCTGTCTCTGAAGGTTCCCGCTATCTTGGTTTGGTTTCGGAGTCCGACCTGCTGAACTATCCGGAACCCAATACTCCGGTCAGTCATTCCGGTCTGAATTTGATAAATGTGCATATTACTGATAATCAGCATATTTATGAGGCCATTGAACGAATGGCTTCTCTGAGGCTCACTTTAATGCCGGTACTGGATTCCGCGAAGGAATATAAAGGTTGCATCACTTTGCCCGATCTTTTAAGGGGCATAAACCAGATGACCGCAGCCGGCCAGCCCGGCGCCATCCTCCTGATGAGCATGGCGGAAAGGGATTATGCCCTTTCAACCATATCGCGGATTATAGAAGAGAACAACGCCAAGGTGCTCAGCCTCTATGTTACCTCGGTTCCGGAATCCAGGGAAGTCATTCTGACCATCAAAGTAAACTCAACGGAGGTCAATTCAATGATCCGTTCCCTTGAAAGGTTCGGGTACCCGGTAAAGACCTGTTTTTTAAACGATAGCCAGTCGGATGAGTTTTACCGATCGAGATACGAGGAGTTAATGAAATATATGGGTATGTAGTACCATGACAAACAGGGAGAACAACAAGACTGTCCTTATTTTCGGGCGTGGGTTCAGCGAATCCTTCCGCGGATCGTTTACCCTTCTGCTTGACCGGCTCATGGAAGAACAGGCGAGGATCTTTGTCTTCGAGCCTTTCGACCGGTTCATTCGCGGCTGCTGTCCGGATCTTCCGGCATGGGACGGGACTTTCAAGAAGTATGAGGATCTCCGGGATCTCAAGGGAGTGATGTTCAGTATCGGGGGTGACGGCACCTTCCTGGAGGCCATTACCATGGTCAGGGATCTCCCGGTTCCCCTGGCCGGGATCAACAGCGGACACCTGGGATTCCTGGCTGATATTTCCGGCGACGAAATACAGGCTGCCGTTGATGCTGTCATGGAGGACGCCTTTCAGACCGAAGAGCTGATCCTGCTCCGGGTCGACAGCGAGAAGACTCTTTTCGGGGAACTGAATTTTGCCCTGAACGAGATAACCGTTCACAAGCGGGACGATTCCTCCATGATCCGCGTACATGCCTGGCTTAACGGAGAATTCCTGAACACTTACTGGGCTGACGGATTGATTGTTGCCACGCCGACCGGCTCAACGGCCTATTCACTCAGCGTGGGAGGCCCCCTCATGCTCCCCGATGCCGGGAACCTGGTCCTGTCACCGATAGCGCCTCATAACCTGACCATGAGACCGTTGGTTTTCAAGGATTCCATGATACTCACACTCAAGATGGAAAGCCGCGGCGGCAACCTGCTGGTCACTGCCGATTCCCGCTCCGTGGTCATGGATCACTCCCTGGAGCTTACTATCCGGAAAGCTTCTTTCCGGATAACCACCATCCGCCTCCGGGGGCACAACTTCTACCAGACGCTTCGTTCCAAGCTGATGTGGGGAGCCGATAAAAGAAACTGACCCGCCATGTAACTTGTCCTGCTTTCTGACGTCTTATTGGAGGCCTTAAATTCCGCGGATAATAATATATTTGCGGTTTCGCAGTTATTGTAGGTGACATCAGGAATTGGTTCCGTCTGCAATCTGCCCGGTTATGAAGAAGACTCTCTTATTTATCGGATTAATCCTGCTTTCCATGGGATTGATTGCCCAGAAAAGTTATGATTACGGCCTGTTCCTGGGTGCGACCGGAAATCACCTTTCCAATATTCTTCCCGTATATGACCCCATGAGTGTGACTGTGGCTCCGGGGGGCTATTTCCGGTACAATCTCAATTCCCGTTATGCGATCCGCGGCGGGGTTAATATAGGATTCGATCCGAAAGGTGTGATGCCACCCGCAGGTGATATTCATGGCCTGTTTGAATTCAATTTCCATGCATTGAATCCGAGAAGGGATAATGCAAAATTTAGTTCCTATGTGGGTACCGGCTTAAGCGCATTCATCAGCAGTACGCCGGGTTTATATCTCCCGTTTAATGTCGGTGTCCGTTATAATGTCTCAAAGCATATTACTTTAGGGCTGGAATGGGCATTAAGGAAACAGATCGTAGGCATTTCCGGCGGCGGACTAGATTTTACTAAATTTATAGATCCTGCGTGGCGGTCGCATGTGGGACTGATGGTTGGATACAGCATAGAGAAAACCTGCCCGACCTGCCCCTTTTACGAAAAGCAACGCACTAAGAAACGCAGATGAGCATTAAGGAAAAACTGATCACCGAGAAACTTCCCCGGCACGTCGCCATCATCATGGATGGCAATGGAAGGTGGGCCCGGAAGAAAGGCGCTGCACGCGTGTTCGGTCATCAGAACGGGGTGTTGCCGGTTAGGGAGGTGGTAGAAGCCAGCGGGGAATTGGGAATCGAGTACCTGACGCTTTATGCTTTCAGCACCGAGAACTGGGGTCGCCCGGTTGAGGAAGTCAACGCCCTGATGGGATTGCTGGTCTCGACTATAAAAAAAGAGACCCGGAAATTGATGGAAAACAATGTCAGGTTGCTGATGATTGGGGACTTGAGCCTTCTCCCCGTTATACCTCGGGAAGAGCTCGCGAGCCTGATCGACCAGACTAAAAACAATACAGGGTTAACGGTCGTGCTGGCGCTCTCCTACAGTTCCCGGTCCGAGATCCTGAAGGCCGCCAGGAAGATCATCGAGGACAGCCGTAACGGCAAAATCCGGCCTGAAGAGATGGATGACCTGCGCTTTCAGTCGTACCTGGAAACGGCCGGCATCCCCGATCCGGAACTTCTGATCAGGACCAGCGGTGAGTACAGAATCAGCAATTTCCTGTTGTATCAGATCGCCTATACCGAGCTTTACTTTACACCTAAATTCTGGCCCGATTTTCGCAAGGAGGATTTATATGCCGCCCTGCTCGATTATCAAAACCGGGAGCGTCGCTTCGGAAAAACAAGCGAGCAATTATAACCGAGGAACCCTGCCATGATCAAGAGAATACTTATCTGTGCCCTGCTCCTGTTATCCGCAATATCCCTGATCTCCCAGGAAGAGCCACTCCCGGTGATGAATTACAGCCGGGAAGCGCAGCGATACGAGATCGGAGGAGTTACGATATCAGGAATAAAATATTTGGATCAAAGGATCTTGCATCAGTTTTCCGGACTCGAGGTAGGGCGGGTGATCACCTTCCCCGGAGAGGACATCAAGAAAGCCATCGAAAAGCTCTGGGACCAGCAGTTGTTCTCCGATATACGCATTACAGCCACACGGATCGAAGGGGATCTGATCTTTCTGGATATTTATCTCCAGGAGATGCCGCGCCTGAGCCAGTATTCCTTTTCGGGTGTCAATAAGCAGGAAGCCGATGACCTGAAAGAAAAGGTCAAGCTGGTGCGTGGCGAGCTGGTCACTCCTTTCATCATCTCCAGGACCATCTATCTGACTAAGGATCATTTTATCAGCAAAGGATATCTGAATACGGAAGTCGAGATTCTCCAGAGGCCGGATTCAGCCATGCAGAACGCGACGATACTGGATATCCAGGTCGCTAAGAAGAACAAGGTCAAGATCCGGGAAATTCAATTTGAGGGCAATACGGTCCTGCCGGAAAAGAAGTTGCGCCATTCGATGAAAGATACAAAACAGAAGGCCTGGTACAACATTTTCAAAACATCCAAATACATCGAGGAAAATTTTAAAACAGACAAGGAGAACGTAATTGCCAAGTACAATGAACTGGGGTACCGCGACGCCAGGATCATAGGCGATACCCTGTATCATAACGAAGATGGGACCGTCGGCCTCCGGCTGAAAGTTGAGGAGGGCAGGCAGTTTTTCTTCAGGGATATAACATGGGCAGGCAACACCAAGTACACCAGCGAGTTCCTGAGCAATATGCTGAGAATCAAGAAAGGGGATGTCTATGACCAGGCCATCCTGCAGGAACGGCTCGAATCGGCTCCCGATGCCGTGGGGAACTGGTACATGGATTACGGTTACCTGTTCTATTCCGCGGAGCCCATCGAAGTGAATGTCGAGGGTGATTCGGTTGACATCCAGATTGTCATCCATGAAGGGACCGAAGCCCGCATCAATAACGTGATCATTACCGGAAATGACCGCACCAATGAGCACGTGATACGCCGGGAAATCTATACACGGCCGGGCGACCTGTTCCGCAGGTCCGATGTGATCCGGTCGGTGAGAGAGCTGGCCAACCTGGGATTTTTTGACCCGGAGAAGATCAATCCGGTCCCGATACCGAACCAGATGGATGGAACCGTGGATATCGAATATCAGCTTGAAGAGAGAGCCAATGACCAGATCGAGATTTCAGGCGGCTGGGGAGCGGGAATGGTTATCGGGACACTGGGAGTGAGGTTCGGTAATTTTTCAGCCCGTAATTTCTTCAAGAAAGATGCCTGGAGGCCCCTGCCTTCAGGCGACGGACAGAACCTGAGCATCAGGGCGCAATCCAACGGGAAGTATTACCAGGCATACAGCGCTTCCTTCGTTGAACCCTGGCTGGGAGGGAAAAAACCCAACTCCCTGTCGGTTTCCCTTTATCATACCGTCCAAACCAACGGAAGGCAAGCAGAGGATCCCCTGAACCAATCGATGAAAATAACAGGAGCTTCCATTGGCCTGGGCCGGAGGCTGAGCTGGCCGGATGATTATTTCACCCTCTACAATGCACTTTCCTACCAGCGCTACAACCTCGATTCCTGGTCCTACTTTGTCATCACTGACGGGGTCAGCAATAACCTGAGCTTTACCACCACTTTCGGGAGAAATTCCCAGGACCAGATCATCTACCCGAGAACGGGGTCAAATTTCAGCCTGTCACTCCAGATCACTCCTCCTTATTCCGCCTTCAATAAAAAGGATTACAGTACACTGGAAGATACCGAAAGGTATAAATGGGTCGAATACCACAAGTGGTCGTTCAAATCGGCCTGGTATACCAAGCTCTGGTCCATCGGCAGCAAGGAGGCCGACGGGGAAACCCGGGATTTTGTGCTGGCAACCAAAGCCGAATTCGGATACCTGGGCTTCTACGATCCTTATGCCCGGTCCCCGTTTGAGAATTACGAGGTTGGAGGCGACGGCATGATGGGATACAGTTATTACGGAAGGGACATCATCGCCATGCGGGGATATGCCAACGGATCACTGACTCCGACAAACGGTGCCAACCTGTATACCAAGTTTACCATGGAAATGAGGTTCCCGATTTCCCTGAACCCCAATGCGACCCTTTTTGCCCTGGCTTTTTTCGAGGCGGGGAATGCCTGGTATGAATTCAAGCAGTTCAATCCTTTTAACATGAAACGTTCAGCCGGTGTCGGTGTAAGGATCTTCCTCCCCATGTTCGGCCTGATGGGGGTCGACTGGGGATATGGCTTTGATGATATCCCGGGAACAACGGGTAAAAACCACAGCCAATTCCATTTTGTGCTCGGCTCACAATTATAATTGACGACAGACGATTGACAATTTACGATTTACGATTTGGTATGAGAATTGATAAAACGGAAAAAACATAGTTATGAAAAAGATAGCTTTCACTTTAAGTTTACTGCTGATCGGGGCTTCTTTCGGCTTCAGCCAGAAATTTGCCTATGTCAATACCGATTATATCCTGGGCCGGATACCGGCTTATGATGCAGCTCAAAAACAACTCGACCGGGTATCGGAAGAGTGGCAGAAAGAGATCGATGCCAAACGTACGGATATCGAGAAGCTTTACAAGGATTACCAGGCCGAGAGAGTTCTCCTGACCGAAGAGCTTCGTACCCGGCGGGAGGAGGAGATCATGCAGCGCGAAAAGGATGTCAAGGAGCTTCAGAAAAAGTATTTTGCACCGGACGGGCAATTGTACAAAAAACGCCAGGAATTGGTCAAGCCCATCCAGGATGATGTCTTCAATGCCGTGAAAGAACTGGCGGCAGAAGGAGGCTTCTCCATCATCTTTGATGTGGCAGCAGGTCCTACGATCCTGTTTACAGATCCCAAGTTCGATAAAAGCGATGACGTTCTGAAGAAGATGGGAATTCAGAATTAATTCTTATATTTGTCGTCCATTTTAAGTGACACAATATTAGACCGTTCTGTATTAACTGATTATTTGGGAACAATGAAAAAATCTATTTTCGCCTTTGCTGTTTGCTTACTCCCGGCTTTAACCTCAGGAACTTCCGTCTTCGCCCAGATGAAAATCGGGCATATCGATTCCGAAAAGATCATGAGCGTGATGCCGGAGAGGGACAGTGCTGCAAAAATCTATGAAAAGTACAGTCAGGACCTTAACAAGGTGCTGGAAGAAATGCAGGTGGAATTCAACAACAAAGCCGATCAGTACAATCTTCAGAAAGATTCGCTGAGTTCTTTCATCCGCCAGGCCAAGGAAGCCGAGCTGCTGGAACTGCAGCAGAAAATCCAGAATTACCAGAACCTTGCCGGCCAGGAACTGCAGAAGAAGCAGGGTGAGCTCCTGCAGCCGATCATCGACAAAGTCAAATTAGCCATCAAGGAGGTGGCTGTTGCCAACAAGTTCACTTATGTCCTTGACCTTGCATCCCCAGCGGTCCTTTATTACCCGGAGGATGAATCATTCGATCTGCTTCCCTTGGTCAAGGCCAAATTAGGATTAAAGTGATCGCGCTTTCGAAAACCATCCCTGCCGGCAGGCGGGGATTTTTTTTATGATTGCCTCTTCGCCGATCGGTGTATTCGATTCGGGTATCGGAGGCCTGAGCGTCTGGAAAGAGCTCAGGTTGCAGATGCCCGGTGAATCCATTATTTATGTGGCCGATTCGGGATACGCCCCTTACGGGACCAGGACCCGGAAATACATCCGGGAACGGTCAGGGTTCATTACCGGTTTTCTGCTTGAACAGGGCTGCAAGCTGATCGTGGTTGCCTGCAATACGGCTACCGGGGCGGCTATCTCCATGCTGAGGAAGAAATTTTCAGTACCGTTCATCGGCGTGGAGCCGGCAGTCAAGCCTGCAGCCAGGAATTCCCGTTCCGGGCATATCGGGGTCCTGGCTACGGAACAAACCTTCAACGGGGAGCATTTCTTAAGGACCACCGGACTCTGGTCTGGCTCCGTGCGTGTCCATGTGCAGGCAGGCAACGGACTGGTCGAGCTGATCGAGTCGGGGAGGACGGAATCGAAGGAAACGAGGGATTTGCTTAAGCAATATCTTGACCCGATGATCGCATCCGGGGTCGATCAGCTGGTCCTCGGCTGCACCCATTACCCGTTCCTGATCCCGTTGATCCGCCAGATGGTTCCCGAATGGGTCACCATCATCGATCCGGCACCGGCGGTTGCCAGGCAAGCGAGAAAAGTGCTTGCTGAATCCGGATTATTGAATCCGGGAGAACGGGCTCCGGAATACCGGTTCCTGACAACCGGAAATCCTGACCGGCTGACGGCCATGGTCAACCAGGTAGCAGGTAATTACCCCGTCGGGCAACTTACCTGAAGTTCCTTTCTCCTTTCTCCTTCCTCCTTCCTCCTTCCTACTTTCTATTAAAGTTGTTCCCTATGACGGGTGTAAATCCCCTGACCGGTTTAATTATCGCCATCCTTTGATTTTTGATTTTTTCTCTCTTTCAAGAATACACAAGCAATAATCATTTTCTTCAAGTCTGAAATCTGTTTACTTTGCTGTCAGAAAAACTAAATATCCAATCCGATATGAGTAAACAGGTTAAGGTTGTGGAAATAGAGGAGGTGGCCATCCGGTTTTCGGGGGATTCCGGGGACGGGATGCAGCTGACCGGGACCCTATTTTCTGATTCATCGGCTGTTTTCGGGAACGATGTATCCACGTTCCCTGATTATCCGGCCGAGATCAGGGCTCCTCAGGGAACCGTGGCAGGTGTGTCGGGTTTTCAGGTTCATTTCGGTCATGCCCAGATCAATACACCCGGGGATTTTTGCGATGTTCTGGTGGCGATGAACCCGGCAGCCCTGAAAGCCAATTTCAGGTGGGTCAAATCCGACGGGATCATCATTTATGATATCGATGCATTCGACGAGAAAAATATTCTCAAAGCCGGATATAAGGTTAACCCTTTTGAAGAGGAGAAAGTGGGCGCCATCCAGGTGATTTCAGCCCCGATTTCGTCCCTCACGCGCGAAAGCCTGAAGGACACAGGCCTGGACCAGAAATCGATCATGCGTTGCAAAAACATGTTTGCCCTGGGTATAGTAAGCTGGCTTTTCGACCGTCCCCTGGAACATGCTGTCAGTTTTTTCAACAAGAAATTCAGTAAAAAGCCTGTCCTGGTTGAAGCCAATACCAAGGCACTCTATGATGGGTACTACTATGCCGAGACCATCGAGGCTTTCACCAGCCATTTCAGGGTCAAGCCGGCTGAAATTGAAAAGGGAACGTACCGCAACATCAATGGCAACACCGCAGTGGCCTGGGGCTTAATGGCTGCGGCAGAGAATGCGGGCCTGGGTTTATTTGTCGGATCTTACCCGATCACTCCGGCGACCGGTATCCTGGAGGAATTGGCTTCCAGAAAGGATCTGAAGGTCAAGACTTTTCAGGCCGAAGACGAAATAGCGGGTATCTGCACGGCCATTGGAGCCAGTTATGCAGGGTGCCTGGCTGCAACAACCACCTCAGGGCCCGGACTGGCTTTGAAAGGAGAAGCTATCGGCCTGGCGGTCATGACCGAGTTGCCACTGGTGGTGGTTGACGTTCAGAGGGGAGGTCCATCCACGGGGCTGCCGACTAAAACGGAACAATCAGACCTGATGCAGGCTCTCTTCGGCAGAAACGGGGAAAGCCCTGTGGTTGTGCTGGCTGCTTCCACCCCTTCGAATTGTTTTGATTTTGCCTATCAGGCTTCCAAAATCGCTATAGAGCACATGACCCCGGTCATCCTTATGACGGACGGTTTTCTGGCCAACGGTTCGGAACCCTGGAAAATCCCGGATCCTGACGAATTTCCGGTCATAAAAGTTCCAAGGCCCAAGGAATCTCCCGAAAACTGGCTGCCCTATGTTCGGGATCCTGAGACTCTGGTCCGGACCTGGGCAATCCCGGGCACTCCGGGTTTTGAGCACCGGGTGGGCAGTCTGGAAAAAGCGGATCGGACCGGTAACGTTTCTTATGTACCAGAAAATCACGAGCTCATGACTCATATCCGGGATGCCAAGATTCAAAAAGTGGCTCTGGATATTCCACCCCTGGAAATAATCGGGGATCCGGATGCCGATCTCCTTCTCATGGGCTGGGGAGGTACCTACGGGCATCTGCTGAGCGCCCTGAACGAGATCCGCGGAGAGGGACACAAACTGGCCCTGGCCCATTTCAACTATATCAACCCGCTTCCGCTCAATACCGGGGATATAATGTCCCGGTTTAAAAAGAGACTGGTTTGCGAGATCAATCTGGGCCAGTTTGCCAGTTTCCTGAGGATGAAGCTGCCCGAATATTCCTACCGGCAGTTTAATAAGATCATGGGACTGCCGTTCACTGTCAGGGACCTGACAGAAGTTATACTTAAAAACCTGGAGGACTGAGCCATGGATGTCAAACAATTACAACCTGAAGATTTTAAGAGCGACCAGATGGTTCGCTGGTGTGCCGGCTGTGGTGACCATGCCATCCTGAGCGCAACGTTGAAAGCCCTTCCCCAGATCGGGTACAAACACGAAGACGTGGTTTTCATTTCCGGGATCGGCTGCTCCTCCAGGTTTCCCTATTATGTCAATACCTATGGCGTCCATGGGATTCACGGACGAGCCATGGCAATCGCCAGCGGAGTCAAGGTGGCCAATCCTGCCTTGAGCGTCTGGATAATCACCGGTGACGGGGACTCCCTGGCTATTGGCGGCAATCATTTCATGCACCTGATCAGGCGGGATATTGATGTGAACCTGATCCTGTTCAATAACCGGATTTACGGACTGACGAAAGGCCAATACTCTCCGACCTCCATTCATGGAGCGTTGTCAAAGACATCACCCTATGGGACCGTGGAAAGGCCTTTTAAACCAGGAGGAATCACCATCGGCGCGGGAGGGAGCTTCTTTGCCCGGACGATTGATTCCATGCCCAAAATGTCCACCGAGATCCTGCTGGAGGCGGCAAAGCATATCGGAGCATCCATTGTTGAAGTGATGCAGAACTGCGTGATTTTCAACGATAATACCTGGGCTGACATTACCGACCGTGAAAACCGTGATGACCGGATCATCCTGCTGAAGCACAGGGAACCCATGATCTTCGGAAAAAATCAGGATAAGGGCCTGATCCTTAAAGATAACCAACTGCAGGTCGTGCAATTGGGAGAAGGCGGTTACTCCGAAAAGGATGTCCTGGTCCATGATACACAAACCGAATTTGCCGGTATTCACCTTATGCTGGCCACTATGGACTACCCGAAATACCCGGTGGCCATGGGTGTGATCCGTTCGTGCAACCTGCAGGCGGCTTATGAAAGGAAGTTGGAGGATCAGATCGACGCCGTTAGGAGCCGGAGCGAGATCAAGACGGTCAGGGACCTGCTGCATTCCGGTGCCACCTGGGAAGTATAAAAAACTGCTTTACCTGATTGACTTAACAGGGGCGATTATTCCTGAATACTTGAATGCTGTTAACGCAGTTTTTGCTAAATTGGCGTTAATCAGGTTCATCCTTTTTCCATGGCAGAAAAGCGGAACAGACATCCCGATCTTGAGCGGCTGGTTGCGGAACATACCGAGCGCGTCAAGGAGCTCACGACCATCAACCGTACCAACTCAATTATATCGGAAGGAAAGCCTCTCCCGGAAACCCTCCGACAGATAGCCTTGATCCTTCCCAGGGGATGGCAATATCCTCAGAAAGCCTGTGCACGGATCGCTTATGACGGCGAGGAATTCCTGAGCCTGAGGTTCAAACGGACGGAATGGCTGCAACAGAAGGAATTCACGACTGCCGATGGAAAAGCAGGTGTTGTTGAGGTTTTCTATGTGCAGAAGATGCCGGATGCGGATGAAGGCCCTTTCCTGAATGAGGAAAGAGATCTGATCCAGAATATTGCCGGCCTGATCACTGGCTACCTTAACGGGCTCATGGGTAAGGCAGTGATAGTAACGCCGCCCCGCGAACGGGAAGATTATAAATTCAAGAGGATCATCTATACCGAATCGATGAAGGACAGCCGCCTTCTGCTCCAGCAATTTCTCAGCAAGCAGGCGGCGGATAAGAATATCTTCCATGACCTGATGAAGTACAAGGTTTCGGAGATCCTGCTGGTCGCTACCCTTTATGACACGTTCATCCTGGAAAACGAGGACCGGTTCTTTGAACAGGCGATGGGGGAGGTTTACCACCTGAGCCTGTCTTCACTGCCCAGGATAACCGGTGCCACATCAGCTGATGACGCCTTGGAGCTGCTGAAGGAAAAAAACTATGATTTTGTTGTCCTGATGGTAGGCGTGGATACGCGAAGTCCGCTGAGGCTGGCTGAAAGAATACGCCGCCGTTATCCGGAAATAAAAATCTTCCTCCTTCTGAACAACAGTTCCAAGATCGGCTTGTTTGACGATGACCAGGTTTACCTGCCGTCGATCGACAGGATGTTTGTCTGGAATGGAGATTCCAAGATATTCTTTACCATGGTCAAGCTCCTGGAAGACGAAGTCAACCTCGAGAACGATACCCGGGTCGGCCTGGTCAGGGTCGTCTTGCTGGTCGAAGATTCACCGAGGTACTATTCCCGGTATCTTCCGATGCTCTATACACTGGTGTTCGAACAGACACAGGAACTGATCGCCGAAGCCAACACCAATGAGCAGGACAAGATAAGCAGGATGAGAGCCCGTACTAAAATAGTGCTGGCTACGAGCTATGAGGAAGCGCTGAGTTATTTCAATAAATACCAGGATTACCTGGCTTGTGTCATTTCGGACGTCAAATTCAAGAGAAGCGGCCTCACAGATGAAACCGCAGGGATCAGTTTCCTGCGGTATGTCCATGACCACAGGCAGGAAATCCCAATGATCCTGCAGTCGTCCGATGCCCAGTTCGCCGCTTCCGCGGTCAAACTGAAGGCCACTTTCATGAACAAGAATTCCGAGACACTGCTGCAGGACCTCAAGACTTTCATCACCTATTCCCTGGGCTTCGGCCATTTTGTTTACCGGGATACTATGGGCCGTAAGATCGCAGTGGCCCGTTCGATGAAAGATTTCGAAGACCATCTCCGAACCATACCGGAAGAGTCCATCCTCTACCATGCCCTCAAGAACCACTTCTCCCTTTGGCTGATGGCCCGCGGTGAAATTCATCTGGCCAAGATCATCAATCCGATCAAGGCTACCGATTTCAGCAGCCCCAAGGACCTCAGGGAATATATTATTGATGTTATTCAAAACTACAGGATTGACAAGGACAGGGGGAAAGTGGTCAATTTCGATGAATCGGCCGTCCTTGACTGGCGCAACATAGTCAGTTTGGGTACGGGATCCCTCGGTGGTAAAGGAAGGGGACTGGCTTTTATCAATACCCTTATCAATAATCTGGATTTCACCCAGATCATTCCCGACATTAACATCCGGACCCCGAGAACCGCTATCATCGGAACCGATGAGTTTGAAATCTTCATGCAACGCAATAACCTGATCACCAGGGTAATGGAAATGGAGAACTATGGCGAGATCCGAAAATTGTTCATGGATGGCGAACTTTCCTTCAACCTTCGGAAGAAACTCAAGACCTTCATGCAGTTGTTGAATCGTCCCCTGGCAGTTCGCTCATCAAGTATTTTTGAAGATTCTCTGCTTCATCCTTTTGCCGGGATTTTTGAGACTTATGTGCTGCCGAATTCGGATCCAGATTTCAATACCCGTTTCAACCAGCTTCAGGATGCGATCAAGATGGTTTATGCATCCATCTTTTCTCCGGAGGCGAGAATGTACTTCGAAGCGGTGAATTACAAGATCGAAGAGGAGAAGATGGCCGTGATCATTCAGGAGTTAGTGGGAAACCAATTTGACCGGTATTATTATCCACACATCAGCGGCACGGCCCAATCTTACAATTACTATCCCGTAGCGCACATGGAACCGGATGACGGCTGTGCCGTGATCGCCCTGGGTTTGGGCAGATATGTTGTTGAAGGTGAAAAAGCCTGGCGTTTTTCGCCAAAATACCCAACCTTACAGGTCACCTCCCTCAAGGACCAGTTAAAAACATCGCAGGTGGATTTTTATGCCGCTGATCTCGGAAAGGATAAGATAGACCTGTTTGAGGGAGAAGAAGCAGGCCTGGCCAGGCTGGAGGTTTCCCTGGCCGAGTCCCATGGCACCCTAAAACACCTGGCTTCGGTATATGATCCGGATAACGACCGTTTTGAACCGGGACTGTCAACCGGTGGGCCACGCGTGCTCAATTTCGCCAATATCCTTCAGTTTGATCACATTCCACTCGCCAAGACCATACAGGTGATTCTCGATGTAGTGCATGAGGCGCTCGGGACGGCCGTAGAAATAGAGTATGCGGTAGACCTGGTACCGGATGCCAGCATGAAATCATCTTTTTACCTTTTGCAGATCAAGCCCATGGTCGGTTCGGATGAAGATTATACGGTCGACATTGACAGCGTCAAGCGGGATCATATCATGCTCTATGCAGAAAGAAGCCTCGGTAACGGGAGAATCCGGTATCTCCGGGATGTGGTTTACCTCGATCCTGCCCGGTTCGACAAACTGAAAACGGTTGAGATGGCTGCCGAGATCGAGTATTTCAACAAGAGAATGGTCAGATCCAGGAAGGAATATGTTCTGATCGGACCCGGAAGATGGGGCAGCCGCGACAAGTTTATCGGAATACCCGTAAAATGGTCCCAGATCTCCGGAGCACGCATCATTGTGGAAACCGATCTGGCTGATTTTCCGCTTGAAGCATCCATGGGATCTCATTTTTTCCACAATGTGACCTCCATGAATGTGGGTTATCTTTCGGTTCATTCGGGCGGAAAGAACTTTATTCACTATGATCTTTTGAATCAGCAGGTTCTGGTGGAGGAGGGACAGTACTTCCGGCACGTCAGGTTTGAGAGGGACCTGGATATAGTTATGGACGGTAAAAAGAGACAGTCCCTGATCCGCCTCGGAAATGATGAGGAAGGCCAGGATTCCCCGGCATACCCGGTTATAAATGACTTCAATGAATGAAATAGTCACGGTTGACCAGCAAAACATGGACTTCGGCGAAGCCGAATTTAAGTTGCTGATGCAGAGGAGGATAAATAGAGTACTGATCATCTGCAGCAACTATGATTTCTTTATGCTGGAGGAGGACGGAAGGATAGATGAACAGATATACAATGAATATGTTTCACTGAACCTCCGGTATCCTCCCGTTTTCATCCAGGCCAACACGGCGCGGAAGGCTTTCGAGTACCTTGAAAAGGAACACATTGACCTGGTCATTTCCATGCTTAGCGTTGGAGAGATGGATGCCTTCGGGCTGTCAAAAAAGATCAAGAGCGAGTATCCCCATATTCCCATCGTGGTGCTCACGCATTTCAGCCGGGAAGTATCGATCAAGCTGGAAAAAGAAGACCTAAGTGCCATTGATTACGTGTTCTCGTGGCTGGGTAATGCCGATCTTCTCCTGGCCATCATCAAGCTGATAGAGGACAAGATGAACCTGAAATACGATGTTCATGAAGTGGGCGTCCAGGTCATCCTCCTGGTGGAGGACTCCATTCGTTATTATTCCTCATTTCTTCCTGCCATTTACAAAATCGTCTTCAAGCAAAGCAAGTCCTTCATGCAGGAAGGCCTTAACGAGCACCGCAAGATGCTAAGGATGCGCGGCCGGCCGAAAATCCTTCTGGCCACCAATTATGAACAGGCCAATCACCTCTTCAACCAATACAAGGACAGCACACTCGGAATTATTTCCGACATCTCCTATATCAGGGAAGGGAAAAAAGACCAGGAGGCCGGCCTGAAATTCTGCCAGGCGGTCCGGAAAGTGGATCCTTACGTGCCTTTTCTCCTGCAATCCTCGGAGTTGTCAAACCAGGCACCGGCAACCGAACTCAATGCCAGTTTCCTGCATAAGTACTCCAAGACGCTGGAAATCGAACTCAGGAATTTCATGCTCCGGTACATGAATTTCGGTGATTTCATTTTCAGGGATCCTGCCACCCGTGAAGAGATTGGAAGAGCATCCAACCTGAAGGAGATGCAGGATATCATCCTGAAGATCCCGGCTCAGTCCCTGCAGTATCATTTTAAAAACAATGACTTTTCCAAATGGTTCAATGCCAGGGCATTCTTTCAGATCGGATCCCACTTGAAATACAAAACGCTCGATGATTTCGGGAGCGTGGAGATCGGCCGCCAGTACATTTTCAACATCATTGCCAGCTATCGTCTGTCGAAAGCCCGGGGGGTGATTTCCACCTTCGACCGGACACGGTTTGATGAGTATATGCTTTTTTCCAGGATTGGTGAAGGATCGCTCGGAGGCAAAGCCAGGGGATTGGCTTTCATAGATTCCTTCATCAAGCATTATGAACTGGGAAGCCGGTGGGAAGGGATCCACGTAGCCATTCCCAGGACCGTCGTAATCTCAACCGAGGTTTTCGAGGAGTTCATGGACCTGAACAATCTTTGGAAAGTGGCAACTTCCCGGCTCACCGACGAGCAGATCCTTCAAAGCTTCGTGAATGCCACCCTGCCGGTCAGGATCTACAAGGATTTGGAGACCTTTATCCGGGTGGTCAGGAACCCGATTGCCGTTCGATCCTCCAGTATGCTGGAGGATAGTCATTACCAGCCTTTTGCCGGTGTCTATTCGACTTTTATGCTGCCGACGGCCGACACCGATAAACAAAGGATGATCTACATGATTGCCGATGCGATCAAGGCAGTTTATGCATCGGTCTATTATAAAAGCTCAAAAACTTACCTCGCGGCAACCCAGAATGTCATTGATGCCGAACGGATGGCCATCATCCTCCAGGAAGTGTGCGGCAGTCGTTATGGCGAACGTTTTTACCCGACCCTGTCAGGTGTCGCCAGGTCCATAAATTTCTATCCGATCGGGCAGGAAAAGCCGGAAGACGGCATTGCCAACATTGCTTACGGGCTTGGCAGGCTGATCGTAGAGGGCGGAACCGGTCTTCGTTTCTCACCCAGGTACCCGAACAAGGTGTTGCAGCTTTCAACCGCTGAGAGTGCGCTGCGCGAGACCCAAAGGGAGTTTTATGCCCTTGACCTGGTGGCGGATCATTTCGTTCCATCCACCAATGATGGCGTCAACCTGTTCAAGCTTAAGATCAAGGAAGCTGAAGGAGATACTGCGTTAAGGCATGTTGCCTCCGTTTATGACATGAATAATCACATCATCCGCGACCAGTTCACCGCAGCAGGGAAGAAAATCGTGACTTTCAACAATATACTGAAGCATAATACCTTTCCGCTGGCTGATGTCCTGTACACACTGATGAAGGTCGGGGAAAAGGAGATGAACAATCCGATCGAGATGGAGTTTGCCGTCAACCTGGATACGCCTCCCGGCACGCCGAAGATCTTTAATTTCCTTCAGATCAGGCCTGTTGTGGAAAATACGGATACCTTGAACTTCAAGCTGGAGGAGGTTAATATAAACGAAGCGCTGATTTTTTCGCGATCAGCGCTCGGCAATGGGCTGATTCGCGGGATCAGGGATTTTGTTTATGTCAAGCCCGAATGTTTCCGGGCTGCCGACAGCCTAACCATTGCCAGGAGAGTGGAAAAGCTCAATGACCAGTTTGTGGCTTCGGGAGAGAATTATGTACTGGTTGGCCCGGGCCGGTGGGGTTCGAGCGATCCGTGGCTCGGGATCCCGGTTAAATGGGCCCAGATTTCGGCCGCCCGGCTAATAGTCGAATCGGGCTTGCCCGATTACCGCATTGATCCCAGCCAGGGCACCCACTTTTTCCAGAACCTTACTTCTTTCCGCGTTGGATATCTGACCATTAATCCGTTCCTAAACGACGGATTTTATGATATTGATTTCCTGAACCGGTTGGAATGTGTTTCGGAAGATGAATACATCCGGCATATCCGGTTTCCGGAACCCCTGACGATTAAAATTGACGGGGTCCGCAACAAAGGGGTCATTTACAAGCCGAAAATGGCCGAAGTCAATGGCTAAATGCTTGGCCTTGCTGATTGATAGGCTGATAGTGATCCGGAAGGATGAGGAAAATCATACCAAGACCTGATAAAAACTATCTGTTGATGAACAACTTTAGGCTACTTTTACCAATTACAAATTTATGGACCAAATACTTGTGCTATGAACGTTGAAAAAATCATGATCGACCTTGAAAAGAAACACCCGGGTGAGGTGGAGTATCTTCAAGCAGTGAGAGAGGTTCTGGAATCCATTGAGGAGGTGTATAACCAGAATCCTCATTTTGAGACATCCAGGATTATTGAACGGTTAGTCGAGCCCGACCGGATCCTGACGTTCAAGGTTCCATGGGTTGACGACCGTGGCCAGGTTCAGGTTAACCTGGGTTACAGGATCCAGTATAATAATGCCATCGGCCCCTATAAAGGCGGGCTTCGTTTCCATCCGAGCGTCAACCTCAGCATATTGAAATTCCTCGGTTTCGAGCAGATTTTCAAAAATGCCCTGACCACCCTTCCCATGGGGGGCGCCAAAGGCGGATCGGATTTTAATCCAAAAGGCAGATCCGATGCCGAAATCATGCGTTTTTGCCAGAACTTCATGCTGGAACTCTGGAAACTCATCGGGCCCGAGACGGATGTTCCGGCCGGTGATATCGGAGTGGGCGGGCGCGAGATCGGTTTCCTCTTCGGGATGTACCGCAAGCTGGCCCGCGAGAATACAGGTGTTTTGACCGGCAAGGGACAAGGCTGGGGAGGTTCACTGGTTCGCCCGGAAGCCACCGGTTTTGGCAATGTCTATTTTGCCAATGAAATGCTGAAGACCAAAGGTGAAAGCTTTTCCGGCAAGACCGTCTGCATCTCCGGCTTTGGCAATGTGGCGTGGGGCGCTGCGCAGAAGGCCACTGAACTGGGTGCCAAAGTGGTCACACTGTCCGGTCCCGATGGATATGTCTATGATCCGGATGGCGTTCGTGGAGAAAAGATTGATTATATGCTGGAATTGCGTGCCTCGAATAATGACGTGGTTCAACCTTATGCTCTTGAATTCGGTGTTGAATTCCACCCCGGCAAACACCCGTGGGAAGTTAAATGCGATATCGCCCTTCCTTGTGCCACCCAGAATGAACTTGACAAACAGGATGCGCAGAACCTGGTTAACAATGGTTGCTGGTGCGTGTGCGAAGGTGCCAACATGCCTTCCACCCCTGCCGCTATTGAAGTATTCCAGCAGGCAAAAATCCTCTTTGCTCCGGGTAAGGCTGCCAATGCCGGCGGCGTAGCCACCTCAGGCCTTGAAATGTCGCAAAACTCAATGAAACTGAGCTGGTCGCGGGAGGAAGTCGATGCCCGCCTGCACCAGATAATGAAAGACATCCATCATCAGTGTGAAGTCAATGGCAGGAAACCCGATGGATATGTAGATTACGTAAAAGGAGCTAATGTCTCGGGATTCCTTAAGGTGGCCAATGCTATGGTCGACCAGGGAGTCATTTGATAAGGAAAAAGGAAAAAGGAAAAAGGAGAAAGGAGAAAGGGGCGGCCTCACCTGAGGCTGCCTCTTTTCTTTTATACTTGTTTCACCCATTCGAACCAGTATTCCAGGCCACTCCCGGTTGAGCAGGAAATCTCAAAAAGGGGCACTGAACCATTGAGGTCACGGATATAACTGCGGAAACGGTCCATCCTGAAATCGGTGTAGGGTATCAGGTCTGTTTTATTGAGGATGATGGCCGATGCCTGCCTGAACAACAGAGGATATTTGACAGGCTTGTCATCTCCTTCGGGCACGCTCACGATAGCGACCTTATGGTTCTCACCCAGGTCAAATGCTGCCGGACAGACCAGGTTGCCGACGTTTTCCACGAAAATCAGGTCAAGGCTGCCAAGATCAAGGTTTTGAAGTGCCTTGTCTATCGAATGGGAATCGAGGTGGCAACCCCCTTCGGTATTGATTTGTAACACGGGAGTCCGGAAGATGGCCAGCCTGCGTGCGTCATGATCGGTGGCTACGTCCCCTTCGATAATGCCGATCTTCCGCATGCTCCCGAAATGATCCAGCGTCTTCTCGAGCAGGGAAGTCTTGCCTGAACCCGGAGCACTGATCAGGTTAATCATTGTTATTCCTTTGTCCGATAACAGCTTGCGGTTATCATTGGCCTTGTCCTGGTTCCTGTCCAGCACATTCTTCATGATTTTGATTTCCATGTTAGTTTCCTTCTATTGATTTAATTAACAATTCTTTGCCTGATACGAGCTTGATATTGAAACTGCCGCATTCCGGGCAGATGAAAACGAATTCCTCGATAGTAAAAGAATGGCCGCAACCTGTGCACTCCCCGGTGAGAGATTTCCATTCGATATCAAGAGTTGCACCTTCGAAGAGGGTCCCGGTCACAGCTGTTTTAAAGGCGAAATGTAGGAGGTCCGGTACCAGTTGGTACATCTTGCCGATCTCCAGGCTGATGCGGGTGACTTTCTTCAGATGGTTCTGCTGGGAAGCCTCGGTGCAGGCCCGCAGGATGTTTTCTATGAATGTAAGTTCGTGCATGTTGTAAGTCAGCAGATTCTGGGCAGCGGATCCCCGGAAAGCATCGTAATCAGGCGTGTGCCGCCAATAGTGGTTTCCATGACCACCCGACCCGGATTTTCACTGGTTATGGTTCCGATTTCGCAGGCATTCAGGCCGGCAGGGCAGGTTTTCATCCTGCGTATGACCTCTTCTCCCTTTTCAGGACTGGCAATGCAGATTACGCGGCCTTCGCAAGCCAGATAGAGTGGGTCGAGGCCCGCCAGCCGGCATAAGCCACTGACTTTGCCATCCACGGGGATCGACCGTTCGATGAGGCGGATTCCCCAGTTTTGTTTCTCAGTGATTTCACAGAGCACGGTGGCGGTCCCTCCGCGCGTGGGATCCCGCATAAACCGGATATGTTCAGCGAGGTCGCAAAGACCGCCCATTATGGGAAGAACGGAAGCGCAGTCGCTGAGGACAGGTGTTGCCGGAGGTTGTTCGAGCCGGGAAGCGAAAATGGATGCACCATGGTCTCCAACCGTTCCGCTCACGATGACCTTGTCCCCGGGCCTGATGCCGGCACCGTAAGAAACCTGTTCAAGTCCGGTCAACAGACGGCCGATGCCCGTTGTGGTTATAAAAACCTTGTCTCCTTTGCCACGGGGAACCACTTTGGTATCGGCAGCGACCAGCGCAACATTATTTGCATTGGCTGTTGCCGCCATCGAGCGGGCGATGGTTGTAAGGTCCTCAAGTTCAAAGCCTTCCTCGAGGATGAATGAAACGGCCATCCAGAGAGGCTTCGCACCTGACACGGCCAGGTCGTTGAGAGTGCCGCAGATTGCCAGTTTTCCGATGTCCCCTCCAGGGAAAAAGATCGGATCCACAACAAATGCATCGGTGGTGAAAGCCAGTTGTCCGGCAGCACCATCCAGGATCGCCGAATCCGTCGCGGCAATCAGGCGGGAGTCCGTGAAGAAGGGCCTGAAGACCGAGCGGATGAGCTCCCGGGTCTTCCCGCCGCCGCTGCCATGAGCCAGCAAAATCGAAGTACCCATCGTTATATTTGTATCATTGTAAAAAGCGAAAATAAGATTGGCAGGCTCCTTCTGAAGAAACCATGCAGGCTCCGGCGGGAGAATCGGGAGTGCATACTGAACCAAATAGCCCGCATTCGGATGGGGTCATTTGGCCGGTCAGCACTGAACCGCAGGCGCATCCTGCCGGTTCGGTTCCTTGCATGGTAACGCGTCCGAACAGGTACTCCGCATCCTGAGCGCGGAACTCATCCCGGATTCCGAGACCGCTTGCGGGAATGATCCCGAGGCCTCTCCACCAGTCATCTCGCCGGTAAAAAACCTCTTCCATCAGTTGCAATGCCCTGGGATTTCCTTCCGGCCTGACAGCGCGCGTATACTGTATCTCAACGGACGCCGTACCCTGATTCACCTGCCGGAGCAAAAGAAGGATGGTCTCGAGAATATCAGCAGCCTCGAAGCCGGATATCACGCAGGGAATGTGCCTGTCCCGGGCCAGCGATTTATAGATGGCCGATCCTGTTATGGTGCTGACATGACCGGGACATATGAAACCATCCAGCCGGATCCCTCGTGAAGTGAGTGCATCCATGGCGGGAGGCATTACTTTATGTGCGCTCAGCACAAAGAAATTGTCCCTTTTTTCAGATCGTGCCATCCGGATGACTGCTGCGACACCGGGTGCTGTCGTTTCAAACCCGATGCCCAGGAATACCACCTGCCGGCCCGGTTCCTGCCTGGCGATCTGAAGCGCGTGCAGAGGGGACAGCACCAACCTGACATCCATCCCGGATGCCCGCCCCGTCTCGAGGCTACCCTCACTTCCGGGAACCCGGATCAGGTCTCCGAAAGTAGTGAGTATCACTTCCGGATTGGACGCTATCCGCAAAGCGGAGTCGATATAACCGGTTCCTGTCACACACACCGGACACCCCGGACCGGACAATAAACTGATCTTGTCGGGAAGAAGGCTTCTGATTCCCAATTGGTTAATCGCCAGAGTGTGACCACCGCATACTTCCATAAACCTGACAGGTGACCGATTTTCGCAGCGTATCATAGCGACCAGTTCATCCACCCTGTTCATGGCTCATTGGTTTTAACCGGTTCTTCTCCTGAATAACTCTCAATCTCACGCAGGAGACTGAAAGTTTCGTCGGCTTCCTCGGGAGAAAGGATCTGGATGGCAAAACCTGAATGAATCAGTACATAATCACCCGTTTTCACCCCATCAACCAGATGGATGCCGGTGTTAACGATCAGGCCGCCGACCTCAGCAGTTGCAAAACTACCGTCGACCGAAAGGATGCGTGCAGGGATGCATAAACACATATCATAGTTTTATTTGATGAGCTGCAATGGCGAGCTGGCCAAGGGAGATACCTCCGTCATTCGGAGGAACGAGTCGGTTAGTGAAAACCGTAAAGCGTTCAGCTTCAAGGAGTTTATTGGTCATTGCCGTCAAAACGGCATTTTGGAAAGTGCCACCGCTCAGGACCACCCGGTCAAGGCCGGTTTCCCGACGGATTTTCAGGGAAACTTCCAGTATGGCACGGGCGACGGTCCGGTGGAACCGGGAAGAGATGACCGGAACGGACACGTTGGCTTCAAGGTCCATCCGGATGGCATCAATGGTCGGTGAAAATGAAATGGTACTGCCGGCCAGAAATCTGTAATACTTAGTATCACGGCAATCAACCAGCATTTCAAACCGGATGGGGGCTTCCGCTTCAAAGGTGTTGATCAGGCAGCAACCGGTGAGAGCCGCAACCGCATCAAACAGACGGCCGGCGCTTGAGGTCATGAAACAACCGGCCCCCGAATGGATCATGTTGACTATCTGTTTTTTATCCTGATCAGGTATTCCATTCAGGGCAGGGAATGAGTCGAACGGAACTGAGTCTCCGTAGCAGGCGTACAGATAAGCCATTGCCGATTTCCATGGTTCACGGGCGGCCGTGTCGCCCCCTGGCAGACTGATGGTTTCAATGTGCGAGTACCGGGTGAATTCCCGCATGCCGGCGATCAGTATTTCTCCGCCCCATATTGAGCCATCGGTTCCCAGGCCTGTACCATCAAAAGCAATCCCGATAACCGGGCCATCAATACGGTGTTCGGCCAGACAGGAAGCTACATGTGCGTGATGGTGCTGGATTCTTACTGCCGGAATACCCAGGGACTCGACAAACCTCGTCGAAAGGTAATCCGGATGTAGGTCGGTTGCTGCCAGAACAGGATTGAACCTGAACATTTTACGGTAACGGTCAATGGCTTCCTCATAGAACCGGATGGTCTCGACTTGGACCAGATCACCGATGTGCTGGCTCAGAATTGCTTCCTGTTCCCGTCCGATGCAGAAAGTATTTTTTTGTTCCGCACCGGAGGCAAAAATTCCCTCGGCCGGGAATACCAGGCTGACAGGTGAAGGGGCATAACCGCGTGAACGCCTGAGAATGATGGGATTAGAACCGGATAGGCGGATAAGGGAATCATCCGTTCGGTTCACAATCGCACGGTTGTGATGGACGAAAAGGTCTGCAATCCCGGCAAGTGTTTTTTCAGCTTGCAGCGGATCGATTTCGATAGGGTCATCCGAGTGGTTACCGCTGGTGCAGACCAGAGCCTTGAAATCACCTTCGCGGAATAACTGGTAGTGGAGTGGGGTGTACGGGAGGAAAACGCCAAGACTTCCCAATCTGCTGTTGATCAGCGGATTCATTATGCGAATCTCTTTAAGGAGAACGATCGGCCGACGCCAGGAGAGCAGCTGGGTTTCCTCTGCAGCTGAACATTCACAGAATTGCCTGACTGTTTCAATATCCGCGAACATGACGGCAAATGGTTTGCCATCACGGTGCTTTCGTTTTCGGAGCAGGTCCACCGCAGTCCCGGAGGTCGCGTCACACATCAGGTGATATCCGCCAATACCCCTGACGGCTGCTGTTTGTCCTGCCTTCAGGCAGCTGATCAGCTTACTCAAAACCAAAGCCCAGTTTTCCGAACCGGGAGAACCAGACTGTGTATAATGAACGGGTCCGCAATGATTACAGGCAACCGGTTGTGCATGGAATCGTCGATCCGAGGGATCTGAGTATTCCCGGTAACA
>Ga0208828_1000114_pt1 | contig 36684 bp, 36 predicted proteins | sample Kivu_160m_FD_185487 | JGI IMG/M metagenome (GOLD analysis project Ga0208828, IMG submission 185487) | Freshwater microbial communities from Lake Kivu, Western Province, Rwanda to study Microbial Dark Matter (Phase II) - Kivu_160m (SPAdes)... | ecosystem: Environmental > Aquatic > Freshwater >... | reverse complement strand
TCTCTTACATCGATGCTGGTTCTATCGATCCTGTGCGCCACTGCCTTGACCGCGCTTTCTGGGCACGTGGAGATGGCTGCTTCCCAAGAGACGCAGGTTCAGGTGCATATCGAGGTCTTGGATGCTGATTCCGGTGGTCCGATTCAAGGGGCGGATGTGGTCTGGGACGGTGCATACGCTGGTTCTACTGACGCCGACGGTGGGTTGTGGATTACCACAACCTATCCGCCCGCTGATCACAGCTATCAAGTCATGATTGTCGGCTACGAACCGAAACGTGGTACCATAACAATCGGCGCCAGCAGTGGAGGGGGATTCACAGTCAGGCTGAAGAGGAGCGAACCAAGCCAGATGCAGGTTCAGGTGCATATGGAGGTTCTGGATGCTGATTCCGGTGGTCCGATTCAAGGGGCGGATGTGGTCTGGGACGGTGCATATGCTGGTTCCACCGGCTCTGATGGCGGGTTATGGATTACCACAACCTACCCACCTGCTGATCACAGTTATCAGGTCATGATTGTCGGCTACGAGCCGAGGCGCGGTTCCATAACGATTGGTGCCAGCAGTGGAGGAGGATTCACCGTGAAGCTGAAGAGAACCACTCCTCCGCCCCCTCAGACCACTGCTTTACATGTGTATTCTCTGCCAGAGAGTTTTGTGGGGCGGGACCCCGGCACCCTGACTGGTTCTGATTTGCGTGCGTCTGTCTTCGCAAGCTACGTCTTGAATGGTCAGTCAGAATCCACGACCGAGAGTACGCCGTTCAGTCTGGAGGCTGATGTTGGTTCCCAGGTTCAGTTCTCAGTGTCTTCTGTCCCTTCAGGATGGGAGTTCACGTGTGTTTGGGATCATTACGGGTATGAGCAGCATGACGCCTGCGTTTTGACGATTGAGGCGTCTTCAGGTACTCAAAGGATTGCAGCCTTCTTCAGTGAAACTGCCCCCACAACGGTCACGATGACGGGAAGGTACGTGGATCTCACTGCCCCATCCTCCTACGTGGGGATCATTCAAGGAACGGGAGTCATGGAGAACCTTGACAAGGCGTACCAGCTACTGTGGGAGCTTACCGACATCCGACCCTATGGTGGCGATAAGATCCTCATCACATTGGACCCTGAGATTCCTGAAGGCCTTTCATATGCAGGGAACCCCATCAAGGTGGGTAAGGTCTACTGGTCGGAGACTGGAATCCCAAACGTCGTCTATCACGAAATGGCTCATGACTTCATGGGTATTCCAGAATTCGACAGGATAGTCTTTCCACAGAGTGCATTCGTGGAGGGGTTCGGGGAACTGGGTAGGCAGTACGTTTTCCATCAGGTAGACAGAACCCAGTACGAAGAAGACGCGTCTCGCTACCTTCGAGAACTGAAAGAGCAGTATCTGGATCCCGGGACTCCGTTCGACGAATTGAAGCCAGGGCCATCGGCCGGAATACTGCAAGATCTGACCAATCGATACGGATTCGATATGTGGAAGAGATTCTTCAGAACAATCTACACTGTGGATGTCGGTCCAAAGGAAAGCAGAACGGTGGAGCAGCGTTGCTACTTGTTTGTGCAATACATTAGCCAGGCAGCCGGCGAGGACCTGACGCGTTACTTCGAGGCTCTGCGCTTTCCGCTGCCGCAGCCGATGTCAACCACAACGAGGACGACCGGGGCCTTCATGACCACGGGAACGCCTCCAATAGTCACAACGACGAGAACAAGCGCTGCAGCCACTGCGACCGGAACATCCGAAGTCGCAACGACTGGCCCGCCTGCGGGAGTCACTACGACGAGGGCGTCTGAGGAAGGCGCTTCCGCGAGAACGACTGAGGAGAGCTATCTCAACCTGGCCGCTGGATGGTGGGCTGAGTATAGCATATGGATTCTGGGCGGGGCACTGCTTGTAGTCCTTGGAGCCTCCGTGTTTGTCTATCGTCCTAGGCTCGAAGCAAGACGAAATCGATTCTGCGCTCATTGCGGATCGCCTATGAGGGCAAGTGCGCGATATTGTCTCAAATGCGGCGAAAGCATAGTGAGGGTCGGCCCGATTTCTGCACAGGCAGGAGGCTCAAGGCGAAACGTCTTCTGCCTCAGATGCGGATCCTCTCTGAGAGCAGGAGCGCACTATTGCCTAGGCTGCGGTGAAGAGGTCAGACAAGACTTGGACTCGCTGTGATAGCCATGTTCCGAGACGTGAACGATGCTAGGATTCTCTGTCTGGCATGTCTGCTGATCTGCGCGCAAGTTTGGATAGCGCCGGCCAGAGTAGAGAGCACTGATGGCGAGTCATCGTGGAGATTGGATTCAAGTGTCTCCACAAGTAAGGTAGCGCTGGACCACTACAAGTGTCCGTCAGCAGCGCCGACGGGAGAGGAGCTAGTGGATCCTTTCGGCGATTCGACCGTCTATCGAGTGATCGTGGATGTGGAATCACTGGGGACGGGCCACACGGCTGTGTACGTCGATGGCGAGAGGGTACACGATAGTCTTCGGACAGGCGACTATCCTGCCATTCTAGACACCTTCCAAGTGGGCACGAGTCACCTGATAGAAGTGGATGCGATTGGCCTCGGCGGAGGTGTGGGCAGATCTGGAATTCACGCAAGCGATGGCAGTATGGCAGAAGTGCAGGATTTCAGGTGCTATTGCGAGCCCAATTCGCTGTCGATTACTTCGACGAAGCCAAATGAGATCATCAAAGTCACGTTCACATATGCGAAACAATACCAGTTGCAGATAATCTCAGCCATTCTGTATGAAGATGGAAGCTCAAGCTATCGAGTGGATTCTGAACTAGGGGCACTTAGTGGTGCAGGTTGGTATCATGAGGGTTCAGAGGCGACATTCTCGATTGATCGAACGGAGTCGCGAACCCCGCAAGGAGAATTCCTCCTAGCAGGATGGGATGAGTTCTATCCTGCGGAGGGAGAGAGACATTGGGCCGGTACCACGGGAAGCGTCCTGATGGAGCACTCATGGATCATAGGAGCAGTCTGGAAGGAGAAGGTTGAGCCAACGACTGCCGACGTTGACGCCATGCTATTCCCTTCATTGGTGATGGTAATCGCTGTCGTGGTTCTAGTTGGCACCATGATGTGGCGCCGGCGATTGAGTAGACCGGAACCGGCGAAGCTGAAAGTAAGATCAGTCACAAGTCGGAGTAGTGTACTATCCAGCAAACGCTGCATCGGTTGTGGGTGTGCACTTCCGGTCGAAGCTCGATACTGCGACGCCTGCGGAAAGAAGCAAGCTGAGCGATAGGTCGGTCCGCCGTGACCGGTGTTGCGCGGCTCATTGCCCAGTCTGCATGATCCGAGCCTAGAATGGGACTCTCTCACAATCGTATCTTTCGAGCATGTGACTATGCCGGTTGGGTCCTCGTATCGGACACGATGCGCCCAGACAGCTGTCAATCGTCCTCCGCCGCAATTGAGGTCTGTTCACGAGCTGTCCGAGTCGCACGATGGTCGTCCTTGGTTCGCAGACACCTCCTATCAGGCTCGCCCAACGAAGGCAATACCCACGATGGTTGGAGCGGTGATCAGATGTGATTGCTATTCGGATTGGCGACCATAATCTCGCAGATCTGGAGAATGTAGGCATGACAGAGAGAAAGCCTAGCACGAGGTGACACGGAAGAAGAGTGCAATCTCACGGAGACAAGCATGGGGCTCAGAGAATCGAGAGTCTGTGCGCACCAAGCTACCCGACGACCGCCGAATTCTTTCCTACTTCAGGAACTTGGCCATCTTGGTTCCACACGTCGGACAGAGGGCGCGTATCACATTGCGTCCTCTTGCAGTCTTCTCCTTTGTCACGCTGTCGTCGCGCACTGTCCTTCTCTCCTTGCATCTTACACAGAACATCTCCAGAGTCGTTGGAGGCAGGAATCTCGGAACGATCTGGCTTCGCACCCATTGGATTCCCGCCCCTGTCAACTGATATCCCTTCAGGCTGCGGAAGAACACCAATCCTGCGTGTCGCATCTTGCCAAGAGGGTCGCCGCCAGAAAAGGCGCTCTTGAAGAAGTCCACCGGTTTCCAACTGTAGGCAAGCTCCTCAGAGATCCTCTTCATGGACATCTGGGTCGGATAGTGAGCGAAGAGAACAAGAGCTATCGCCTCCATCTCATTGGTGCCATCCAATGGGATCAGTATCTTTCCACCTGGGGTCCGCTCCAAGTGCATCAATTCAGGAGACACAACCGGGGGAAGATGTGTTGGCAATGAGAAGTGAGCCGGCGCCGTACCAATGTGCGAAGCTTCCGCAGCAGGTGTCGTATATGATGCAGCCGGATAGAGTGGCGGCGAAGCTGTCTGCGTGGGGTTGACAGGAAATCTCGAGCCGTGCCCTTTTATGACATTGTTGCAGATCGGGCATCTCGAACCTTTTAGTAGATAGTGGCCTACCCCGGCTGCGAGTGACCGCCAACCTACCATCAGACTCCCTGCGGCACCTGCAACTAGGTCGGTGTGGCCTTTCACTGGCTCAACCCACTTCTGACAGAAAGGGCAATACTCCAAGTGGAGTCGATCTCCCACCGCGTACTTGCCCTACCGTCATCTTAAGACTATCCGCTGATCTGTGTCACATGTTTGCTATTGCCGCGAAGCCGGCTTTCCGCGCTGCTCGTCCATCACCTCAAGTGTGCGGTTCTCTTCGTGTGCAACGACGAGTCTCCTGGTGCGAACACACACATTTTGGCCCATCTGCCAACTCAGGGCTGTTCGGCTAACACCTCCTGAAATAGGTCATCTGGCGAGACGGGGCGACTATCGCCTCCATCTCTTCAGTTTGGGAATGATGTTCTCGGCCATTTCACGTGCCTTGTCTTCGGGCCAGCCCATCTTCATGGCTATCTGAACGTTCTTTTCGATCTTCCCTTCGAGCGTGATCCCCCCGTCAGTGAACTTCCCTTCCCTGTAACAGAATGAACAATACTCAGCGTTTCTTGTTCCATCAGCATTTGTTCCGAAATCCGCGTCCTTCGTCATGGGCATGCCGCAGCTTTGGCACTGCACCCCTTGGGGTGATTCGCTCACGGTACCACACTTCTTAGCTGGGCTGTACTGCTCTGGTTTGCTTATCAAATAGTGCAGAGGGATTCGCGCACTAGTGCGGGCACCGGGAGTGTAATGATTCTCTTCGTAGGTGCACGTGGATTCCCGGGGCGCGTTCGGCGCTCCAGCCCCGCCGCTCGTCTATTCGACGAGCAGCAGCCCGAAGCGGTTCATTTGTTCCTGATACCCCTTGACCACGTGGATTTGATACCCCATCTTCCGGGCTGTGGTGTAGACATCGACAGCGAAGGCCTCTAGACTCGGGCGGGCAACAAACGGCAGTTTGCAGTCTCTCTTGTTCCCTGGGCAGTCCTCACAGAGATTGCATGGTGCGGGAGGGAACACGAATGCTTTCGGAGAATCTCCTAGGAACACTTCTCTCTCCAACGCCACCGCCTTCTTCTGCATCTCCCGGCCCCACCGGTGTCGCAGCTTCGGGTCCTTGAATCCGATTGCAGAGTGGAGGAACAGTCCTCTCTTGTATTCATCGAAGAATCTTCTGCAGTCGGCTACGGATGGGACTTCTGGGGGGCAACACCCCCTTCTGCCGTATCTTTCGCAGCCGTATTGGCATTTCATTCTCACCCAATTCCCAATGACAACGTCTCTCGGCTTGATCCACTTGAAATCATCAAACCCGTGATTCCTCGCCGCTTGTTCAATCTGAGTTGAGGTTCGCTCCGTCAACGTGTCATCCGCTCGAAGCTACTCCGTGTGCGGCTCCAATATGACGTTTGGCTCGCGACACGGAACAAAGTGCAGATTTCAGCGTTCTCAGGGTCTTCTGTCTTCCTGGCTCCTGCGGGATCGACGGTAGAAGAGCAGGAACACTCCAAGAATAGCGCCGAGAAGAACCGCCTCTATTGGAAAGCCGGGGATCGGTTCCTGTGACGCAGCAGCAGTGGTCTGGCTCGTCTGGGGTGAAGATGAGGCTGAGGTCGTGCTCGTCGTGGTTGAGGAGAGCGTTGTGTGGGCTGACGCGGTGGTTGTGCTTGTTGTTGCCGTCTGAGTCGGTATTGAGTTGAACAGCAGCGCCGCCGAGTATGGTGGGAGGGTGATGCGTGTCACTGCCTCGTATGTCACCTTTCCGGTTGTGGTGCCGGAGGAGGTCACGAGTCCGCCTCCGCTGACCTTCGCCAAGTAGAACGTTCCGCCCAAATTGATGGTGGCTGACGTTCCACTCTGGTCTTGGGCATTGACGATCACGAACCCGTTGTCGAAGTTGCGGCGATACGTGTGGCTCGCGGGGTCGTAGAGGTTTGCGATGTCTGAGCCTGCCGTCTGGGTGGGAGCCCCGATCGGGATACCATATTCCGGATACCATTCCGGCTCCTCACTCAGTTCGACCGTCAAGTAGGTGCGGCTGCCTTTGACTAGGAGGTAGCTGCCAAGGGCGAACATCCGCTCTTGGTCGCCGGTGGCGTAGCTTTGCCCGATCACCACCTTCTCTCTCGTGACAAGTCCGAGCACGCGATTCATCTGCAGCTGCCAGTCGCTGTAGGGGTAGGGGCTGTCGTCGGCTTCGATGGCGAAGCCTTCCACCATTACACCATCGGCGGGGCTGTAGTCAGTCTGGTCACGTGAGGTAATCCAGCTCCCAACATTCGGGACAATGTAGTAGTCCCCTACCGGTTGGGTCTGCAGCCACGACAGCCAATCCGAAATCCGCTCTGACCATGCGCTCTCGAACTGCTCGTCAAGTGCCGGCAGGCTGGGTTTGAAGTGGTCGTAGCCCATGTAGTTCGGCACGCTCAGGCTGTCCATGAAGACGCCATCGTCATCGTTGGCCTGAATCTGGCGCAGGACCTCATCATGCCAATAGCTACGCCAAGCGTCGTCGTCCAGGTTCATCAGGTACCAGCCCCAATCGCAGTTGTAGACGCGAGTCGCACCTCCCTCAGGATAGTGATAGAACCAGCCTTCCTGGGCAGTGTCTGGGTATTCGCGGACCCAATCGTTGCCTTCGATGATTCCAAGCCAGTCACCGACTGGTTGGCACCCGTTCCCTGCCGCGCGATAGCCCAACCCGAGCCCGAGCCGGTAATGCAAGATAACGAAGCTAGGATTGACGGTGCGCAAGCGGTCAGCGTCAACGCGCAGCATCTTCTGCGTTCCCGCGTAGTGAGTGGCGGCGAACCGCAACTGATCCTCGCTCATCACCGTGGAAAGCTGGTCGGTGAAGATGTGGATCCCGCGTGTCGTGTCAGGAAAGCGACGAACCGATGCCGCAGAAGAGCCGCGGATGTCCGCGGGCGCATTGTTGTTGCTCGAAGCGCACACTGGAGCGGCCAGCAGCAGGAGCGCGACCGCAAGAATCGAGAAAGTAGGTATCCTGGCCTTCAATGTGTCTCAAGTGAGTCGTGCGGCTTCGCGGACATAACACTATGCATTCACGTCCCGCCGGTGCTCTGTCTTTGCTGGTCATTCATGGTTGGCGCTGCCGAATCCGGGAGATCCACCATCTGTCCAGATCTCCAGAAGCTTATTCTCGCTCTCGAAACGTATCATTGGCATAGGTGGATGTCATGCCGTTTATTCTCAGTCAAACAGACGGTCACCTTGGCATAGTCACGCTCAACAACCCGGAGAAGCGCAACTGCCTCAACGCTTCACTCATCCAAGAACTGTTCAGCACACTCGATCAGTTCGTGGCGTCTGACATTCGCGTCGTAATCCTGCGTGCACAGCCGGGAACCAAGGTGTGGTCTGCTGGCCATGACGTGAACGAGCTTCCCAAGCCTGGCCGCGATCCGTTGCCCTATGCGGCGCCGTTCGAACGCCTCCTGCGTCGTGTGCAGGACTATCCGGGGCCGGTCATAGCTATGATTGAGGGAACCGTGTGGGGCGGGGCTTGCGATTTGGTCTTCACCTGCGACCTGCTTGTCGGATGTGAGACTGCCTCGTTCGCTGTGACTCCCGCGAAGATCGGAATCCCATACAACGCATCCGGGATCATCCACTTCATCAACATTCTCGGAATCAACAAAGCCAAAGAGATGTTCTTCACAGCCGAACCCATCAACGCTACGGACGCACTCAGAATCGGGATCTTGAACCACTTGGTGCCTTCCGCCGAGTTGGAACGTTTCACACGAGAGCTTGCCGGTAAGATTCTCAGGAATGCTCCGTTGGCCGTTCGTGCACTGAAGGAGCAATTCCGGCTGCTCTCCAAAGGTCATGCCATCGACGCTGAGACCGCTGAGGAGATCCAATCCATTCGCCGTCGCGTCTATGACAGCGAAGACTACGGCGAAGGGATACGTGCATTTCACGAGAAGCGTCGGCCTGACTTCGAGGGCAGGTAGTCACTATGGACAGTGTCCCTGTAACGCCCAATTCAGCATGACCTAGATGAGCTCCGACGACCGGAACGGCAATCCACCGAGTGCGCTCCTCTCTTCTCAGGTAGGGTTATTGGGGGCCCGCCCCGTTGGCGTTCGGAGAGTGGGTCTGTTCGTGGCAGGTGCGAGACTAGTTGACTTGTTCGAGAAACAGATGAAGCTGGAGAACCTCACGGCGGAGAGTGTCAGGCGGCTGTCCGCGAAGACGAAGAACAGCATCCCGAAGCTTCTCCTCAAAGGAATAGAGCTCGACACGACAAAGCATGCGCACATGTATGCGACATTGATCGACCTCTCCTCGGGAGCGACGGTGTCAAAGGTCGAACGTTACGAGATGAGGAAGGAACTGGAGCGACACGTGGCGAACGAGAAGATCATGCTTGCTCAGGCGCAGAAGATTGCCAGAACGCTCACGGATCCTCACATGAAGCCTCTTCTCCGGGCGATTCTGGCAGATGAGAGAAGACACCACAAGGCGCTCACCGGGCTGCTGGAGGCTGTCGCGGTTGAGGAGAAGATCAGCGAAGACGACTGGTGGGACTATCTCAACAAATGGGCGGTCTTCTCGACCTAGAACACGAACAGATGCAAAGCACATGCGCCATTCACCTACGCTCAGAACGCCAAGCCTTGACTCTGGCGATGCCCTCTTCGATGTTCCGCTGAGAAGTCGCAAAAGAGAATCGTAGGTAGCCTTCCCCTGCTGTCCCGAAAGCACTTCCAGGAATGGAAGCCACCTTCGCCTTTTCCAAGAGTTCCTTGGCGATCTCGGCCGATGGGGTGTTGAGTCCGCTGATGTCTGGGAATGCATAGAAGGTGCCTTTTGGAGGCGCACATCGGAAACCTTCGATTTCGTTCAGTCCTTTGACGATCCGTTCTCTCCGCGCGGCGTACTCCTCAACCATCTCGTTGACACAGTCCTGGGGTCCTGAGAGTGCCTCCAGGGCTGCTCTCTGCGCATCTGATGGTGCACAAGATATCATGTAACCATGTATCTTGCGAATGCTGGCAGTGATGGATTCGTTGGCGACGACGTAGCCCACACGCCATCCGGTCATTGCGTAGGTCTTCGAGAACGAATTCACCGTCACCACCGTATCTCTGAACTCTGGTCGTGACGCCGCACTGAAGTGTTCGTTTCCGTCGAAGACCATCTTTTCATAGACTTCGTCTGACACGACCAAGATGCCGTGTTCCTGGGCAAACTCGGCGAGACTCGATACGCAATCTTTCGAGTACACGGAGCCCGTTGGGTTGTTGGGCGAGTTGATCACAATCATCCTAGTCTTCTCAGTAGTATGGTGTTCCAGTGTCCCTCGGCTGGGTTCGAAATCTGGGCCTCTCAGGGAAACCGGAACTGGCACACCACCTGCAAGCCGAACAAATCCAGAATATGATGGCCATGATGGCTGAAGGATCAGCGCCTCATCTAATGGATCCAGTGTCGCTTGAGTGATAGCGAATATCGCGGCAAATCCGCCAGCCGTCACAGTAATCTCCGTCTTCGGATTTGCTACAATCCCATTCTCCTGACGGAGCTTGTTGGCGATCGCTTCACGGAGCTGTAGTATTCCAGCGCCGTGCGTGTAGTGTGTGTGGCCGTCGCGGAGGCAGCGGACCCCCGCTTCCACTATGTGGTTCGGAGTAGTGAAGTCCGGTTCGCCCGCGTGGAGCCCGACTATGTCCGGCCTCGATTCGGAGAGATCAATGATCTTCCTTATTGGTGAAGGTTCTATCGACTGAACACGTTTAGAGGCATGCAATCCTCCACCCTCTCCAATGGAAGTGGGGATCGTGTGGTATTTCGCGTTTTGGATGAGTGGGCAGTGGAGAGTGCCTTTGGTCGCTATTCGAAGTGTTGGCGGATTTCGTCATAGAGGAACTTGCAGCTCAATGTCTGCCCAAGTTTCCCTGCAAGTTCTTCCACTGTGATCCGGCTTCCCTCTTCCCACAATTCCTTCAGCAATCGCCCCGAGCCTGGGCTTGCAAACCACTCTTCCCCGAATTCCTCGATCAGGTATTTCCGGAGTTGAGCCTCCGCGACCCATGATCGCAGGTACTCGGCGCAGTAGAAGCCGTCGTCGACGTTGATCAGGTAGTTGACTGGGTTGAGCGGCACCTTGATGGCTCGTTTGTGAAGCTCCGCGTACAGTTGGCTCTTGCCTTGGATGCCTTCCCTGTGAAGGCGAAGCTCATAGTCCAGCTTGACCGTGTAGAGCCTTGTTATGTAGAGCTTGCAGAAGAACGTGAAGTCGAGAAGTTCTCTCGGGTTATCGATTCCGACGATCTGTCTCAGCCACTTTTCGTTCAGTGTGAGATTCTCAAGCAGAGCTGAGTAGGCCTCGGTGAGGGACTTCTCATCCGAGAGGCGGAACACGAATGGCAGTTCTGCAGGCGTGTTGGCTGCGTGGAGTGCATGCCCTGCTTCATGAAGGACGGTCTCGTAGTCGTACCTTCCGCCAAGAGGCATCGCGCCAAGAATCACCTTCTTCGGCACATCGAGTGGGAAACATGCTGCCCGCGGATCCTTCTTCGGTCTTTCTTCGAGATCCAACGTGATGTTCGGGTACTTCTCGAGTCTCAGGTCCATTCCATCCAGCGTCTTCCGTAGGGCCGTGACTGCCCCGCTTTTCGGAAAGTGTGCATCGAACCGTTTGCCGCGATAGAAGTAGAGGATATCGTGCCTCTCGGCTTCACCCAGTCCGACGCCGATCGATTTGAGAACAGACTCCAGCTGCTTGAGGTAGAGGGAATCTGTGCTGGCAATGAACGTTCTGAGTTCGTTCGCTAGCTTGTCGTAGTCGATGTTACGTATCTTCGAGTAGAGGCTGGCATAGTCTGAGTAGCCCTGCTCTTTGGCGACCTCGTGAAGTCTGGTCATCCTCTCTTCCAGTGTGGGGTTGAATGTGGCGACGGCTGTCTCCGCGATTGAGTGAATCGTTCCTCGGCGCTTCCTGTCATCCTCGTTCATCACCATTGGCAGAGTGGATCTGTAAGGCACAGGGTTCCCGTCTATGGTGACATTGGTTTGAGTTTCGAGTGTGACGGCTCTGTCCGTTAGCCCGCTAGCCTGCTGCGCCATGTATGTGTCGACTAGGCTTCCGAGGAGCCGTTCCAAGCGTCGCAGCTCGTCACCCGACAAAGCTCCAACGCCTTTCCTGACAATCGACATGCTCTCCGGCGTGAACAGTTCACTGTATTTCTGGAAGATCTGTGAGACGTTCAGTTCTTCCTTGAGCCCCGCCCAATTCTGATAGTACTCGTTCATGACTTCCTTGGCGAATTCCTCGTAGTCTCTCTCTATCTGAGAAATGTCCAATTGTTCAACCGCAGAACGTACGTCCTTGCCCCGCGATATTAAGTCTGGCAGATGGGGATATTAGGTGTCAGCTCATCTGTGAAGTTGGTTGCTCACAGTGCAGGCAGAGAATCGATACAACTACACCACAGCCACTCGTGGACGAGTCGAAATCAACATCGTCGGAAAGCATGAGAGAGACGAGCTTGTGGCCAGAGCGGAGGCGGTTCTCGGCCACAAGAGTCTGGGATGGAAGGCAAGCATCGACGGTTTCTGCATGCAGCTCTTCACAAACAGCAACCACCTCGACGAGTTCTGGCGTGAGAATTGGTTCTCGATGCCTCGTGAGGTCAAATCTCACGGAAGAATCTATGCGGTACTAGACCCGACATTCCACGAGGGGAAGCCCTATGCTTTCTACAATCCGGAGACCAAGACTGCAATGATCTTCAACACAGAATACTACGGACAGATCAAGAGCTGGGCCTTGGGAATCTCATGCGACATAGCGGAGGACCAACATGACATCCACAGTATACACGGGAGCTGTGTCGAGGTAAACGGCAAAGGAATAGTGCTGATCGCTCCGACGGGAACAGGGAAGAGCACCCACTCATACGCGCTCCTCAACATGGAAGGTGCTAGGCTTCACAGCGATGATTGGGTCTACGTGCGTTTCATCGGAGGAGAGAAGGGAAGGGCGAGTGCCGACATCAGCGAACGCAAGTTCTATATCAGAACCAACATAGCGCGCGTCTTTCCAGAGGTCCGGCCGCTTCTCAGCCGATCGAAACTCGAGAACGTGACACCTCTGACTCCGGAGGAGGCGGAGCACCTGCGAGCGAAGGGAGTAAGCGAAGATGAGGTACGCACACTCGCTTCAGACCCATTCATTGCTCATGAGTACTCGCGCGCCATGCTGGATCCGTTGTGGATTGCTGGGCCGGACAAGTTCGTTGACACGACACGCGTGATGGAAGTGATGCTTCTGAAACGTGACAGGAATGACCCCGAGCTGTCTCGGGAGCTGGAGATTGAGGAGGCGGTTGAGTACTTAGTCGCGCAGCCTGAGCAATTCCTGAATCCCTACTTGATCGTCAAGACTGAAGAGAAGATCGAAGTTAGGAAGCAATTCTTCACACGACTCTTCAATCTGGCGCCGTGCTACTTGGTGAACACAACTTCCGACGTACAGATAGTTCAGAAGAGAATACGTGAGATCGTTAGCAGCTAGACATCAAAGGCGGCGTGTAGCTCTGGTACGATAGCGCGGCAGCGAGCGGTAGTCCTATTCGCCTTTGAACTTCTGGGCAAGGGACTTGAGTTCTCCGCTTTCGAACACTCTGATCTTGGTGTCAAGTCTCACATCTAGGCCGAGGCTCCTGAAGAGCCACATCAACTGTTCCGCTGTGACGGGACCTTTCAGGCGTCCCTCACGGACCAGCCGCGAAAGCTCGTTCTCCAGCGCACGCGCGGGTTCGGGGTATTGCACTTTGGCAGCGTCCAGCACTTCCCACGCTCTTCCGACGAGAATCGTCTTGAGCACTTCCCGTGGAGCTGGTTGCCTCTCCGTCGTTTCCTTCTTCTTCTCGTGCTCTAGCAGGCGGCGCTGCATCTGCTGTGCCCTTCTTGACTTCAACCGTTCCAGCTCAGTGTCGTCAGACACAGACTACCCCTCAGAGTATCGCGAGTAGTGGAAAGACATGTTATAAACTGCGCGACTCTCAAACCCCCTGTTGGCGGAGCCTTGACTCGTCAGAAGAGCAACGATGACGTGCGCCAGATCGCGCAAGAACGGATTGACATACTCCTCAGACTCGCCAGAGAGACAGTGAAGACGGATGCAGCTCTCTCCAGAAGGTACGTCGAGACAGCTCAAAGAATAGGCATGAGGTCCGGGGTCAGACTCGGGCGAGAGCGGAAACAGTTCATATGCAGAAAGTGCAGAAGTCCTCTTGTTCCCGGCGTGAATTGCCGAGTCAGGGTTCGTCCGGAATTCGGAACCCATGTGGTCGTCACATGCATGGGATGCGGTTCAGCCAAACGCTACCCGGCGGTGAGGGAAAAACGTCTCAGAAGAAAAGGATGAGAGCGCTGAAGCGTAGATCAGCGGAAAAGGAGCCGACGGTTTGGATCGGTAGGAATGGCGTCACGGAGGCTCTTCTGGGCCAGATTGGCAGACAGCTTGATGGCAGCGAGATGATCAAGGTGAAGGTTCACAAGGGTTCTTTGGAGGACACAGAGGTCTCCGAAATCGCCGGCAAGATAGCCGATGGGACAAGTTCCGAGATTGTTGACGTAAGAGGACGAACATTCAGCATCTACAAGCAACGAAAGCCAAAGCAGGCGCGATCGAGGACGACCACCGGGCAATCACAGTAGCTGTCCTTATATTTTGGCTGAAGTTCTAGTGCAAGGCTGTTTCAGAAATCGGAGAGACCGCAGTTGCCTACAGCGTATGATGTGGAGGCCAACGCTCTCGTCGAGAAGCTGGCCAAGCATCTGAAGGAAAACGTCGGTGACGTGACGCCCCCAGCATGGGCCCTCACATCCAAGACCAGTGCGCACAAGGAACGTCCACCGCAGAACCCAGACTGGTGGTATGTCAGGTGCGCATCGCTCCTCAGGAAGCTCTACATCCACGGTCCAATCGGGACCCAAAGACTCCGGGTTGAGTATGGGGGCAGAAAGAGGAAAGGGACGAGCATAGAACACGCCAAGCCAAGTGGGGGGTCGGCCATCAGAGAGCCGCTCCAGCAGTTAGAGAAAGCCGGTCTCGTGGCCAAGGAAGGTCCGAAAGGCAGGAAACTCTCAGGAGAAGGCGTTAGTCTGCTCAACAGAGTCTCGGCGGAGATACTGAAGGGGAGCTCCTCCGGAGAGGGCTCTAAGCAATGAGCGGAGATGAGCTCGGCGAGGAAGAGCTGGAACAGCTGAGGAGAAGACGGCTCGCTGAGCTTCAGCGTGCCGCTGCAGAAGATGAGCAGCGAGCTGAGGTCCAGCAGCAGGTCGAATCTCAGAAGCAAGCGATCCTGAAGAGAATACTTACAATGGAAGCGAGGCAGAGGCTCACTAACATAAAGATGGTTAGACCTGATTTCGCAGCCCAGCTTGAACTTCAGCTGATTCAGCTGGCGCAGACAGGCAGAGTTAAGCTGCCGATATCTGATGCACAGCTCAAGGACGCGCTTGTCCGTCTTCAATCACAGAAGAAGGACATCAAGATCAGGAGGATATGAATTGGCAACACACAAGCCTACCGCCAAGAAGAGACGTCTCGCAAGAGCCCAGAGAATGAGAAAGTCTGTGCCGACTTGGGTGATTTCCAAGAGCCGAGGCCACGTCAGGAGCCACCCGAAGAAGAAGAACTGGCGTGAAGGCAAACTGAACGTATGAGGTGACATGATTGAGCAAGAACACGTCCAAGCCAGACGAAGTCGTGGAAGAGAAGGAAGAAGTCACTTCTGAAGGCGTTGGCGAAGAGGAAGCCGCTAAGGGAGCCGAAGAAGAGGAGACAATAGAGGAACCCTCTGCAGAAGAAGCCGTTGAGGAGAAACCTGAGGAGGAAGAGGCGGAAGAGGCAGAGGAAGAGGGAGAAGCGGAGGAAGAAGGCGAGGAGATCGAGGTCGTTGAGGAACGGATATACACGATCCCATTCCGAAGAGTCTGGGCGACGCCCAGAGGAAAGCGAACTCCTCGAGCCTCCAGAATGCTCCGCGACTTTGTGAAGCGACACATGAAGACAGAGAAGGTCGAGATCAGCAACGAGGTGAACCAGGAGCTTTGGGCAAGAGGTATCAGCAAACCCCCCAGAGCGATCAAAGTCCGTTTGGTCAAAGACAAGGAAGGCAGGGTGATAGTATACCCTGCAACTGCCGCCTAGATCCGCGAAGGTTCATACGATTATTCATGCTGCAGCTAGGTAGGAGCAGTTCTGGGTCTTGATGGATTTGCAGGCGCCGGTGGTCGCCTAGTTGGGAATTCTGCGCGCCGACGTCTATGGTAGCCCAAACATCGGAGTCTACTGCCATTCAAACGAGAAGATGGCCGTCCTTCCACAGGGGATACCCAAAAGGAAGGTTGACAGATTCCGAGAATACTTGGGCGTCCCGACCTGCGTGACGAACATCGGTGGATGCGCTCTCGTTGGAATCCTGGTGGCAGCCAACTCGAACGGAATGGTTCTCCCGCACACAACCCGTGACCATGAGCTGAAGGCGATACAGGACAGCGTCGAAATCGAGGCGAGAGTCCTTCAGGAACGATGGACTGCTCTAGGCAATCTTGTGTTGGCAAACGACAATGGTGCAGTCATACATCCAGGTGCCCCGGAGTCACTGGCCAAAGCAGTCGGGGAGGCACTAGGCGTGGAAATCGCCACTTCCTCGATTGGAGGGCTTCCTTATGTTGGATCGCTGGCTGTCGCGACCAACAAGGGCGTGCTCGCTCACTGCTCCATAACGGATCGGGAACGAGCGGTGATTGAGAAGGCGTTGAAGGTTCCGGTTGAGCCGGGCACAATAAACGGCGGGGTCCCATATGTCAGGGCGGGTCTCTTGGCGAACACCAGGGGAGCGGTTGTTGGGGCGATGACTAACGGGCCCGAGCTCATGGCGATTACGCGATCACTGGGAATCGAATAGTTCGAATCGCCACAGCTGCACTTTCAAGCCCTACGCCTTGAACAGCTTGTCCCACTTTCCCTCAGAGATCTCTTTCTGGATTTCTCGGGGGTCTCTTCCGTCAACCGTGATGCCCATGCTGACGCAGGTTCCGAGCACCTCCTTTGCGGCGGTCGTATTCGAAAGCGCGTAGCTTCCTGGAAGCTTCATCGACGCTATCTTCGTGACCTGTTCAACAGTCAGGTTGCCGGCCTTCTCGGTCTTCGGGTTTCCTGACCCCTTCTCTATGCCGAGCTCCTTGACGATGAGGGCGGATGTGGTCGGGGTGCCAATCTCGACTTCGAAGTCTTTCGTGTCAACGTCCACGATGACTTTGACGGGGACCTTCATGCCCGCGTAGGCTTTGGTTAGTTCATTGATTCGGTTCACGATCTGAAGCACGTTCACTCCAAGCGGTCCCAAAGCGGGTCCAAGCGGCGGGCCCGCAGTGGCCTCACCACCGCCTAGGAGGGCCTCAACTTGCTTCTTCTCTCCCAGTGTCTGCACCTCCCCGCGAAACCAGTTTCACATAGTCGGCGTGTACTGTGATCGGAAGTGTGGCAAAGCCTTCCTCCAGTAGCTCGATCGTGACTTCCTCCTTCATCTTGTCGACATCAGTGATCTTTGCCCTCAGACCTCGGAATGGGCCTCCAACAACCTCGACGGAATTTCCAACCGAAAGGTCCTCTATGACAGGTTTCGTGATGATGAACCGTTCCATAGCCTGAGGAGAAACGACTCCTTTCGTTCGAGCCCTTGCGTGTCGCACACCCGAGATCACGTCATCGACAACATGGGCTCCCGCTGCCTCGATGAATATGTAACCCTTGATCACTTCAGGGGCAAGCAGGCAGTAGACAGGCGACTTCTTCATGCCTGCTTTCGAAGCAATGAGCTCGCTCGCAGTCCTCTCCTGTCCACTCGTGGTCCTGACCGCGAAGATGACGCTCCTCTGCTGTTGGTTCTGATTCGACAAAGGAAGCTGCCTCAAGCTCAACTCGGGAGCAAACCGACGAAGAGAAAGAGCATACGCACCACGTAGCCAAGTCCTCCGACGATCGCGATTCCGAGTAGGCAGACCTTCACCATGAGCGACAGCTCGTCCCGAGTGGGCCGGGTCGTCACGTGACGCAGCCTTCTGACGGATCCGATGAAATTTCTCGCGGACAATTGGCTCTCCTCGTCTGTTTGTTAGTCTTGTTCTGAACGCGCCGCCTAATATCGATGAGCTGTATTTAAGGTATCCAAGTCGCTTTCCCGGTCTTCGCCGGCGTGACCTTTGCCTGAGGGTCTAGTGATGAGTGATTCGAGTCAGGAAGACAAGCCGTTCATATCATCACGATCTCTCGGCCTGACATCTTCAGGAAGTCTACGAGAGTGTTTCGTTCGGCTCCGCGTACTCCCTTCTTGTCTATGACAGCATGTGAGCAGTCGCCCATGGTCTTGCTGAAGGCAAGCTCTATGATGGTTGGATCGTAGCTCTCGAAGAAGTACTTGGAGAGAATATGTCCCAGGGCGAATCGCTTGTTCACCACTGCTTCTGTGTGCTTCCAAGAGTAGTGGCCTCCTCCGAAACCAACGGCTTGGAGTCCGTCAGAAGGACTTGTTGCAGCGGTCCAGATCGCACGAGCCACGGCCTTTCCTGCTGATGCATCTTCCCACTGTTTTACAGAGCTCCCGATCTCAACGAACATTGACGGCACTCGGAGTTCCGTTGGTCCATGGTGAGTGGCTTCAAGAGAAACTAGATACGGCAGCCCAAGTTCCTCGCGGCTCTCAGCCAACGCCAGCAGCGCCGCTCTCATCCTATTCGGTTCAGCTAGAGCGAGGCTTCTGGGCTTGCCTCCGTAGGGGGCTTCATTGAGGACATTGCCCGTACAGTGAACAGTTAGGCTTGGGTCGCCTTTTTCGCTCGTATGCTTTGACGCAAAGATGATCGCATCTGTCTTGACGAGCGAGTCGACCGAGTCGGCGTGGATGCATTCCTCCTTGATCCGCGCGAGTAAGACATCGTCCTTCTTGAGGATCTCCCGATCTGAGCGCTCGGGAGACATGTCGAACCCATAGTCGTGGACAAGCCAAGACGCTATGTTGAGTCCTGCCGGATCTCTCTCGGATGCCACTATCAGAACAGTCATCGTGCAACACGTCCTAAGGCTTCGGGCAAGCTCACCCGACGATTCGATCTACGATAGCTTTCGGGTCGAATGAGATCAGATCCTCGTAGGCTTGACCTGTCCCCGCAAAGACTACAGGCTTGCCGATTTCGGCAGCAAGTGAGATAGAGCTTCCCCCTCTTGCGTCGGCATCAAGCTTGGTCAGTGTAATGCCATCTATTCTGACGGACTCGCTGAACGACCTTCCCTGTTCCACGGCGTCGTTCCCGGTCAGGGAATCAACAACCAGCATCACAAAATCCGGTGATGCGACGCGCACGATCTTCTTCATCTCCTCAAGTAGATTTCGTTTCGTCTGCATTCTTCCAGCTGTGTCGATGAGGACTGTGCTTATTCCGTTCGCGCGGGCATGGTTGATTGAATCAAAGGCCACGGCTGCGGCGTCAGCGCCGTAGGTGTGTTTGATTGTCTTGACGCCGATGCGTCTTGCGTGTTCTTCGAGCTGCTCGATGGAGCCTGTCCGGTAAGTGTCGGCGCATGCTATCACGACCGTGTATCCGCGTTGCTTGAGGAGGTGGGCGATCTTCGCGATCGTGGTGGTCTTGCCTGTTCCGTTTATTCCGACGAAGACAACGACGGCCGGCTCATGTGCATGCTTCTTGGATTCTATCCTGTCAAAGAAACTTGCCTCACCGCTGTCTTTCAGCACGTCAAGCAGGACTTCACGAATGATTGTGAGAAAGGGTTGTCGTCTGTCGCCAAGGCGTGAGACCTGCACGCTTGTTGCTTTCTGTCTTATGCCGTCAGCAATGCGTTCCGCGATCGGATAGGCAACATCATTCTCGGCAAGAGTTGTCTTGAGTTCCTGCAATAGCTGCTCGAGGTCTCTCCCAGCAAGCTCAGTCCTAGAGATCTTCTCCACCGCTGAGCTTAGGCCAGACCTGAGCTTCTCAAACAATCCCAGACACCGAAGAGATGTGCGGCTGCGGTGCTTGTTCTGCGCGAGTCTTCCTAGAGCACGGTGACTGATTCGCCGCCCTGCTTCCTGACGATCTCGTTGAGCTTCTCGCGGTTCTCCTCGAGCTTGACTAGGGTTTGAGTCAGCTGTTCTTGGAGTGCAGTGCGGGCCTTGTCCAAGTCCGCTATTCGGTCCCTTATCTCAGTGACCGACTGATCGATCGGTTTCTCGATGGCGACTCCCGCGCCTACTCCCATCACGATCTTGGAGACATTCGAGAGCTTCGTTCGCACAAACGAGCCGCCCCCAACTGGTATCAAAGCGTCCGCGTCTAGCTTCTGGGCTCTGATGCCATCGAGTGTGGAGGATGCCAACGTGAACTCATTCAACGCTGCGTTGATGATGTCAAGCCTTGTCTGAAGCGTCCTGGCTGACCCCTCATAGACTCTCTGCTGCACGAGACCCTGCCTGAGCTGTTCCTCTTCACTTGCCAATCTTCGCAGTCTCCGTCTCGGTGCTCTTCAGCTCCTCGACACGTGTGAGCTTGATTTCGCGCCTTTTGGCCTTGTGTCTGCTTCCCATCTCGGCGTAGATTCTATCGATCGCATCTTGATCCTTCATGGCTCTGATGTCCGATGAGAATGGGATCGTAGCGCGGGGTTTCTTCACTTCACCTGTGATTCTGAAGGTCTTGACCTCAGTCAACGAGCATCACTTGAATGGAACGGAGGTTCTAAGGAACCGACTCTCCACTATAAAGCTGAGCCCAGAGCTAGTGATCACTTCCGAAGATGGACTCTGAGCTGAGTCGCTGGCCGGTTCACGTGGGTGTTGGTTCAGAGGGTTGTGGCCGCGGGTCCTTCTGCAAACGTTTTTATGAATCTCCGAACATCCCCGTGCGGAAGCCTCCAGAAGGAAAACGTGATTGCCTCTCTCCAAGGATCAGCTATTGACAGCCTTAGGAGAGATCAGGAAGCCGGAAACTAAGCGTGAATTCAGCCAGTCTGTGGAACTCATTGTCAAGCTCAGAGAGATCGACCTCAAGAAACCTGAGAATAGGCTGAACGAGTCCGTGGAGCTGCCGAACTCCCTTGACAAAGAGACCAAGATATGTGTGATCGCGAGTGGGGACTTGGCCACGAGGGCGAAGGCAGGCCAAGCTGACCTGGTGCTTGCCAGAGAAGATCTTGACAAGCTTGGCAAGGACAAGAAGGCGACCAGGAAGCTAGTCACCGAATACGACTACTTCATTGCAGAAGCACCCTTGATGCCTATCGTTGGAAAGACGATCGGGCCGATCTTGGGACCGAGGGGCAAGATGCCCACACCTGTTCCTCCTAATGCTCCGATCGATCAAATCGTCAGTAGCCACAGGAAACTGATACGAGTAAGGGTCAGAGAGCAGCCAGTGGTTCAGTGCCGGATCGGAACCGAGAAGATGCCCGACGAGAAGATCGCCGAGAACGCTCTAGCTGTCTTCAGCAGAGTCGAAGCAAAGCTGGAGCGCGGAGCCAAGAACATACGCCAAGTTCTGCTCAAGACCACGATGGGCAAGCCGGTGAAGGTTCAGATCGGGAAGGGTTAGCCGATGCTCACAAGGCAAGTTGCACGCGTAGCGCCTTGGAAAAAAGAGATGCTACAGAAACTCGCAGAGCTGATCGAGAAGTACCCTGTCGTGGCCGTCGCCGACTTGCAGAAAGTCAGGTCATCACAGATCCAGGAGATCAGAAAGAAGCTCCGAGGCCAAGCCGAAGTTCTCGTCGCGAAGAACACGATCCTGAAGAAGGCAGCAGACGCACTGGGAGAGAAGAAGCCCAGCCTCAGCGACTTCGCTGGCGGACTTTCCGGCTCAAGCTTGCTCCTGTTTACGGGCATGAACCCGTACGCGTTGATTCTCTTCCTGAACAAGAACAAGGTCCGTGTTCCAGCAAAGGCTGGTGACATCGCCAGCGGCGACATCATGGTCGCTGCCGGCAACACAGGTCTACAGCCAGGCCCCGTAATCAGCGAGTTCGGCGAAGTGAGAGTTCCGACAAGAATCGAAAGCGGAAGCATTTGGGTTGCCAAGGATACGGTTGTGGCTGAAGAAGGTGACTCGATATCGCCGAAGCTGGCCTCTCTTCTGTCGAAGCTCGGCATGAAGCCGATGGAGGCGGGCCTTTCGATAGTGCGAGCCTTCGACCAAGGCGTCGTCCTCAAGCTCGAGGATCTCGTGTTCGACCTTGAGTCATACAAGAGCAACCTCGCAGAAGCTTGGCGAGGCGCGCTCGGGTTGGCGGTCGAGACAGAATATGTCGTCCCGGAAACAGCCGAGACGATAATAGGCGTCGCCTTCCGTGAAGCACTGTACCTGGCAAACGAAGTGGAGTTCCCGACCTCAGAGAATGTTGGAGACCTCATCAAGCAAGCCTACTCTGAGATGAGAGTTCTGTCGGACGCTGCAGCTCAAGTCAACAGCGAGGTCGCAGCACGAGACGAGGTCGTCGTCGCCCCAGTTGTCGTAGAAGAGAAGCCGCCAGAAGTCAAACCATCTGAGGCCAAGCCAGCAGTGGCAAAACCGCCTGAGGCGAAACCCCCCGAGACAAAAGCCCCTGAAGCGAAGCCGCCTGAGGTGAGAATGCAGCAGGCAAAGCCGCCGGAGCAGAAACCACCAGCAGCGAAGCCTCCCGCAGCGAAACCACCTCCACCGAAAGCGCCAGACGCAAAACCTCATGAAGAGAAGCCACGGCCGGCGAAGACACCCGCGGCGAAACCCAAAGAAAAGAAAAAGGTTGAAAAGAAGGGGAAACGGTAGCTGGCGAATCCTAGTACAAGGTGCGAGTCATGAAGTATATGTACGCCGCATTGCTGCTGCACTCGGCAGCTCAACCAGTCAACGAAGCGAACATATCCAAGATCCTTACCGCAGCCGGCGTGAAGCCGGAAGACGGCAGAGTCAAGGCGCTTGTAGCCGCTCTCTCTGAAGTCAAGATCGACGAGGCGCTTAAGGCAGCGAAAGCAGCTCCAGTTGCTGTCGCGGCACCAGCAGCCCCAGCAGCTGGAAAGAAGGAAGAGAAGAAACCAGAAGAAGAGAAGAAGAAAGAAGAAGAGGCGCTGGCCGGACTAGGCGCGCTCTTCGGCTAGTTCCTGCGTGTCTGTCCTAGATTGCCCGCACTCAAGAAATGGGCACTTGCTCTAGCCCAGTAGCTGACAGGGCAGAGCAAGAAAGTTCTTTGTACTACACAACGTCCTCTGCCTTGTTGGCATAGAGGGACGCCCGGTGGACATCGACGAGAATGAGTTCGCGGTTCCTTTCTTCAAGGAGTCAGGATTCCTCAGGCGACAATGTGTTGCCTGTGGTAGCCACTTCTGGACACAGGTCCCCGATCGACAGACTTGCGGAGATGTCCCCTGTGAAGAGTACACATTCATAGGCAACTCACCCGCTCACGCCGGACTGTCAGTCAAAGAAGCTCGCGATACGTTTCTCTCGTTCTTTGAGAGCAAGGGCCACAAGATCGTCAAGCCATATCCCGTGGTTGCTCGATGGCGTGACGACGTCTATCTTGTCGGAGCATCAATCTTCGACTTTCAGCCGCTCGTAACCGAGGGTGTGATTCCTCCTCCGGCGAATCCACTCGTCGTCAGCCAGCCTTGCCTACGATTCACGGATTTGGATAATGTCGGCCCGACCGCGGGGAGACACCTCCTCATCTTCGAGATGGGCGGGCATCACGCATTCAACTACCCTGACAAGCAAGTGTACTGGAAGGACCAGACGATCAGATACCACCACGAACTCCTCACAGAGAAGCTAGGCGTCAAGTCCGAGCTGGCAACGTACAAAGAGCACTTCTGGTCAGGCGGAGGAAACGCTGGACCAGACCTTGAAGCCTGCGTCAGCGGTCTTGAGATTTCTACGCTCGTCTTCATGCAGTACAAAGTGATCGGCGATCAGCTGATATCGCTCCCAATCAAGACCGTGGACACTGGATATGGTATCGAGCGATGGGCATGGCTGACTCAGGCATCTCCGAGCTGCTTCTCAGTGATCTACGGGCCAATACTTGACCGAATTCTCTCGGCTGCCGGAGCGAGCATTGACCCGAAGATCATGATCGAGAACACGAAAGTCTCTGGCATAATGAACATCGAGAAGACATCCGACCGGGTCGAAGCACGCAAGAAGGTTGCAGAAAGGCTCGGAATGGACTGGCGGGAACTCGAGAAGATCATAGTTCCGATCGAGAGAGCGTCCGCCGTAGCGGATCACACGAAAGCCATCTCATTCCTGCTAGCCGAGGGCGTCGTTCCATCCAATGTTGCTGTTGGATACTTGACACGGCTACTGATTCGGAGAACCCACCGCATGCTGCGACTACTCGGCATCGAGGATCGGATGGGCGAGATCACCGAGATGCAGATTTCCCACTGGGGAAGAGACTTTCCCCACCTCGTCGAGATGCGAAACGAGATACTTGAAGCCCTCAGTGTGGAAGAGGAGAAGTACAAGAAGACCCTCGAACGGGGAAGCGAGATGGTCAAGCGGATTTCCGCCGAATTGAAAGCGAAACAGCAGGACACGGTGCCGGCGGAGACTCTGGTTCAGCTGTACGATTCGCACGGACTCGTTCCCGATATCGTGCGAGACGAAGCCGAAAAAGAAGGAATCAAGGTCGATGTTCCCGGCAACTTCTTCGGAATGGTCGCAGAAAGACATCTAGCCGCAACCGGCAAGGCCGAAGACGAATCCGAGAAAGTCCTGAAAGAGAAGGCTGCCGGATTCCCTGAGACGACGCCATTGTACTACAGGGATGCCTACCAGCAGGAATTCGAGGCGAAAGTGCTCGGTAGCCTCGACAGCAAGTACCTCGTGCTGGATCAGACCTGTTTCTACTCAGAGGGAGGCGGACAACTGGCCGATCACGGAATCATCGCTTCCGCTGGTGGATCGGCGAAAGTGGTTGACGTTCAGCGCGTGGGAGCTGTCTCATTGCATCAGATCGAAGGTCCAATGCCGAAAGAAGGCGAAGCTGTGAAGGGGAGGATCGACTGGGAGCGCAGAACCGCTCTGATGCGTCATCACACGGCCACTCATGTTGTGCTTGGGGCAGCAAGGAGAGTGCTCGGGCAACACGCTTGGCAATCAGGCGCGCAGAAAGGAGTCGACAGCGTGCGCCTGGACATCTCTCACTACGAAAGGATCACAGACGAACAGGTCTCAGAGATCGAGCGCCTCGCCTGCAACCTAGTGATGAAATGCGTTCCGGTCGAGGTCTCGTGGATGCCACGAGAAAAGGCCGAACAGACGTACGGTTTCATCCTCTACCAAGGAGGAGTGGTTCCAGGAAAAGAAATCAGGGTAGTCAAGACCGGCGACTGGGACGTTGAAGCCTGCGGCGGAACCCATGTCAAGAACACAGGCGAGATCGGACTGATCAAGATCCTCAAGAACGAGCGCGTCCAAGACGGCGTCGAACGTCTCATATTTGCAGCCGGATCAGCCGCACTCAGGGCCATCCAGGATCGACAGGCTATACTGGAGAGAAGTGCCGCAGCGTTGGACGCCCCGCTCGAGAAAGTGGACGAATACGCGAAATCAATCAGCGAAGAGAAGGACCGCCTGACCAAGCGTCTTCAAGATGTCCGAGAACAGCTCGCAGCTGTCGAATCAAAGGAGCTTCTCTCACATGCGGAGAAGGTTGGAAAGATCAAACTGGCGACGACTCTGAAGAGAGTAGACGAGGAAGAGGATGTCGTTGCATTGTCAAACCAGGTGGTGGAAGCTGACCCGAGCGCCGTGCTCGTTGTAGCTCTAGTCAGGGACAGCGTTCGCATCTTCGTTGCCGCGGGCAAGAACGCGATCGATGCAGGTATGCATGCAGGCAAAGTCGCCGGAGAGTTGGCGAAGCTTGTGGGCGGGGGAGGCGGTGGGAAAGAGTACTTCGGCCAAGGTGGCGGAACCAAGCTTGACAAAGCTGAAGCCGTTCTCACTAACGCAAAGAAGGTCGTCCAATCACATCTGAAGAAGTGAGACTCAGTGGTCGTCGACTGGAATGCGATCCAAGAGAAGTGGCAGAAGGAATGGGATCAGGCACGAATCTTCGAAGCTGACCCTGATCTGAGCAAGAGGAAGTTCTTCATCACAGTCGCCTACCCATACCCTAACTCCCCGCAACACATCGGACACGCCAGAACTTACACGCTGACAGATGTGCACGCCAGATACCTGCGAATGAGAGGATACAACGTTCTGTTTCCAATGGCATTCCACTATACCGGAACACCGATCCTCGCGATGGCAGAGCGTGTCGCGAAGGGAGACCCCGAACTGGTCGACGACTTCCTCCGCGTCTATCACGTGCCGAAAGAGAAGCTGAAAGACTTCGTCGAGCCGATCGAGATAGCCCGCTATTTCCATGAGGAGCTGAAACGCGGAATGAAGGAGATGGGCTTCTCAATCGACTGGCGCAGAGAGTTCACGACGATAGACCCAACATACAGCCGCTTCATCGAGTGGCAATTCCGGAAACTGCGAGAGAAAGGCCTCATCACGAAAGGTAGCCATCCTGTGGGGTGGTGCCCGAATGATGGTAACCCAGTGGGTCAACACGACACGGTCGGCGACGTCGAACCGGAGATCGGGCAGTATGTCCTGCTGAAGTTCAAGATTGAAGACGCATTCATGCCGACGGCAACCCTGAGGCCGGAGACCGTATTCGGCGTCACGAACATCTGGGTCAAACCCGAAATCGTCTACGTGAAAGCCAGAGTGGACAGCGAGAACTGGGTAATCAGTGAGCCGTGTCTCCAGAAACTTGAGTATCAGAACCGGAAGGTAGCCATTGTCGAACGCGTCTCGGGGTCGAGATTCGTTGGAAAGACCGCGGTGAACCCAATGACCGGCGCGCCAGTGATAGTGCTGCCCGCAGAGTTTGTGGATCCTGAGAGCGCGACAGGAGTCGTGATGTCAGTTCCGGCTCACGCACCGTATGACTATCAAGCGCTCATCGACCTTGAACAAGACTCGGAACTACTGAAGCGACATGGGATTGAGAGGGAAACAGTTGCGAAGCTTTCGCCGATTGGCGTAGTTGCCCTTGACGGATTCTCAGACTCTCCGGCAGTCGATGTTGTGAAGAGACTCGGCATAGCGCGGCAGACAGATCCTAAACTGGAGGAAGCTACCACTGAGATCTACAGCAAGGAGTTCCATTCTGGGCGAATGAGGAACGACACCGGCACATACGCAGGTCTCTCTGTTGCTCAGGCGAGGGACAGAGTGCGAGATGATCTGGTCGCGAAGGGAGGCGCCGATGTCATGTACGAAATCATCAACAGGCCAGTCACATGCAGATGCGGCACGCAGTGCGTCGTGAAGATGTTCGAAAACCAATGGTTCATCAACTATGGCGACGCAGAATGGAAAGCGCTTGCGCGTGAATGCCTCAAATCAATGAGCATCCTGCCGGACGAGTTCCGCGTCGAGATCGACTATGCGATTGGATGGTTGAGAGAGAAGGCGTGCGCGAGGAAGCTGGGGCTCGGCACTCACTTGCCGTGGGATCCTGACTGGATAATCGAGAGCCTCTCCGACTCGGTAATCTACATGGCATACTACACGCTCGCCAGACATGTCAGCAGCCTCAAGCTGAACCCCAAGCAACTAACGGACGAGGTCCTTGACTATCTACTCCTCGGTCAGGGAGACCCGGAACGACTTGCGAAGTCTGCAAGCATCGAGAGTTCGAAGCTGAAAATGATGCACGACGAATTCGCATATTTCTATCCGGTTGACTCCAGGCACTCAGGCAGGGATCTGATACCGAACCACTTGACCTTCTACATCTTCAACCATGCAGCGATATTCCCGCGAGAGAACTGGCCTCGCCAGATCGTCACGAACGGGAGTGTTCTCATGGAGCACGCGAAGATGTCTAAGTCCTTCGGCAACATCATACCTCTACGTGACGCAATCGCGCAACACGGCGCAGACGCGGTCAGATTGTCGACTGTTTCGGCCGCGGAGTTGATACAGGATGTGGAATTCAGTCATCAGTCCGCTGCTTCGCTCAGGGAAAGAATCGAACGAATGTACGCCTCCGCCCAATCGATTCTTGAAGGGCACGCCACCGGAGCCGGCAGAGCACATGGCGGCAACGAAGAGAAATGGATCCTGAGCAGACTTCAAAGCTGCATTCGGGACACAACAGCTGCGATGGAGAAGCTACGAGCGCGCGAGGCAGTTCACCATGCACTCTACGAGCTTGCGCAGGACCTGTCATGGTACATGAGAAGAGCAGCGGCGCGGTCTGGAGTGAATCCCGAAGTTGTCAACAGAGTGCTTGACGTGCGTGTTCGATTGATGGCTCCGTTCACTCCGTTCATTTCCGAGACGATTTGGAGTATGATGGGGAAGAAGGGATTCGTCTCAACTGCGGACTGGCCACAACCTGACATGGCGATGGTCGACGAACGAGCTGAAGAAACTGAGAATCTCATGCGAACAACCATGGAGGACGTAGCCAGCATCCTGAAGACGACCGGGATGAGTCCGAAGAAGCTCTATCTTTACACGGCGGCAGAATGGAAATGGCTAGTGTATCTCAAGGCGCTCGAAATCGGGGCCAAGGGGGCCCTGGGGGTGCCAGAGCTGATGAAGGCAGCGTCAGCCGACCCGACCCTCAAGGAGAAGATGAAAGAGATATCCAAACTGGCGCCAAGACTCGCAAAGGACACGCAATCCACCGCCCCGGACATGCAAGAGAAGCGACGCAGACTGGGAAGGCTCAGCGAGCGAGACGCATTCGAAGACGCTGTTGCATTTCTCTGCAAGGAGTTCAAATGTCAAGTCACGGTTCTTGACGAATCGGACGACGGGAAGTACGATCCGAAACGAAGAGCTCAGACGGCTCAGCCATACCGCCCGGCGATCTACGTGGAATGAGTTCAGATCGATTCACTTTGTCTCAGGCCGAAGAGGACGGACGCAAGAAAGTAGATATGAGCAAGCGCTTATTGTGCGGATAGCGGGCCCGTAGCTCAGCCCGGACAGTATCGACCAGTAGAAAGTCGAGCGTCCAAAGCATCGGCCCTCTAAGCTTTCAGGAACGAGGAAAGCCGGGGGTCGTGGGTTCAAACCCCACCGGGCCCGCCATCACTTTCGAGCTATTTGTGGAGTTTCTCCCCGTTTGGGGCAGAATTATGGCGTGTGATTTCTCAGCCGGAATTGGATTCGCGTCAGGTCTATTTTCGACAAGTTCTTGATCTCTAGTACCTCATAGCGAACAGTCTCGCTTCCGTCGATCCCACTCAACCACACTAACGTGGGCTTCTCTGCTAGGAAGTGAGTACAGCTCGAATGGCGTTCCTAACTCAGCTCCAGCAACAGAATCCGCCGAAGTAGCAGGATGTTTCAACAACATGTTGAAAAGCTCCTCTACTTCGATCTTGTCTGGTGAGGGCGCTTCTTGCTCAAGAAGAGAATTGAAGACGCTAGACGAGCACGGCGGGGACGAAGCAGCGTCCCCTACAACTTCTTCTTGGACAAGATAGATCTTGCAAACAGGGTGCTAGAAACTATCCAGAAGAGAACGCGCGACTCCGGCCTATCAAGAGAGGCGCGTGGACAGTTTATCGCCAGCGCCACTACTGCCCTCGAAGTCTATTTCAGAGAGATGCTGAGAAAAGCGATTGACGAGGAACAAGCCAACATACGCAAAATCCCGGAATTGCAGAAGCAGAGCATACCTGTTGCCGATCTAGAATGGATTAGAGCGAAGCGTGTCTCGGTCGGTGAACTCCTTTGCTCAGCGTGCAACTTCCAGAGCCTTGAGAACATCAGCAAGGTGTTTTCCGGCATTATCGGGAAGGATTTCATCTCAGCAGTAAGGAAGTACGTCTACAATTGTCCTATTCACGGCAGAGAAAGCATAAGGGAGGACTTCTACGAGAGGGTCAAAGAATTAGTTGAAGCACGACATACGTTCGTACATGAAATCAATTTCAAGGCGAAATATCCCATGCGTCAGCTTGAGGACAGGGTCAACGCTCTCCTCGAGTTTGTATCTTTTGCTGATAGCGTCTTGGAGAAACACTAGGGCGCGCACGACGGTGCTGTACAAATTGTCCCAGACCCCTGAGTAGGTCTTAGGTCAGACGAGCCATGAAATCAACTAGACAGGTTTGCGTCTTTGCGGACGCACCATCTTAGCGGCGCACGGTTTGAGTCAGTGTGCTGAGTTCGTCCCTGATCTGCTCCAATGCTTCTTTGATCATGCCCAGTTCCGTTCTTGGCAACAGCACTGGTGCGCTACTCAACTGCTTCACATACTTCGTGATATCGATGGAATCAGAAACACTGTACGGTTTGCCAAAGATGTCAGAGTACTCCGCTTTGAACACTAAGGTAGACTGCTGCTGCTCAAAGAACCGTATTGTCTCTTGGCGTTTGTCCTTACCTACGGGAATTGGAAACCGCACACTCTCACCGGACACCAGCAACGGACTTGTCCAAGTACGCATGCTGTTCTCAAGTTCTTGAATACGAAAGTTCGTCTGCACTCCGATGGCCGAGGCCTTGCCAACATTCGTGACAAATAGCTCGATCCACGGTCCCTCGCCAAACCCCACAGACATTCTCAGATGAGGTAGGAATTCTGCCTCTGCGGATTTCCTCATTTGCTCGACAGTTCGTCTTGTTTGAACGGCATAGTAACCAGTGACGGCGACCAGCAATACTGTCGCGAAGACAAGCCAGAACTCGTAGTCGCTGCATGTGTCCATGGACCAGTATGTCTCAAGCCTAGGTCTTAGAACTTTTCATGATCCCAGAGAGCTCCGGCGTCTGAGATGCACTGAGATACTCAGCCACGCAAGCTACCCCCAACTCCCAGACCCGTCTTGCCAAACCTAAGATAGTATTAGGCGGCTCTGCGTTCCGCGGGTCTCCCTATCGCTTTCGAGCTCTCCGCGGATCTTTTGCCGCTATTCAGACAGTCTCAGATACCTGAGATCCTGTTGCGGCTCAGGATGCTCTCTGGTAGCTCTTGTACATGTAGAAGCCCTTCTTGCGCTTCTTGCCGTTGTATAGGCCGAAGCCCTTGTCCCATTCTTCATTATGGATGTAGAGGAAGGCTCCGTCAATTCTCGCGTCGTTAAACATCATGCAGTGTCTGTCTATTGAATCGGCCTGTTCATCCTCATCGTAGGCTTGACTCTGGAAGAGGGTTGTGTCCGACGCTTGACCGGCACCTGTCCATGTCGCGCATCCGAACTCACTTGCGATAATTGGCTTCCGGAACCGCTTGAGCTGAGAGAACTTGTCAAGCAGAGACTTCTCGGTTGACTCTCTGTATGCAGGCTTGAGGTAGGCGTTCCAGCATACCGACTCGAAGAGCGGGTCGTTCCATGGGACAAGATCAATCTCATTCGGCCCGGCATTGTATGCGACAGGGTAACGGTAGATCTTTCTGATGACGGGCAAGATGGTTTCGAAGACTCTCGGAATATTGGTCTGTTGGGCTTCTATGTAGCCATCATGATGATTGTGTACCCATGTCTGTTTATCCCGGAATGTGTCTCCTGGGATTAGATCCTTGACACAATACGTGAATTCATTTCCGATCACCCAAACGATCTTGTCAGATGTTTCTCTCAGAGACGTGATCCTCGGTGCTAGCTTTGCCAGCTTTTCCGCAATCTCATCGACGGTGAAGTGCATGTATTTTGGAAGAACGTATATTCGGTCGAAGCGCTTCTGCAACGCTATCCTGCAGGCTTCGATGAGATTGTCCTCATAGCCATCACCCGCCCAAATGCTAACGGCATTACAGCCGAGTTCATCATGGATTGTGCTGAGTTGTTCATCCAGCCTTTCGTGATCCGGTATCACAGAAGGCGTCATGTCGAGTTCCGGGCTGACACGGGAGGCCGCATAGTCCATTCCTTTGTACTTGATGCGCAACTGTTTCGTAGGGTAGATTTGGTCAGGTTCGATTGTTATGATTGCATTGTCCGTTGTTTCATTGTAGTATCCATCGGAGACTTCTAGCCTAGCGAAATGTCGACCAACAGGCAGCTTTGCGGAGTAGTCCTTCTCCTCACTGACGGGTTCACCGTCCACCATCCACTTGTACGCGAGAGAGTCACCATCGAGGTCGTAGGATTCGCTCGTGAACCGTACTATCTGCTGATCTGTCGGATTGAGGTAGTTCGGGGTGAAACTGAACTCTGCTACGGGGGGAAGATTGAGCTTAGTCGATGTCATCATCTCGGTTGGTGTCGAAGTAGGCCGCATCGTGAGCAAATCCAACCCTAGTGCTGAAGCTCCAATGACCGCGCCGGTTGCGCCAGCATGCTTCAGAAACCTCCGGCGATTCAAAAAGAGCTACCTACCGCTGCTTGGTTCTTCGTCTTCTCACTATGACCGAGACTGCAACAAGCGTCACGACTCCAAGAACTGCCGCTCCAAATATCGAGTTCCAACCAGAAGGCGCTGTGGGTTGGAGAGAGGCTGGCTGTGTGGAGGTATGGGATAGAATAGTCGTTGAAGCTCTTAGAATCGTCGCCTGTTCGGCAGATTGCTTCGCCTGATTGGCGTCTGCTAGAGCGCTCGAATACTGCCCGGATTGAAACTCCTGCTCAGCGCGCTGAAGCGTCTCATCTGCGATGTCCAAGCCGACAGTGCGGCCGTCACTCTGTGCCTGACGCATGGCGAGCGTGGCGTTGTAGATGGCCAAGGGAACGGGGATTCCGGCGTAGCTGGGATTCTGATGCTTGAATTGTGCCGCGTAATAGGCGGTCAAGTAGAGATACTTGTAGTTGAACTCGGTTGTCGGCTCTATCATGGTGCCTTCGTTCCAGTCGTTGAAAGTTGCGATGTCGACCCACTTGGGTGAAACTGACAACGTAGTTCCCCAGGTCTTGTTGTACACCGAACCATCAGCCCTATCGACCGTTTTTGGACCTTCGTTGTAACACCAGTCGCCAACTGGACTTGAATCGAACCCTGGCCACGGGTTGCTCCCGAAGCTTATCTCAGGTACACTTCGAGCATCATCAGCCGCTCGATAGATGTATGTCACAGGATTAGTCTTCCCTGTTGCGGCTAAGCCTGGCTCCAACCAAGGCGCGAACCCGCTGAACGGAGGATAGTATGATTCTCCACCGAAATAGAACCTGAAGTATTTCGCACGAATTCCTTCGGAGCCCAAGGCATCAAAGACCTGTCTCCAATCCGTGCCTCTCATCACAGAACTCCCGCCAAACTCGAAGATCGCCGGCAACCCATCATACTTGAGGTATGCCTGACTTGGTCCGAACTCCCTGATGACATACTTCAGATCGTTTTGTATTTGCAGCAAGGCTTCTGCTCTGCTATGAAACAGCGTCAGTTTCGGCCCGTTTGAACCAAGATAGTAGCGATGCGCATCATAGTCTACCGCCAAAGAGAAGTTCATTCGCTCAGCCACCTTCAACATCGCCGAGAAATTGGAGTCTATTCTTGCGAAATCCGCGTGACCAGTTATGCCATCCCAGTCAACAATGAAGGCGTCAATTCCCGACGCTCTGGCCAGCCGTATATGGTACTCAATAACAGCTTGGTCGCTCGTGTCATACGGCCCTATGAGAGGGTAATAGATAGACGCGATGTCCCTCCTGCCATTTGCCAGAATTCTGTCAGGGTCATGAAAGCCCAAGCGGCAACCGTCTCCACCCCACGCCCAGCCGTCCCATCCGCCCGTCGTCTGTGGAGTCGCCCAGTTGTTGAGATAGTGAGCCATGACTAACTTCTGGGAAGCCATATCGAACGACCGACTCGCCACTCCAACCGATTGAATTCCCTGCGTTACACTTGGCGACAAGACCATCGTGAATAGTAGAAGGATTTCGAGATGCCTCATCATGATTTGCCACTTCGATTATCAGAACGTGTCGAGAAGTAGTCTGGGCCGACTGCCGATGCTCCAGCAACGGCAACACCCGCTCCTGCATACTTCAGAAAGCGTCGCCTGCTTGCCTGAGGGAGTCCGAAGGTAAAGGCCTCCTAAACGAACAGAGTCCTCGCTAGGTCATTTAACATCCTACGCTTCTAGGGGCGAGTCCCCGTGCAGGTGAGTCGATCTTCGTTTCGCTCCTCAGAAGATCTGTGGACATTCTGCGGATTTCCTGCGTAGTATCTGTCCGCCGGGATTTCGTTGGTTCTAAACGTGAAATGTCACCTAACCGGGCCCGCCAAACTATCATCGTACGATAGTGGCTAGCATCCGTGAGTCTAGGAGAGTCTTTTGGACGTCCATGATGTCAAGACAGGAGATTGTATCTGAGTAGTTCAGGAACCCATCAGGAAAAGAGCTCCATGCCCATTTCAATGAGGATGGCTGTTGAGAAGTCATCTCTCGATGGCCGCTACGACAACTCTCTTGGTCTTGTCCCCTCCAGTTACATTCGATCAGGATAGATCAAGCTCTCACATCGGTTCGTGTGCGGGAGTCAATGACATATCGGACAGTTAGTTGAGGTAGATCTGTGCTGGTGTCTTGTAGTTAAGGCTTCGATGCGGCTTCGTCTTGTTGTAGTATTCTCTGAATTGGTTCATGTCGTTGAATCTTGGATAGTAGGCTTCGAATGTCTGGAAGAATCGTTCTATCTTGCCTTGTGTGGTTGGTTTTCCAATGGAACCCTGAATGTGCTCTATGCCATGTGTCTGGCAGAAGTTTGTGAACCTGCCTGGGCCGTCGTTGCTCCAATACTGTGTGCCATGATCCGAGAGGATCTGTTTTGGGGTTCTACCGTTCAACAGGGCTTCTTGGAGTGTCTCTAGGACGTTGTCGGTTGTTGCTTCCGTGTAGAGTCCTATGCCTGGAAGGTATCGGCTGCAGTCATCCAGATATGCGATCAGGTATTCGTCCCCGTAGTATTTGATGTCTGTCTGCCAGAGGCTGTCTGGATGCGTGCGTTGGAAGCGGGTGTATGTTCGTTGTCTTCGAGGCTTGTAGGTTCTGGTGATCAGATTGTTCTCTTTGAGGACTTTGTATACGGAGCCGCTGCTTACCTTGATGTTATCCTGCTGGTTGAGGTATGCAGCGATCGCCTCATGGCACCATCCTTCACGCAGTCTGACCTGAATGATTCTAGCCACGGTTTCTTCTGGTAGTCTGTGGATGATGTATGGTCGTCTGGACTCGTCTGAGAGGCCCACCCATCCATTCCACTGGAACCGACTCCACCAATCATGAACTGTACTCTTAGGAGTCATGGCGTGGGCTGAGACATCTCTAATCGACCAACCTTCCAGGAGCCGGCGTACACACCATCGTCTAAGCTTCTCTACGTTTCTTTCTCCACGCATCCGCCAACACTACATTCCGGGCTATCCACACTGTCCGAAATGTCCTTGACTTCTGCACTCACATCGGTTCGTGTCTAAAGCTTAAGACGGTTGAGCGCAGGGTCTACTACGATCAGTATGATTCAGGATTGCTGGCAGGTCAAGGAAGCTGATTTTCCCAGGTCCGGAAGCCAAGAGGAACGACCGAAGTTCCTGCTGAGATACGCCATACTAGCTCCGTCCAGTCATAACACTCAACCTTGGAGATTCTCCGTCAAGGACGGACAGATCGACGTATTCGCAGATATGGACAGGTGGCTAAGGGCCGCTGATCCAAGCCAGCGAGAACTCTACATCAGCGTCGGTTGCGCCCTTGAGAATCTGCTCATATCGGCTGATCATCTCGGATACGAGGCTGATCTCACATACTTCCCAGACAAGAAGAGAGACGACCACGTTGCTCGAGTCGATCTCACGGAGGGCGCGAGGTCGAGGATCCCTAGCTCGATCTTTGATGCCATGACGGTCAGACACACGAATCGTAGAGCGTATGAGAGCCGGAGAATCCCGGGGAACGACCTGAATAGGCTGCGAGATTGCTGCAATGAAGATGACCTAAGGATCGATTTCAGCGATGATGACACGTTGAAGATTGAGGCGGACAAGCTATTCATGGAATCGGTTATGATCCACTTCGCTGATCCAGCATACACAGAAGAACTCGCTTACTGGTATGGGCAAGGTGTATTTGGCACACCCTGGCTGATTTCAAAGATCGGGCAGATCGCTATCTCTCACGCAAATGTGGGAAAGGGGACGGCGGAAAAGGGCTCTAAGGCGCTAATGAGCGCTTCCCATCTGGGTCTTATCAGCTCCGTGAAGGATGACAACATGTCGCGCGTGAAGGTCGGCCGGATCTTTCAGAGACTGGCGTTGACCGCGACCAGTGCCGGCATTAGAGTGCACCCATTGAGTGAGCCATGCGAGATACCTGAGATGCAGAAGAAACTCCAAACCCTAATAGGATTGAGAGAGACGCCGCAACATCCATTCAGACTGGGCTATGCGGAGCCTGAGAAGCATACACCAAGAAGGCCGCTGGAAGACACACTAATGTAGACTACGATTCGTCGTTCGACGAGAGACCTGTTCCTGATCGGATGCCAGACTCCCGCACCGCGCACGAACCCTGTCCACAGAACGCTTGAACACGGGAACCCGTGACCTGCAAACCATTAGCGAAAATGCACTGGCCCAATCATCCTTTCTTGCATGTCTGTGGATGTTTTGCGGAGTTTCTGAGTAGTCTCTGTCCGCTGGGATTTCGTTGGTTCAAAACGTGAAATGTCACCTAACCGGGCCCGCCACAAACATTGTCCAAGTCCCGATTCGCCGTCTGTCTCGGCCCCTGCGATCGGGGTGTTCCGCCCCCATTATCGGGTCCTGCTCCACGCGGCATATCCTATTTCCGTGGGCTGAACTTGATCGCGCGGTCCCACAGAATCTCAGATTTCACAGGCCCCGCCTTGGTTGCGGGTTCACAGTAGACGCGGAAGATGATGAAGATCGGCTGGTCCAGCTCGATGCCATGCGCTTTAAGGCCAGGACCTGGAACTCTGTAACAATCCTCGCCGTCACATCGTCGAGCGATCTTGTAGGCGTAAAGGTCCTTGGCGTTCGGGTGGCCGGGGAGGTAATTCTCAGCCGTCGGATACTGGTCGCTGGTGATGCCTCCGACGCCATTCCATATGTCCGCCCCGTAGACGGTGAAGCTCGAGAAAGCGGCTTTCCCTGAGATCTCATGATTGGCTCCATATACGATTACGAACTCGTTCGGATCGTCGGAGAGAGTGAAAGTCTTCGGAGGTCTCTCCGCTTTGCCCGTTATCAGTGACGGCGTGGGTGGGTAGAATTGAAGCTGCCCACCTGTCGAAAGATAGATCGCGTCC
>Ga0208828_1000111_pt1 | contig 37028 bp, 29 predicted proteins | sample Kivu_160m_FD_185487 | JGI IMG/M metagenome (GOLD analysis project Ga0208828, IMG submission 185487) | Freshwater microbial communities from Lake Kivu, Western Province, Rwanda to study Microbial Dark Matter (Phase II) - Kivu_160m (SPAdes)... | ecosystem: Environmental > Aquatic > Freshwater >... | reverse complement strand
GCGCTGTCCGGTCCGGGCGGACGTTCCCGGGGTCTTAGCGACCGTTTACAAGAAAAAGGGGAGGACCTTGATCTCGCTGGCGAGTTGGGCCAAGGGGCCGACGAGGACCAAGCTTGAGATCGACTGGAAAGCCCTGGGATTCGACCCGGCGAAGGCCAGGCTCAGAGCGCCGGAGATTTCCGGAGTCCAGTTCGCGACTCTCTTCAGCCCGTCCGATCCGATTCCCTTCGAACCGGCCAAGGGTTGGATTTTGATCCTCGAGGAGGGGAAGGTCGAATGAAAACTCACAAGCTCTTGTTCACGGCGACGATCGTGATGGGCTTCGTGGCTTTTGCCATCGTGATCTTCTATCACTTGGCCTTGGTCGATATCTGGCATGAGAACGATCGTCCCGATTTCTGGCACGGACAAGGCCCGGGGGCTTTCGAGTGGAAAGCGATCTCGATCCTCTTCTGGCCCCTGCTTCTCTTCTTCGCCTTCTTTTTCCTCTCCGTCTATCAATTAGCGAAAAACCGCAAGAAAGACTGAAGCCGGCCGATCACCAGCGGTCGGTGCGGAAGGGCGAGGCCGGTAAGCCTTCCTTGTTGGCGAGGTTCGGGACGGCCAACTGGTGCCAGCCGAAGCGGACGGCTTTTGGGGCCGGGACGTTCGGGCTCGAGACGGCGACCCGGTCGCTTTCGATCGTCGCTGAGGCCTTGTAGAAAATCCTGTCCTCCCCGGCGATCTCGAACCAGCGGAGCGGCTGGCCGTCGTTGGAAATCAAACCTCCGCCGACATGCTCGAAGGAGACGACCGCCCGCCCTCCCTCGAAGGCCGCGGATTTGAAGAGCGGACCCGAAAAAACGAGATCCTTCTCCCCATAGGTCTTCGCCCTGGCCCATAAGGCCAGGCGGAGGCCGACGTCCCGCTTGTTGCGGGGATGGATGTCGGCCAGATCCGTGATGTCGTTGACGACGGCCATTCCCGTGTCCGGCAGCCGGAGGACGTTCTTTTGGGCTTCCCAGATGAGGGGGAGGCGGAGAAAATCGGGAACGCCGCCCGCGATCTCCCGGTCGTAGGAATATCCGAAGGGGGCGAGCTGGACGTAGTAGAAGGGAAAATCTCCGGCCTTCCAGACCTCGCTCCAGCCCCGGATGAGAGCCTGCATCTTTTTTTCATACAGAAGGCCGTCGTTGCGATTGGCTTCGCCCTGGTACCAGATCGCCCCTCGGATGGCGAAGTTGACCAGGGGATGGATCATCCCGTTGTAAAGGGTCATCGGAGTTTGGGGATTGTCGAACGGCGAGGGAGGCAGTTCGGGCTTGGCCGGAAGCCCGGCGTTTTCGGAGATCGCCTTCCGGCTCGTCTTGACCCATTCCTCCCATTTCGGCAGGGCGGCCTTGAGGGATTCCCGGTAATCCGCCATTTTCGCCTTCAGGCCGTCCAAAATGAATTTCAGCTCGGGGACGGCGGCGAATCCGGCCGGCGGCGTCCAGGGTTCGATCATCGTCCCTCCCCAGGCCGATTCGATCAAGCCGATGGGGATGCCCAGCTTTTGATGGAGCTCGAGGCCGAAATAGTAGCCGACCGCGGAGAACGGCCCCACCGTTTCGGGCGTGCAGACGGCCCATTTGGCCTCGACGTCCTCTTGAGCCCGCTCCGACGTCCGGCGAGGGACGCGGAGAAGGCGAAGGCCCGGGTGATTCGCCCGCAGGATTTCGGGGACCGGGCTGAGCGTCTGGGAGAGCGACCATTCCATGTTCGATTGGCCCGAGCAGACCCAGACTTCGCCGACGAGGATGTCCTTGACAACGAGCGGCGGGCCGCTCGCGCCCCGGACGGCAAGCTCGAGCGGAACGGAATTGGCCTTGAGGGCCGGAAGCGCGACCTCCCAACGTCCGTCCGCCGCGGCCGTCGACTTGGCTTCCCGGCCGGCCAGGGTCACCGTCACCGGCTCGCCGGGAGCCGCCCAGCCCCAGATTTTGACGGGCTTGTCCCGCTGGAGGACCATATGGTCGCCAAGGACGTTGGGCAGCCGGACTTCCGCAAAGAGCGGAGTTAGCGCCGTGGAGAAGATTCCTATGGAAACGATGAACCGCGATATACGGCCTTTGACGATCATCTTCTTCGGGTCCTTTCTCTCGCGTTTTTCATATAACGATCGAGTTTCGTTTGTCAACGAGAAGAATGGCTGACCGTCGAACGTTATTCAGAATTATGTTTGGAAGAAAAGACGTCGGGCGAGGCCCATCCCAAGCATGATCGCGATATCCCCGGCAACCGGGGACGGCCGGAACGTGATGGGATTTTCCGTCCCTGCAGTCTCTCATCGAAGGGTCCGGCGTGTTGGGGCGGCATGGCCGTCCGACGAAGACGTTTCTAAGACTTCGATACCAGTGATGCTGCCCCCCTCTACTCCCCCTTTCGTAGGGGGAGTCCCGAAAATCGTCAGCGTCTTCGAGAGTCGGAGGGGGGCCCTCGACGGTCGAAGGTCAGTCTTTCTTGGCGGTCTTGTCCTCGGCGAAATCCTTCGACGTTTTGGCCAGGCGGACGAGCTCCTTGTCGACGAGGAAGTTGATCGTCCCCTCTTCCCAGGTCCCGTCCTCTTTCAACCGGCCGGCGGGAACGCCGGTCAGAATCTCGATCCCCTCGTCGATCGTCCGGACGGGATGGATGTGGAACCGCCCCTCGGCCGCGGCGTCGACGACGTCCTGGCGGAGCATGAGATTTTGGACGTTCTGGTGGGGGATGAGCACGCCCTGGGTTCCCGTCAGCCCCCTGGCCTTGCAGACGTCGAAGAAGCCTTCGATCTTCTCGTTGACCCCGCCGATGGCCTGGATCTCGCCCTTCTGGTTGAGCGATCCGGTCACGGCCAGGTCCTGGCGGAGAGGAAAACCCGACAGGCTCGAGAGGATGGCGTAGACCTCGGTCGAGGAGGCGCTGTCGCCGTCGACTCCGGAATAGCTCTGCTCGAAAGCGATGCTGGCCGAGAGGGCGAACGGCTTGTTGGCGGCGTATTTCCCCCGGAGATATCCGCCCAGGATGAGGACGCCCTTGTTGTGTGTCTGGCCGCTCATGTCGGCCTCGCGCTCGATGTTGATGACTCCCGCCCGTCCGACGGACGTCCGGGCGGTGATCCGGCTCGGCTTGCCGAAGGCGAACTGGCCCATGCTGTAGACGGCCAGGCCGTTGACCTGGCCGACGACGCTCCCCGAGGCGTCGATCATGATCGTCCCCTCGTCGATCATCTCCTGGATCTTGTCCTCGATGAGGCTGACCCGCTCGAAGCGCTCCCGGACGGACTGCTCGACGTGGGGCGCTCCGACGGTCGCCTTTCCGTCCTTCTGGGCCCAGTAGGAGGCTTCCCGGATGACGTCGGAGATGTGATGGAAGCGTGTCGAAAGCTTCCGGTGCCGGCCGGCCAGCCGGGTGCCGTAGTCGATGAGGGCGGCGATGCCGAAGCGGTCGAAGGGGAGGAGGCCGTCCTCGGCGCAAATCTTCTTGATGAACCGGACATAATCCTTGATGGCGTCGTCGTTCTTGGGCATTTCGGAATCGAACTCGGCCTTGATCTTGAAGATCTTCTTGAACTCGTCGTCCATGTAAAAAAGGAGGTTGTAGATCTCCTCGTCGCCGATCAGGACGACCTTGACGTTGACCTTGACGGGCTGGGGCTTCAGGCTTTTCGTCGTGATGAGGAAGAGGGAGGCATAGTTCTGGATCTCGAAGATCTGGTTGCGGAGGGTCCGCTTGAGGGTCAGCCAGACGCCGGGCTCGACGAGGGCGTCCAGGGCGTTGAGGACGAGGTAGCCTCCGTTGGCCTTGAGGAACGAGCCGGCCTTGATTTTCGTGAAGTCGGTCATCCAGGCTCCGAACCGGCCGACCGTCGACTCGATCGAGCCGAAAAGGTTGACGTAGCTGGGGTTGGTCTCCATGATGACCGGGGCCTGCTGGAGGTCGGCATTGTCGACGAGGAGGTTCGTCTTGTAGGCAATGAAAGGATCCCCGGTCGTCTCGGGCTTCTCTTCGTCCTTTTTCTGGTTCTTGAAGAGCTCGATGTTGTCGATGAGGCTCGTTTCGACGTCGGCCAGGTAGTCCTGGACGGCCTGGTCGGGGTACCTGGCCTTGATGTCGGCCACGGCGCTGCGGATGACCGGGGTCAGGGACTCGCCGTCCCAGGACTTGAGAAGGCCGCGGGTCTCTTCCTCGACCTCCCGGAGCTTGGCGAAGACGTTCTCGAGCTTTCCCGAGAGCGTTTCGTACTTGGCCTTCAGGGCGGCCAGGGCCTCCTCCGGGAATTTCTTTTCCCGGACGAGCTGTTCGAGCTTGGGGAAGGGGAGGGGCTGCCCTTCGATGACCGGGAAGAGGTCGGGCTTGACGAACAGTCCCATCTGGACCTGGATGACGGCGAAGCCCTCCTTCGCGACCTCCTCCTCGAAGCCCTGGAGGACGTCCTTCTGCTTCCGCTGCTGGCTTTCGACGATCGCGTCCCGTCCCTCGGTGTAGTAGGAACTTTTCAGGAGGTCGGGGATGTTGCGCTTCAGCTTTTCGACGAGGGTGTCCATGGCCGCGCCGAACGCCCGGCCCTGCCCGGCGGGGAGCCGGAGGAGGGTCGGCTCGTCGGCGTTGCGGAAGTTGTTGACGTAGAGGAGGTCGTCCGGCGGCCGGCCGCTCTTCTCCAGGCGCTCGAGGAGCTGCTTGATCGAGGTCGTCCGGCCCGTCCCGACCATCCCGGTGATGAAGATATTGTAGCCGACGCTCTTGATGTCGAGGCCCGTCTGGAGGGCCCGCATGGCCCGGTCCTGGCCGATGATGTCGTCGCAGGGCGGGCAATCGCTGCTCGTCTCGTAAGGGATGGTCGCCGGGTCGCAGCGGGGCCGCAGCTTCTCGACGGGGATTTCTTCGAATCGGCGGGCTTCGGACATGACGGCCTCCTTCTCCTCGTTTTCTTAACACATCTTTCCCTCGACCGCAACTTCGCCCGGCCTTCCCGTCCATCGTATTTCCAAAGGGAGCCGGTTTTGTTACAATAACGCCCCGGAGAATCGAGTCCAGGAAGATGGTCTGTATCGTTCCCGTCCGAAAGAAATCCGAGCTCCGGGCCTTCGTCCGTTTTCCCCACAGGCTCTACGAGGGCGACCCGCGCTGGGTTCCGCCGCTCGATATGGACGTCAAGGAGCGCCTCGACGTCGGGCGCAATCCCTTCTTCGAACACGCCGAGCGTGAGCTCTTCCTGGCCTACCGCGGCGACGAGCTCGCCGGACGGGTCGCGGCGATCGTCGACCGGAATCACAATGCCTTCCACGGCGAAAAGGTCGTCTTCTTCGGGATGTACGAAAGCGTCGACGATGCGGGCGTCGCCCGGGCCCTCCTCGAGGCCGTCGAGGCCTGGGGGCGTGAGCGCGGGCAGGACATCCTCCGAGGCCCGGTCAACCTGTCCCTCAACGACGAGTGCGCCTTTCTCTACGAAGGCTACGACTCTCCTCCGGCGGTCATGATGCCCTACAACCCTCCTTACTATGACGGCCTCATGACCGCGGCCGGCCTGGCCAAGGCCAAGGACCTTTACGCCTTCTTCATGGACCGAAATTTCGTCGTCGACCCGAAGGTCCGGATGGTCATCGAGAAGACGAAGTCGGCCTTCCCGGACCTCGTCATCCGCAGCTTCGATAGGAAGCTGTGGCGGGAGGATAGCGAAAAGATCAAGGCCGTCTACAACCGGGGCTGGGAGCGGAACTGGGGATTCGTCCCCTGGACCGATAAGGAGATGGACGCGACGGTCAAAAAGCTCTTGAGCCTGGCCGACCTGAGGATCGTCGTCATCGCCGAGAACAAGGATCAGCCCGTCGGCTTCGCCTTCGCCCTTCCGAACTACAACGAGATCCTCATCAAGCTCAACGGCCGGCTCCTTCCCTTCGGGTTCCTCCGCCTGCTCCTCGGCCGGAAGAAAATCAAGGGCGTCCGGATCGTCGTCTTCGGGATCGTTCCGGAATTATGGAAGACGGGGCTGAGCTATCTCCTCTATGAGAAACTCTTGGAAAACCTCCTCGCCGCCTCCTACGAATGGGCCGAAACGTCCTGGCAGCTCGAGGACAACGAGCCGGTCAACCGGTTCGTCCAGTCCGTCGGCGGACGGCGGTACAAGACCTACCGGATCTACGAGCGGAAGATCCCGTGATCCTCTCCGCGAAAGGGGTATCGTCATGAAAACCTTCGAAGGCAAGCTGAGCGCCAAAGGGTTCAAGATCGGCCTCGTCGTCAGCCGGTTCAACGCCCTCCTCACGGACAAGCTCCTCGACGGCGCCCTCGATGCCCTGAAGCGGCTGGGCGCCGAGGAGGCCGATCTTGCCGTCTACCGGGTCCCGGGCTCGTTCGAGATGCCCTTTATCGCCAAGAAGCTGGCCTCCTCGGGCAAGGCCGACGGCATCGTCTGCCTCGGAGCCCTCATCCGGGGGGACACGCCCCATTTCGATTTTCTCGCCGCCGAAGTCACCAAGGGACTGGCCCAGACGGCCCTCGAGGACGGCGTCCCGATCGCCTTCGGGATCATCACCGTCGAGACGGTCGAACAGGGCCTCGAGAGGGCCGGAACGAAATCGGGCAACAAGGGTTGGGACGCGGCGATGTCGCTCGTCGAGGTCCTCAACCTCCTGAAGGAGGCCAAACTCTGACGCCATGGGCAGACGCCGGACGTCCCGCGAAAGGGCCCTTCGGGGCCTGTTCGCCCTCGAGTTCAACGACGCTTCGCCGGCTCATCTCGTCCCGGCTTCCGGGAAGGGGCGGCCCCCTTGGACGGACGACGCCTACGCCGTCCGACTCGTCGAGGGCATCCGGGCCCGCCGGGACGAGATCGACGGCCTGATCGACGGGACATCCAGGAATTGGCGCGTCGGGCGGATGGCCGTCGTCGACCGGAACATCCTCCGGATCGCCGTCTTCGAGATGCTCGAGGATGCCTTCTTGGCCCCGGCGATCATCATCGACGAAGCCCTCGAAATCGCCAAGCGCTACAGCGGCGAGGAAGCGGCCGTCTTCATCAACGGCGTCCTCGACGCCGTCCGCCGGAAAATCCGGCCGGACGAACCTTCCGATGAACGGCAAGAAGATCATGGACAAAAACGCAAAGCCGGGGCCCCCCGCCGGCGGCCCTCCCCCGAGTGACCAGGACCTCTCCCGGGCCGAAAAATTCCGCCGCCTCATCGCCGGGGGCGTCGACCCCTTCCCCCACCGGGCTCCCCGGACCCATACGGTCGCCGAAGTCGTCGCCGCTTTTTCGGCCCTTTCCAAGGAGGATCTCGAGATCCGCAAGATCCGGCTGACCGTCAACGGCCGGATCCTCTCCATCCGGGTCATGGGGAAGGCCGTCTTCTTCCACATCTCGGACAGCCGGGCCAAGGTCCAGGTCTATCTCCGCTCCGACGTCGTCGGCCCGGAGGCCTTCGAGCGGTTCAAGCTTTTCGACATCGGCGATCTCGTCTCCGCCTCGGGGGAGCTGTTCAAGACCCGAACGGGCGAGCTGACCGTCCTCGCCTCCCGGGTCGACTTCCTGGCGAAATGCTTCCATCCCCTTCCCGAGAAATGGCACGGCCTCCAGGACGTCGAGCTTCGCTACCGCCGCCGCCACCTCGACCTCATCATGAATCCGGAGGTTGTCGAGGTCTTCCGTCTCCGGAGCGCCATCATCGCCGCGATCCGCCGCTTCTTCGACGAGCGGGGATACATCGAGGTCGAAACGCCGATGATGCATCCCGTGCCGGGAGGGGCCCTGGCCCGTCCGTTCGTCACCCATCACAACGCCCTCGACCTCGACCTCTACCTGCGCGTCGCCCCCGAGCTCTATCTCAAGCGCCTCGTCGTCGGCGGGCTGGAGAAAGTCTACGAGATCAACCGGAACTTCCGCAACGAGGGGATCGACGCCGAGCACAATCCCGAGTTCACGATGCTCGAGTTCTACGAGGCGTATGCCGATTACGAGGACATGATGAGGCTGACCGAGGAGCTCCTCGGCGGCCTGGCGCGCTCTCTCCTCGGCCGGGAGGAGTTCCCCTACGGCGGGGAAACGATCTCCCTGAAAACGCCTTTCCGGCGGCTGGGATTCCGCGACGCCCTGGCCGGGATGAGCGGGCTTTCGCCCTCGGCCTTCGACGACCGGGCTGCCGTCGTCAAGCGGGGAGAGGATCTGGCGCCGGAAAAGAAGCCCCTGACCTACGGCAAGGCCCTCGACGTTCTCTTCGACAAGCTCGTCAAGCCCCGTCTCGTCCAGCCGACGTTCATCGTCAATCCTCCCCGCGAAGTCTCGCCCCTGGCCAAGGCGGCCAGGGACAATCCGGAAGAAGCGGCCCGCTTCGAGCTGATGATCGCCGGGATGGAAATCGCCAACGCCTTCTCGGAGCTCACCGACCCGGCCGAACAGGGCCGGCGTTTCGAGGAGCAGGCCGAGGCCCGAAGGAAGGGCGACGACGAAACCCATCCCATCGACCTCGATTACGTCCAAGCGCTGGAGTACGGCCTGCCGCCGACGGGCGGCGAAGGGATCGGAATCGACCGGCTGACCATGCTCCTCGCCAACCGGACGACGATCCGGGAAGTCATCCTTTTCCCCCTTCTCCGGCCGAGAGAATAAGTGGGATACGAAACGTTCATCGCCCGCCGCTATCTGACCGCCAGGCGGAAGCAGGCCTTCATCTCCGTGATCACCTTCATCTCGGCCCTCGGCATCACGATCGGCGTCGCCGCCCTGATCATCGCCCTGGCCTTGATCACCGGTTTCCAGAAGGACGTCCAGGACAAGATCCTCGGCGCGACGTCCCACCTCATGATCTCCGACCTCTCGGGAGAGGGGATCGCCGATTACGAACGGCTGGCCGAAACCCTCCGCGGAATGCCGGGGGTCGAGTCCGTTTCGCCCGTCGTCCACGATTGGGTTCTCGTCCAGGGCATGGCCAAGAAAGAAGCGGTCATGCTCAAGGGGATGGACCTCGACCGGGAACGGGAGAGCGCCCCCTGGCTCCAGAGCCTCGAGAGCGGCGAGCTGCCGCGCCCCGGCGGCCGGGAAGGGCTTCTCCTGGGCCGGGACCTGGCCATCAGCCTCGGGGTCGGGCCGGGGGATACGGTGACGGTCTACACGGCCTCGACGCGCCTCAGCCCCGTCGGCGTCTTTCCCAAGGTCAAGACCTTCACCGTCAGCGGGACGTTCGCCACGGGTCTCTTCGAATTTGACTCCCATACGGCCCTGGCCCGTCTCGAGCCCGTCCAGAAGTTCCTCGCCCTGCCCGGCCGGGCGAGCTGGATCCAGGTCATGATCGACGACCCCTTTCGCGCCGAGCGGGTCAAGGCGAGTCTCCGGGCGACCCTGCCTCCCCTCATCTACGTCACGACCTGGATGGAGCTCAACAAATCCCTGTTCTCGGCCCTGAAGCTCGAGAAGAACATCATCTTCCTGACGATCACCCTGATCGTCATCGTCGCCGCCCTCAACATCATTGCCACCCTGATCCTCATGGTCATGGAAAAAACCCGGGATATCGGCATCCTGATCGCCATGGGGGCGACTCCCCCCGAGATCCGGCGGATCTTTTTCTTCCAGGGGGCGATGATCGGCCTCGTGGGGACGGTCTTGGGGACGGCGCTGGGATTGTTGTGGTGCCTGGCGGCCAACGCCTTCGAGCTGATCAAGGTCCCGGTGGACATCTATCAGATTTCCTACGTTCCCTTCAGGACGACGCCCCTCGACTTGGCCTTGATCGTCGGCGTCTCCCTGGCCGTGAGCTTCCTCTCGACCCTCTTCCCCTCCCATCGGGCCTCCAAAGTCGACCCCGTCGTGGCCTTGAAATATGAGTGAAATCGTCCGCGCCTCCGCCCTGGGGAAGTCCTACCCCCTGCCTAAAGGATCGCTTCGCGTTTTCTCGGGCTTGGATTTCAGCCTCGAGGACGGCGACATCGCGGCCGTCATGGGCGTTTCGGGCGTCGGAAAGACGACCCTCCTCAATCTCCTCGGGGCCTTGGACAGGCCGACCGAGGGGACCGTCGAGCTCGAAGGCGTGGACCTCTTTTCCTTGAAGTGGCGGGAATTGGCCCGCGTTCGAAACCGGAAAATCGGGTTCGTTTTCCAGTTTTTCCATCTCCTCCCCGAGTTCACGGCCGTCGAGAACGTGGCCATTCCGGTGATGATGGGCGGCCTCGGCCGGGCGGAGGCCCTGGCTCGGGCCCGGACCGTCCTCGTCGAGGTCGGGCTAGCCGATAAGACGCCGTTCCGGCCGGCCCAGCTGTCGGGGGGGGAGATGCAGAGAGTGGCCATCGCCCGGGCCCTGGTCAACGCGCCCCGCCTCCTCCTGGCCGACGAGCCCACGGGCAACCTCGACTGGAAGACGGGAGAGCTCGTCCTCCGCCTCCTCTGCGACCTCCAGGTCCGGCGGAAATTCGCCGCGGTCATCGTCACCCACAACGAAAAGGTCGCCGCCTATTGCCGGAAAGTCTTCGTCATGGACAAGGGCGAATTGAAACGCCTGGCCTGAATCCGCCGTTCTAACCAGAGGGAAAGGTTCCCCGCCGAAGTTGGAAAAAAACGGCCCGATATGGTATTCTTTGAGGGATAAGACGATGAAAAAAGGCGCTTTCGTCCTCCTCGCGGTCCTGGGAATCGCCTCGGCCGGCCTCGGCCAGGTGCTCATCGAGAGGATCGACATCGTCGGGAACGAGCGGATCACCCGGGATACGGTCATGTATTACCTCTCCTCCCGGGAAGGAGACTATTTCGACGCGGAGCTCCTCAAGAAGGATTTCCGCGTCCTCTGGTCGACGGGCTTTTTCACCGACATCCGGATCGAGGAAGCCGAAGGGGCCCGGGGCAAGATCCTTAAGATTACGGTCGAGGAGACGCCCCTCATCAAGACGATCACCTACAAGACGGGCCGGAAGGTCAAGGAAGACGACATCACCAACAAGCTCAAGGAGAAGGACGAATACCTTCTTCCCTACAGCAATTACAGCCCCTCCAAGATCCAGAAGATCCGAAAGACCATCGAGGACCTCCTCGCCGAGAAGGGCCTCGGAGCCGCCGTGGTCGACGTCGAGACGGCGAAAAAGGGAAAGAACGAGGTCGACCTGACCTTCAAGATCGACGAGGGGCCGAAGGTCCGGGTCGGCGAGGTCCTCTTCGCCGGAAATCCGAAGCTCGGGCCGAGCACCCTCCAGGAAGCCTTGAAGGCGAACAAGAAGCACACCTTCGTCAACTGGATCGCGGGGAAGGACGCCTACAAGCAGAACAAGATCGCCGACGACGTGACGGCCGTCAAGAAAAAGCTCCAGGAGAGCGGGTTCATGGAGGCGACCGTCGGCGAGCCCAAGGTCGAGGAGATCCAGCAGCGGACATTCTGGCCGTTTTCGAAGAAGAAAAAGATGGTCCGGTTGACCTTCCCCGTGAACGCCGGCTACCTCTACCGGGTCGGGGAGGTCAAGGTCGAGGGCAACAAGTTCTTCACGAGCGCCGGGATCATGTCGAAGATCAAATTCCAGAAGGGGGAGATCTACAGCACCAAGGTCCGGGAGAAGAGCGTCGAGGGCCTCGGCGAGCTCTTCCGTCAGTTCGGCTACCTCTACGCCCAGGCCGTCCCCGTCGAAAACCTCGACCCCAAAAACAAGGTCGTCAACGTCGTCTACCAGATCTACGAGGGCGACCTCTGCTATCTCCGCCGCCTCGATTTCAAGGGCAATGTCTTCACCAAGGACAAGGTCATCCGGCGGGAGATGATTCTCCGGGAGGGGGACATCTTCAGCCTGGCGTTTTTCAAGGACAGCGTCCTCCGGGTCAAACAGCTCGGCCTCGTCGACCTCGAGAAGGAGCCGGAGATCAAACCCGACCCCAAGGAGCCCAACCAGTTCGACGTCACGGTCGCGGTCAAGGAGCTCCAGCGGAACAACATCCAATTCACGGCCGGCTACAGCGGCTACGAGGGGACGTTCATCGCCCTGTCCTATTCGACCGTCAACTTCCTGGGCGCGGGGGAGACCCTCGAGGTCATGGCCCAGTACGGCAAGCGGATCCGCAATTACAGCTTCGGCTTCACCGAGCCCTATGTCTTCGATTATCCCGTCAGCCTCGGCTTCAACGTCTACGACCGTTACATGGTCTACCCCTACATCTACAACCGGAAGGGGCGGGGGGCCGATTTCACGGTCAACAGCCGCCTTTTCCGCTGGATCCAGGGAAGCCTGACGTACAGCTATGAAAACGTCGAGATCACGGAACCCGACGTGACGTCGAACCAGGAATATTACGATTACTACGGGATGGGGTCGTCCTATTACAATCCCTACTATGGCGGCCTCTACGGATTCGGCAAGTACAACATGAGCTCCCTGAGCCCGACCCTCTACCGCTCGACGGTCGACAGCCCCCTGACCCCGTCGAGCGGGACGCTGTACCTGGCCTCGGTCAAATACGCCGGCAAATTTCTCGGGGGGGAGATCGACCTCTACAAGCCGCGCTTAGAATTCACCCACTATCAGCCCCTCATCCGGGGACTGCGGTGGCATTCCATCGGCGTCCACGTCGAATACGCTTTTGTCGAGCCCCTTGGGGGAAGCCAGGTCCCATTCTGGGAGCGGTTCTTCCTCGGCGGCGAGCGGAGCATCCGCGGCTACGAGATCTATTCCATCGGCCCGCGCTCTTCCGAAGGGCAGGCCATCGGGGGGATGAAGCAGCTCGTCTTCAACGCCGAATATATCTGGGCCGTCGGCGGGCCCCTGTATCTCATCCTTTTCCACGACCGCGGCAACACCTGGGAGCTCGGCCAGAAGGTCAGCTTCAAGGACGTCTACTCCTCGACCGGCGTCGAAGCCCGGATCTTCGTCCCGGCCCTGAGGATTCCGTTCCGCCTCATTTTTGCGTATAATAATCGTCTCATTTACAAGGACGATACGAACTTCTCCTTCCGCTTCGCGATTGGAACGACGTTCTAAGAGCGACAGGATGGGGTGGATTCGATTAGAGGAGGTTACACCATGCGTAAGCTGACCGCATCCGTCGCCCTGGCCGTCCTGATCCTGGGTGCCGGCTCCCTGGCCTTCGCCCAGAAGATCGGGGTCATCAATTCCCAGGACGTTCTCGAAAAATCCGCCGAGGGGAAAAAGGTCATCGCCCGCCTTCAGGAACGGGACAAGCAGAACCAGGCCGCGATCACGAAGCTCGACGACGACATCCGGGGCCTCCAGACGAAGCTCAACACCCAGCGCTTGACCCTGACCGAGGAAGCGGCCATGCAGCTCCAGTCCGACCTGGAAAAGAAGAACACGGACCGGAAGAGGATGGCCGAGGATGCCTATTCCGGGATGCAGGAGCTGACGGCCCGGTTGTTCAAGCGGGTCCAGGACGAGCTCATCCCGATCGTTGAGACTCTCGGCAAGGAGAAGGGGATGGACATCATCTTCGACCTGGCCAAGAGCGGCGCCGTCTACTGGAATCCGGCCATCGACCTTACGGTCGAGCTCATCAAGAGGTACGACGCCTCCAAGGCGACCCAGAAGTAATGCCCGCCTTTCTCCACGACATCGAGGACATTCTCCGTTTTTTGCCCCACCGCTATCCTTTTCTCCTCGTCGACCGGGTCCTGGCTCTGGAGAAGGCCGCTTCGATCTCGGCCCTCAAGAACGTGACCTACAACGAGGAGTTCTTCCAGGGACATTTCCCCCAAATCCGGATCATGCCCGGCGTCCTGATCATCGAATCGCTGGCCCAGGCGGGGGGGATCCTGCTCTACCATTCCCTCCCCGACCCGGCGGAGAAGATCGTTCTCTTCGGCAAGATCGACGGGGCCAAGTTCCGCCGGCCGGTCGTTCCGGGCGACCAGATCCTCCTCGAGGTCAAGCTCCTGAAGTCCAGGGCGCGGTTCTACCATTTCTACGGGAAAGCGACGGTCGACGGCGACCTCGCCGTGGAAGGATTCATGCTCGCCTCCCTCCTCGACCGCGGGGAGCTGAATGTCCGGTAAGTCTCCCCTCATCCATCCGACGGCCGTCGTCCATCCGGGGGCGCGGCTCGCGCCGGACGTTGCCGTCGGCCCCGGATGCGTCATCGGCGAGCACGTCCGTGTCGGGCCGAAGACGGTCTTCGAAGCCAACGTTTTCGTCGGAGGCTGGACGGAAATCGGCTCCGACAACCGCTTCTTCCCGGGCGGGGTCATCGGGACCGAGCCCCAGGACGTCGGATACAAGGGAGAGCCGACGAAAGTCGTCATCGGCGACCGGAACGTCTTCCGCGAATACGTCACCGTCCACCGGGCGACGACCAAGGAGGAGCTCCTGACCCGGATCGGCGACGACAACTACTTCATGGCTTTTTCCCACGTCGCCCACGACTGCCGCGTCGGGGACGGGACGATCTTCCTCCACGGGGCGACCCTGGGCGGCCACGTCCGGGTCGACGACCAAGCCCTGATCGGGGCCCTGAGCGCTGTCCATCAGTATTGCCGGGTCGGACGGCTGTCCTTCATGGGCGGGGGGTCGATGGTCGCCCAGGACGTCGTTCCCTTCTGTCGAGTGGCCGGCCAGCGTCCGACCCGGATGCTGGGCCTGAATTCCGTCGGTCTGCGCCGGAACGGCTTTTCCCGGGAGCGGATCGCCGCCCTCAAGGAGATGTTCCGGCTCCTCTTCTTCGCCGGTCTGAATACCTCTCAGGCCCTCGTCCGGATCGAGGCGGAGTTTCCGCCCTCCGAGGACCGGGAGGAGCTGGCCTCGTTCGTCCGGGCGTCGAAACGGGGGTACGTCAAGAAGGCGGGAGGATGGGACAGCGGCTCGGAATAGTCGCCGGAGCGGGGGAATTCCCTCTCCAGGCCGTTGCCGACGTCCAGCGGAGCGGCGTTTTCTGCGCCGTGGCCGGGATCCGCGGCGCCGCTTCCGAAGCCTTGAAAGGGCGGGCCGACGCCTTCGAGTGGGTCGGCCTCGCGGAAATCGACAAGCTCGTCAGTTTCTTCAAGTCCCAGATGATCCGGGACGTCGTCCTTGTGGGAAAAGTCGAGCCCCGGGCGTTCGTCGAGGGGGGAGCTCCGGAGGAAGCCCTGAGCTCTCTCCTGGCCCGGCTGCAGGACCGCCGGCCGACGACCCTTCTCCGCTCCCTGATCGCTTTTTTCAAGGCCGAAGGGATCGAAATTCTCGACCCCGGCTTTCTTCTGCGACCGCTCCTCTCGCCGGCCGGGACGCTCGGCCGCGTCGAGCCCTCGGCGGACGTCGAGGCCGACATCGCCTTCGGCTGGCCGCTGGCCAAGCGCCTGGCCGACCTCGACATCGGCCAGACCCTCGTCGTCAAGAAAAGGGCCGTCGTCGCCGTCGAGGGCCTTGAGGGGACGGACGCGACGATCCGCCGGAGCCGCCCACTCGCCGGCCCGGGAATCGTCGTCCTCAAGGTCGGCCGGACGCTTCAGGACATGCGCCTCGACGTCCCGGCGGTCGGGCTGGAGACCGTCCGCGCCCTGGTCGAAGCCGAGGCGGCGGCCCTCTGCTTCGAGGCGGCGGCGACGCCCTTTTTCCAGAAAGACGAATCCCTGGTCCTGGCCGACCGCAACGGCCTGAGCATCATCGCGAGGTGACGATGGACCCCATCCGCGTCGGGATCATCGGCGTCGGCTATCTCGGCATGCAGCACGCCCGGATCGCCTCCTATCTCGAGGAGGCGGACCTCAAGGCCGTCGCCGACGTCGACTTCAAAAAGGCCTTCGAGATCGGCAACCGCCACGGCGTGAAATACTACCGGAATTTCGAGGACATGTTCGACGAGATCGACGCCGGCATCGTCTCGACTCCGACCTCCGAGCATCACGCCGTGTCGATGAGCCTCCTCCGGGCCGGCAAGCATGTCCTCGTCGAAAAGCCAGTCACCGAGACCGTCGCCCAGGCCGAGGAGCTCGTCGCCCTGGCCGAGGCCAACAACCTCGTCCTCCAGGTCGGCCATCTCGAGCGCTTCAACCCGGCCGTCGAGGCCGTGGAGACGATCCTCTCCGACCCCCGGTTCATCGAGGTCCAGCGACTGGGGTCGTTCTCGGCCCGCTCCCTCGACGTCAACGTCGTTCTCGACCTCATGATCCACGACCTCGACATCATCCTCGCCCTGATCAAGGACGAGGTCGCCGTCATCCGCTCGTCGGGGATTCACGTCCTGTCGGAGAAGATCGATATCGCCAACGCCCGCCTGGAATTCAAGTCGGGCTGCGTGGCCACCCTCACCGCGAGCCGGGTCCACCAGGGCAAGGTCCGCAAGCTCCGGATTTTCGAGCCGACCTCCTATTACTCCATCGACTACATCGACCAGGAGGTCAAGATCTTCCCCCTCAGCGGACGGCAGACCGACATCAAGACCCTGAAAATTCCGAAGGAAGAGCCTCTCAAGAAGGAACTCCGGAATTTTTGCGCCTGCATCGCCGAGGGGCGGCGGGGCAAAGTCAGCGGTCAGGAGGGGCTCCGGGCGCTGCGTCTGGCCTACGACGTCCTCCGCCAGATCGAAACGTCCTGAGCGGCGGACCGCCTACCTCGGCATCCTGAAGGCGTCGTCGTCGACGCCCTTGTTGAAAACGACCCCGGCGAAGGTCATCCGGACGAACTCGGCTCCGTTCTGGAAGACCGTCAATTTGTGGGCGACCATGATCCCGCCGACTTTCCGGTAATCTTCGGTCAGGGTTTCGGCCTCGACTTCGTTTCCGGCGAGATCCGTCGTCGTTCCCTTGGCCTTATAGGTCAGGTACGTCGCGGCGTCGACGTAGAGGGTCGAGGTCGGGCCGTTGGTGAAGGATAGCTCGAGGAGGAAGTATTCCTTGGAACCGACCTTCTCCCGCCCCTTCAGGGCGAAACGGAGCCCGTATTTTTCGGGATTGAGGAAAGCCTCGGAGCCGAGGGCCTGGTTCTTGAAATCCTCGGCCTGGCGGCCGGTCATTTCCTCGGCCGACCCCGTCTGGGGATTCGTGAACCAGGCCTTCTCGCCGTCAAAGGCCTGGCTGATGACCGTCCCCATGACCTCGATATCCATGCGCATCTTGTTCGGTTCCTTCTGGGTGATCGTGATGCCGCCGTTCATCCCCATGGACACCATTTCGACGGTTCCGGTGAGGATCGAGTCCCGGAGGCTTCCGAGGACCTTCCGTCCGCCCTGGGCGTCGATCATTCTCTCCAGGATTTCCCCGGCCGTCTGGGCTTCGGCCGGCACGGCCGCCCCCAAGGCCAGGAGAACCAGAAGACCGGCGGTCGACGCTTTTTTCATCTCGCTTCCTCCTTGAGCGGGCCCGGGGGACGCGCTCAGAGCCGCTTGAGGCCGTACCTCGAGAGCTTATTATAGAGAGTCGTTCGGGAAACGCCGAGGATTTCGGCCGTCCTTTTGAGATTGTGGCCCGTCTGTCCGAGAACGAAGGTGATGTAATCCTTTTCCAGGTCGTCGAGAGTCGCCAGGCTTTCCCCCTCGACGAACGGCCCTCTCCGGCGGACCGGAACCGCCTCTCGCAGGTTTTTGGGCAGATCGCCGAGGTCGATGAAGTCCTTCTTGGTCACCATGGCCGCGCTCTGGAGGGCGTTTTCAAGCTCACGGACGTTGCCCGGCCAGGGGTAGCGGAGAAAAAGCTTCTGGACGTCGCGGGTGACCCCTTTGATGACCTTGTCGAAAGCCCGTCCGATCTGCTCCAGGAAGAAACGAATGAGGAGAGGGACGTCGTCCGTTCGTTCCCGCAGGGGGGGGAGATGGATTTCCACCCGGTTGAGCCGGTGATAGAGGTCCTCCCGAAAAGCGTTCCGCCGGACGGCCTCGGCGGTATTCCGGTTCGTCGCGGCGATGATCCGGACGTTGACGTAACGGACTTCGTTCGAACCCAGGGGGCGGAATTGGCGGTTCTCGAGGACGCGGAGAAGCTTGGCCTGGACGGGGAGGGGGATCTCGCCGATTTCGTCGAGGAAGATGACGCCTTCCTGGGCCTCCTCGAAGAGACCCCGCTTGTTCCGGTCGGCCCCGGTGAAGGCCCCCCGGACATATCCGAAAAGCTCCGATTCGAAGAGGTTTTCCGGGATGGAGGCGCAGTCGCAGACGACGAAGCGCCGGTTCTTGGCCTCGCTGAGGGTATGGATGGCCCGGGCGACCATCTCCTTGCCCGTCCCCGTCTCGCCGGTGATGAGGACGCTGGTGAAATGCTTGGCGATGCTCTCGATCAGGCTGAAGACCTCGAACATGTAGGGATTCTTGCTGACGATCCCCTGGAAGACATATTTTTTTTCCAGGCGCTTTTCGAGGAGGAACGTCTCCCGGCGCAATTCCTGCTTCTCGACGAGCCGGCGGAGGGCGGCCAGGAAGGACGCGACGTCCATCGGCGCGGCGATGTAATCCGTCGCCCCGGCGCGGATCCATTCCATGACCTCCTCGGGGTGGGCTTGGGGGCCGGCGATGACGACCTGGAGGAGGGGCTCGAATTCGAGGATTTCGGACAGAAATCCTCGGCTTCTCGCGACATCTTCCCCAACGTCGAAAACGGCGAAGCGGAGGCTGTTCGTTTCGATGAGCTTGAAGGCCTCAGCGGTCCGGTTGCAGAAAAAAATCTGAAACTCGGCCGCGGCCGGAAGGTCGCGAAGCATTTCATAGAGACGCGGCGAGTCTCCTATGATGAGCAAAGGAATCGGAGTGTCCATTTTTGGGGCGTGTCCAATATTTTAACAGAAAAGCCGCTTTTGTCAAGCCCTCATTTTTTAGTCGTTCCGGGACGTCCGCGGAGTATCTGGAGACGGATCCTGTCCTGAAATTCCTCCTCGACGCGGACGATTTCGAATTTGGCCCGGGCCAAATAGTCGATGTGCGCCCGCAGGTAAGCGAGACCCTGGGTCGAAAGAAAGTCGAGCCAGGCTCCTCTCGCCGTTTCGTCCATGAGCTCGGGGGTTTCCTCGAGATACGTCGTCTGGGCTCGCGCCGAAAGCCGGCTTTCGGTCGAGCCCCGTCTTTTCGCGTAGAGGTTGAGCCCGTCATAGAGTTCGAGGACGGCGAGATGGGGCTGCCAGCGGGTCGCCCATCGGAAGTACCGGTCGTAGAATTTTTTGTTCGATTCCTTGATTTTCGGATCGGCGTTCATCTCGGCGACGATGAACGACCGGATTTCCTCGCCGGCGGCCTTGAAACGGTCGTAAATGGGCAAGGTCAGGCTGCGAACATAGGCGAACCAGCCCTTCGGAATCCAGTAATCCCGGAAGAGGTAGGGAGAATAATTCGAAAAGGCCTGAACCCACTCGTGGGAAGGATATCCATGGAGGTTCAGGGAAATGTCCGGGAACCACTTCGCGTTGAGGTCCCGCTTGACGGCGGCCTCGGGAAGGAGGGGGCGCGAGGCGCCGGTCATGGTTCCGATCTCGAGTCCGAGGGAGCTGTATCGTCCGGCGTGGAGGCTGTGGAAAGGAGTCAGGTTCTGAAGGTCGTAAGCCAGGGCCGCACCGTCGGGATTCTCCATGGGATGGAGGACGAAGTTGACCCGGCGAACGAAATCTCCGTAAGCCTTGTCCGTGGCGAGAAGCTCGGCCAGCTTGAGGATGTAGTTCGTCGAGGAGACCTCGTTGGCATGCTGCCGGCCGCTGAGGTAAAGGGTCGGTTTCTGGGCGATCAACCGCGGGATCGAGACATAAGGCCCGACGGGCGAAAAGGCCTCGATGACGGGGACCGGCCGGCCCTCATAGGACTTGCCGGCGATATACGTTCGCAGGCTCGGAAAGGCCGCCAAACGGCCGACGGCCTCGAGGGTCATTTCCGGGGAGAGGATTTTCGTCGTGTCGACAATGGGTTGGCCGGGAGGAAGTGGTCCGGGTTTCGGCTCGGCCGCCGGCGGACCGGCGGAGGTGACGGAGACCCTTTCCTCCTTGGACATCTCCCCGCACTTGAGGACAAAGGCGAGGCTGTTGAGCTTCGGATAGCTCAGGTCGGCGGCCAGAGCCCCTTTGTCCTTGAGGTCGCGATAGGAGGCCAGAAGGTCGATCAGCGCGGCGTAATCGGCTTCGCCCTCGAATCCGAGTTCGAAGCTCAAGAGCTCGATCCTTTCCTCCAGGCCGTTGTAGAGGAGCGCCGGGAGGGACGTCGCTTTCGGACGGAAAGCCGGAAAGGAGACCTTCCGGTTGGCTTCCTCCCGGTCCCTCTCCTTCCAGGTGACGGTCATCTGCGGGCCCGTGGCCAGCCAATCCTCGGCCGTGATCCTGACTCGGGGAGGCCCCCCCTCGGTCGAGGGGTGGATGACGGGGAAGACGTTTCCCGGAGCGCTGAAGCGGCTCGTATCTTCGGGGACGTCGTCCCCGGCGTCGATGTCCGTGATCCCTCGGAGGAAATCGAGGGTGTCGAAATAGATTTCGTCGTGGAGGGCTTCCAGGGAGCTGACGATTTCCTCGTCCAGCCCCAGCCGGAAGTCGGGCTCGCTCGCCCAAACCTCGGTCCGGAGCTGCTTGAAATAGGGCTGCTTGGAGAATGTCGGGGCGTTTCCGGTTTTTTTCAGGACCTGGGCGTAAAGAGGGACGAGGGCCTCGTCCTGGTAGAAGGTCCAGATCCGCTCGAGGTCGGTCGGGAGGATCGCGTCTTCGATCACGGCCCCGCCCCTCTCGACCTTGACCCAGCCGCTCGTGACCTTGACTTTTCCCCACTCGGGAAGAGGTTTGAGATAGGAAATCTCACGGAGGCGGGGGGAAAAGGAGTGCTCGACCAGGGGGGCATTCCGGGCGTCCAAGGCGATGGCCCGGTAGACCGGTTCTCCGGCCGGAACCATTTCAAAGATGATCTTTTCGAGGGGAAGGGCGAGCTCCCGGGAGAGGATTTCGTCGACCGGGTAAAGCTCCTGGAGCCATCGCGTCGGCTCGGCATAAAACCGCTTGGGTTGGGAGAGGTCCTCCTTCTCTTCGGCGAACTGGACGACGAGTTGAGCGACCGGCTTCCCCTTGAGGGCGGGAAGGACCTTCTCCAGAAGCCAGAAAAAGCCCTGCTTGTAGGCCGAAAGAACCTCGACCTCGACGTTTTCGAGGCGCAGCGACTCCCGGAGCTCGGTCTCGATCTGCTTCTTGAGGCGCAGCCGGACGTCGGGCGACTCGCTCAATCCGAGGCTGACGCGGACGGGCTCCTGGACATTCGCCGGGGCCGACAGTCTCTCCCGGACGACGGACAGGGCGTCGTCGGCCTCCCAGGTGAAGGACCGCTCCTTTTCGAACATCTTCTTGGCGCCCGTTCTCGCCTCCGACCGGACTTCGACATAGAGGCCTTTGAGGACGGAGGCCATCCTCCGGACCTCATCCTCGAAGGCCGGGTTCTTCTGGGGGAGGAGGCACTCGACCTTCAGGCTCTCGAGATCGCGGTCCTTGAAGCCTTCGATTATTTTTCGAAGCTCGCCGGCGAAATACGCCTCGGCGGCGCCCTTTTCGCCCTTGAGGAAGCGCTCGACGTCCTCGGCCGCATCCTTGAGTTGGGGCCGCCCCGCCCCGGCGCCGTCGAAATAGGGAAAGCCCAGGCTGAGATAGCCGAGAGTTTTTTCCAGTCCGGCGGGGTCGGCGGCGGCGACGACCAGGGCGCTCGACTTGTTGAAAGCCCGGGGGACGGTCCGGATGAGCCCCATGGCCGGCTCGAGAGGAGGCAGGACGAGCTTGCCGAGACGCTGAAGATCCTGGGTGAAGGTGTTCGGCCCGACGAGGATCGGAGCCGTGAGGCCTTTGGGAAATTCGACTTCCCGGTCGAGGACGACGAGGGGGAACGACGCCCCGGCGGTGTGAAGGACGATTTTGGACGCGAGCGGAGCGACGCCGCGGACGAGCCCCGTCCGGGGGATGACGATCCTCGTCTCGACGGCGTCGACAATCCCGTCGCGGTCGATATCTCCATAGACGCCTTTCGTCGAAAGGACTCCGAGAAGGTCGAATTCCTTGCCGGCGCCGTCGCCCCGGGGCGCGTCTTTGAAGGCGGGGGTCAGCATCCGTTTCGGCCGGCCGAGCCGGGGAAGGACGGAGAGGGCCGTCGTTTTGCCGAATTTGAGGGCAACCGAGACCTGGCCGCAGCCGGAGTAGGACAGGATTTCGGTTTTCTGTCCCCGGGCATGGGAAGAGCGGAGGCCTTCGAAAGCCCGGACCGATTTTTGAAGGTCCTCTTCGTCGGTGAAGTGGATGTCCAGGCCGAGGTCCTGGATCTCTCCGGAATGGAAGGCGATCTTTTTCAGGCCCCGGGGAGCGTTCTTGAGGTCGGGGAAATCGTACAGGACGGACCTGACGATCGTCCTCTGGAGGGTGACGGCTTCGGCGTCAAGGAAACGGGTGATGTCCCTCTCCAAGGTCTCGAAGGTCGCCCCCTCTTCCCGGCCCCAGATGTCCCAGAAATAAGGCCAGCGGAGGAAGAAGGCCCGTCCGGCTTGGAGAAGGGCGTCCTCGGAACCGGCGGCCAGGAAAAGGCCCGTCTGGACCTTCGTGGCGAAGACGGCGACGTAGCCCTGGGTCGCGGTTAAGGCCGGGAGGGCGATATCGCCGTCCTTGACCGCCGACTTGAGCCACTTGACGTTCGTCCCGATGAGGACCGGATTCTCGGCCTTTTCGAGGTCGGCCACCTCGGATTCCCGCTTGACCAGGGAAAAGCTTTGGGCCAGGCTTTCGAAATTCGCCCGGGCGGCGATGTCGGCGGCCAGGGCGAGTTCGGCCGGGGTCGGATTGTCGGGGATGATGACGGTCAGGGCGACCCGGTCGGGCAGGCCGTCGCCGTCCGTATCGAGGACGGCCTTCCCGGGGACGAAGAGCTGGGACAGGCTTCCGATATCCGCCGTGCCGGCGGCGGCGACGGACAGGAGGAAGCCGCTCAAGACGAGAATCCGTTGGACCATCGAGACACCTCTTCACGACGCTGCGGGCGCGGACCTTTTCATTTTAACTCATTCCCGCGGACGCCGGATAGAGGAATGTCGTCCTTGACGGAGGGGGTCTTTTCCGCCTATATTTCGGGACGGTCATTTTTCGGTAAAGGAGGAGAGATGTTCAAAGAATTCAAGGAATTCGCGTTGAAAGGCAACCTCGTCGACTTGGCCGTCGGGTTTATCCTGGGGGGGGCTTTCGGGAAGATCGTCAGCTCGTTCGTCAGCGATATCGTCATGCCGCCGCTGGGTCTTATCCTGGGAAAGGTGGACTTCGCCAGCCTGTTCATCAACCTTTCGGGGACGCCGTACGCCAGCCTCGCCGAGGCCAAGGCCGCCGGCGCTCCGACCCTCAACTACGGCCTTTTCCTCATGGCCGTCCTCGATTTTCTCATCGTCGCCCTGGTCATGTTCCTCGTCGTCAAGAGAATGAACAAGCTCCGCAAACCCGCTCCCGCTCCGGCGGCGCCTCCGACCAAGGATTGTCCTTTCTGCCTCTCCGCCGTTCCGCTCAAAGCCGTCCGCTGCCCCCACTGCACGTCCGAATTGAAATAAGGCTTTATCGACGGGATCTCGGAATCCACGGAATGAAGGCGTTCGTCCGCCGCGCATAATCCTCGAAGTCCGGCCGGCCACGGTACTTCCGCTCGAGCATCGGGACGCCCGAGACGAAGCGGAGGAGGAGGGTGATCGTCAGGGGACCGAGGAGGCCGATCCAGCCGCCGGGGATGGGCACGGCCATCAGGAAAACGCTCCACCAGAGGACGGCCTCGCCGAAATAGTTCGGGTGGCGGGAGAACTTCCAAAGGCCGGTGGTGATGAGCCGGCCTTTGTTTCCTGGGGATCTCTTGAACCGGGCCATTTGGGCGTCGGCCACGGCCTCGAAGAGGAGTCCGAACAGCCAGACGGCCGCGCCGGCGCAGGACCAGGCGTCTAGAGGTCCGTCCGGCTCGCGGAGAATGACGAGGACCGGCGTAGCGATGGCGAGGAGGAAAAGCCCCTGGAGGAGGAAGACCTGGAGATAGCTTCGAGGGAGAAACCATCGTCCCCATTTCGCCCTCCAGGCCGCGTAGCGGAAATCCTCCGCTTTTTTCCGGTTTCTCAAGTAGATGTGGACGGCGAGGCGCAATCCCCAAACGGCGACAAGGACCACGACAAGGAGACGACGGGGAGCTCCGGCCGGTTCCCGGATATAGGCCAGGAGAGTGACGAGGATGAATCCGGGGCCCCAGGCGATGTCGGCGACGGAGTTGTCCTTGCGGACGAGGGCGATGACGAAGACGGCCGTCATGTAGATGCCGACGGCCAGGGCGGCGGCGGGGAAAATCGTCATTCGTGGAGAAGAGCCACGGCCACGGCCCCGATGCCGCTGTGAACCCCGATGACGGGGGCGACGCTCATGATATAGGCCGGAGGACGCCCCAGGAGGGTCGTGAGCTTTTGGCCGTAAACGGCCGCCCGCGCGGGATCGAGGGCGTGGACGACGGCGTAGTTCCAGACGGGTTTCTTCCCCGCCTCGGCGGCGACGAGGCGGATGATTTTGGCCATGTTGCCCTTGCGGCTGAAAGACTTGCCGGCTTCCGCGGCTTTTCCCTCCGCATCCAAGGTGATGATCGGCTTGACATTCAGGAGCCGGGCCGCCAGGCCCTTCACCCGGCTCACCCGTCCGCCGCGGACCATGTACTTCAGCGTCCGGACGTCGACGAGGAGGCGGCTTTTCCCGACCCAGTCCTCGACGGCCCCGACGATCTCCTCATGGGAAGCTCCGGCGAGGGCCATGTCCGAGGCCCGGGCGACGATCAGCCCGAGCCCCGCGGAGAGCGTTTTCGAGTTGATGACCGTGATTTTCTTGCCGGCCAGTTTCTCGGCGGCCTTGAGACCGAGCTGGAAGACGCCGGTCAGCTTTTCCGAGATCGAAATCATGACGACCGACTCGTAATGGGTGGCCAGGAAGGCGAGGAGGTTGGCTACCGAGCGAATGGACGGCTGGGCCGTCTTGGGGTGGATGGGACTCGTTCGGAGGAGCTCGTAGAACCGCTCGGGGGTGATGGTGACCTTGTCCAGGTATTGCTGTTCGCCGAAGTTCAGAATGAGGGGCAGGACGTGGATCTGGCGCTCGTCGAGGAGCTCCGCCGGCAGGTCGCAGGCGGAGTCGGTGACGATGGCGACCTTGGACTTCGGAGCGTAGACGGCGGCATGCTGAAGACGCATGTCGTCGGCCTTGATTTGAGCGATCGTCCCCTTGTCCTTGAGCTCGAAGAACAGGCCGGCGGGATCGTTGGTGTGGACGTGAATCCGGATCCGCTCCGGCGAGCCGGCGACGGCGGCCGAGTCCCCGTAGCGTTGAACGATGCCCCGGACGCCTTCGAGGTCGAGCGCCCGGCCGATGAGGAGAGCCTCGGAACAATAGCGATGGTGAAGAGCCTTGCTGCGGGACGGAGTTTTGACCTCGTCGAAAGTCCAGGAATCGGCCTCCGCCGGGAAGGCCGAAGGTCCGATCTTGCCCTTCCGGATGAATTGGAGAATCCCCTCCAGGAAATCGACGAATCCCTTCGCTCCGGCGTCGACGACGCCGGCCTTGGCCAGGACTTCCAGCTTCTTCGGCGTCTCCTCGAGAGACCGCTGGGCGGCCTGGAGGGTCTCCGAGAACAGGACTTCGAAATCGCGGGTCTTGTGCCTGCGCTCCCAGACGGCCTCGGCCCACTCCCGGATGACGGTCAGCATCGTCCCCTCGACGGGGGAGATGAGGGCTTTGTAGGCGTGCTTGACGGCTTTCCGGACCGACTCGGCAAAGGAATGAGTCGTCAGGAAAAGGTCGGACTCGACCTCGGAGCTCATCCCGTGGAGGAACTGGGCGAAGATAATCCCCGAATTGCCCTGCGCGCCGGCCAGGGCGGCGTTGGCGATCGAGCGGAGGGTCTCCTTGATCGAGCGATGGGCCCTCGCCCCCTCGACGATCGCCCGGAAGGTCGAGGCGAGGTTGGTCCCCGTGTCGGCGTCGGGGACGGGAAAGACGTTGATCTTGTTGAGGTAGGCCTGGTCGCGGATGACGGCGTTTCCGCCGGCGACGAAGGCGTAGTAGAGCCGGCTGCCGTTCAGGTAGCGGATTTTCAGTCGGACCCGCTCCCGGATGCTGGCTAGATGTTCTCGCTTCATTTCGCGGCCGCATTTTAACACAGGCCGAGGCCTTTGCCAACGCGTCCATCGTCCCGTCGTCGATCGCTATTTCAGGACGAAAGTCCGGCCTTCCAGCCGGAGGAGCTTCATCGGCAGGTCGTAGACGCCGGTCAGGAGCTCTTCCGTCAGGATCTCGCCCGGCCGGCCCTGGGCGACGACCCCTCCGTTTTTCATGAAGACCAGGACGTCGGCGTAGCGGACGGCCATGTCGAGGTTGTGGAGGGTCATGAGGACGGTCTTTTGCCTCTCCGCGGCGAGCTTCCGGGCGAGGTCCATGACCTCCGCCTCGTGCTTCGGGTCGAGAAAGGTCGTCGGCTCGTCGAGGACGAGGAGGTCGGTCTGCTGGGCCAGGGCCCGGGCGATGAGGACCATCCGCCGCTCGCCGCTGCTGAGCTCGAAGTGGGGTCGGGAGGCGAAGGCGGCGAAGCCGACGAAGGCCAGGGCCTCCTCGGCGACCCGGACGTCCTCGGCCGAGGGGACGGCGAAAAGCGGGAGGCGGGCCGTCCGTCCCATGAGGACGAAATCGAGGACGCTGTAATTGAAGGAAGCGCCGTGTTCCTGGGGGACGAAGGCCAGGCGCCGGGCCCGCTCGGGCTCGGTGAGAGAGGCCATGTCCCGGCCGTCGAGGTCGATCGTCCCGGAGAGGACGGGAAGGAGGCCGGCGAGGCATTTCAGGAGCGTCGTCTTCCCCGCGCCGTTCGGCCCGACGATGGCCGAAAGGCGGGCTTTTTCGAAGGCCAGGCGGGCGACGCGGAGTTCGAAAGCCCGGTAGCGGAAGACGAGGTCGCGGACGCGAAGGCTCATCGCCAGACCTTTCCCGCCCGGCGAAGGAGGATGATGAAGAGGGGGATGCCGATCAGGCTGGTGAAGATTCCGACGGGGACCTCGAAGGCCGCCAGGCTCCGGGCGATGTCGTCGGCGATGAGAAGGACGGTCGCCCCGAGGGCAGCCGAAAGAGGGAGGACGCGGCGGTTGTCGACCCCGCCGATCATCCGGACGAGGTGGGGGACGATGAGGCCGATCCAGCCGATGATTCCGGCCACCGACGTCGCCGCGGCGGTGATGAGGGTCGCCGTGGCGAGGACGATAAATTTTTCCCGGCGGAGGCGGACGCCCAGGGAACGGGCCTCTTCGTCGCTCAGCGACAGGACGTTGAAGCGCCAGCGCATGAGGAGAAGAACGGCGAGGCCGGCCCCGATGACGGGCAGGGAGACGGCCAGGTCCGCCCAGCCGGCCTTCCAGAGGTTGCCCATGAGCCAGAAGAAGAGGGCCTGGAGGGAGTAGGGACTGGCGAAATACTCGACGAGGGAGAGGAGGGCCGAAAAGAAGGCCGAAACGATGACTCCGGTGAGGAGGACCGAGACGACGGGGGAGTCCGAACGGCGGGAAATGAGGAGGACGAGGACGACGGCCAGGACGGCGAAGGCAAAAGCCAGGATCTGGGGGGGGATCCGGCTGCCGAAGACAACGAAGGATAGGGAAGCGCCGAAGGCGGCGCCCGAGGAAATTCCGAGGATGTATTCGTTGACCAGGGGATTCTTGAAAAGCGACTGGAGTGAGGCGCCGGAAACGGCCAGGGCGGCGCCGACCGCCAGGGCGAGAAGGAGGCGGGGCAGGCGGATGGCGAAGACGATGTCGAAGATCGCCTGGGGAATCTCCGCTTTCCAGGAAGGGACGAACGGCGAGAGGAGGGTCTTCGCCAAGACGGCCGGAGAAATCGACGATGTCCCGACATAGAGCGAAGCGACGAAAACGAGAAGGGGAAGGACGAGGAGGAAGACGAAGAGGGCCCGCCTCGGCTTAGCGGCCATGGACCCATTCCTCGCAGCGGAGGATGCGGCACAGGGTCGAATAGCCGTTTTCGATTCCGTAGACCTCTCGGAAAACGGAGTTCCCCAGGGCCGTGAGGTCGAGGTCGGCGAAGCGGTCGGGATGGAAGATCTTGGCGAGATAAGCCGTCTCGACCTGGACCTCGGCGAAATCCCACCAGTTCCAGAACCCGAACGTGTAGTAAACGCGCCTCCGGCGGACGGCCTCGAGGGAGGCGATCCGGCGGTCGGCGAGGACGGAAGCGACGGTCAGTTCGCGACGCGGAGGGGGGTAGTTTCCGTGAAGAAGGATGATGTCGGGGGCCCAGACGAGGACTTTCTCCAGGGGGACGACGGCGTTCAGGGTCCCGGCGTAGGAGGAGAGGAGTCCCTCGGCGGCGTTGGCGCCGCCGGCGGCGTTGACGGGCTCGTAAAAGACCGGGGTGTTGGTCAGGACGTTCCAGAAAGAGAGGAAGACCTTCGGCCTGGACGAATGGGGGAGGCCCTCGAGGCGGGACCGGATCCCGGACAAGCGGGCCTCGAATCCGGATGCGAGCTCCCGGGCGCGCTCCTCCCGGCCGAGAATCCGGCCGACGAGGCGGAGCTCTTCGAGAAGACGGGCGAAGCGGCCCATCGAGGAAAGGGCGACGACGGGAATCCGGGTCTTCGTCTCGATAGCCTCGATGACGTTCCTGTCCTCCGGCGCCCCAAAGATGACGTCCGGCGCGAGTCCGGCCAGGACTTCAAGGTTGACGTTGTAATTGGCCATCGAGACGAGGGGAAGCTTGGCTTGGCCGGGAAAAACGACCTTGAAGAGGTCGTCGTGGTTCCGGAGAAAAAAATCGATCCCGACGAGGCGGTCGGCCGCTCCCAGGGCGACGACGAGGCGGGTGATTTCGGGCTGGAGCGAAAGGACGCGCTCGACCTTGGCGGGGATGGCGATATTGCGTCCGAGGGTGTCGGTCAGAGTCGTGGGCGTCTGGGCGAAGGCGGAAAACGAGGGAACCAAAAGGGCGGCGACAAGGAGGAGAAAAGCTCTGCGCATCGGCCGATGGACCATTATAGGGGAATTTCCCGCCGCATTCCACGGATCGGCCGTTCCCGGATCTTGACAACGTCAGAGGGTTCGCATAGCCTTCCCTGCGCCCAAGCGGGCGCCGCATGACGAATCCCGACGCCGCCGGACGAAGGCGGGCCCTCGGTCTTGTCTCGCTGGCCGTGCTTCTCGCCTCCTCGACTTGGTTTTCGGGGACGGCGGCCGCTCCCGTCCTGAAAAAAACCTGGGACCTCTCCGACGTCCAGGCGTCTTGGCTGACGATCGCCGTTCAGCTGGGATTCATCGCCGGGACTTTCATCTTTGCCCTGCTCAACCTGGCCGATGTCTTCAAATCCCGGCGGGTCTTCTTTTTTTCCGCCTTGGCGGGTGCGGTCTTCAACGCCGCCTTCGCCCTGTTTTCGCGCGGATTGGGGCCGGCCGTTTTCCTCCGTTTTTTGACCGGCCTGACATTGGCCGGCGTCTATCCCGTCGGGATGAAAATCGTCGCCCAATGGTACCGCCGCGGGCTGGGATGGGGGCTCGGGGTCATGGTCGGGGCGCTGACCTTGGGAACGGCTTTGCCTTATCTCATCCTCGCCCTGGGCGGCGTCGTCCGCTGGCGGGTGTGGGTCTCGGCCGCTTCCGGGCTGGCGGTCGTCGGAGGCTTGATCGTCCGGTATGTCCTCGGCGATGGTCCGTATCTCGGCCAGGCGGCCCGATTCGATTTCCGGGCTGCCTTTCGCCTTTTCGGCCATCGCCCGTTTCTTCTCCAATCGCTGGGCTACTTCGGCCACATGGGCGAGCTCTATGCCCTGTGGTCGCTCGGCGGTTTCTTCATCGCGGCCAGGTTTATCGGCCGTCGTCCTCTCGCGCCGGAGACGGTTTCGCTCCTGATGTTCGCCGTCGTCGCGGCCGGCACCGCGGGATGCGTCCTGGGCGGGCTCCTCTCCCGGAGGAGAGGGGCGAGGACCGTCGCCCTATCCTCTCTGTCCGTTTCCGCGATTTGCGGATTGCTTTCGAGCCTGATCTTCACTCTCCAGGGGACTCTGTTCGTCCTCGTGATGCTGGTCTGGGGAGCCGCCGCCGTGGCCGATTCCGCCCAGTTTTCGGCCCTGGCCGCGGAGGCCTGTCCGGCGGAGTACACCGGCACGGCCTTGACCATCCAAAACGGGATCGGCTTCGCCGTGACCGTCATCTCCATTCCTCTCGTCGCCCGCCTGGGCCAGATCGCCGGCTGGCGTTGGGCATTCACCGCCTTGGCCATCGGCCCCGTCCTCGGCGCTTTGGCGCTCTCCCGATTGAAGACCCTCCGCTCCGCCGACGATCGGATGGGCTTTCGTGAGCGATCTTCGAATACGGGCCTCAGATAAGAACGGCCGGAACGTGTCGGGCAGCGGCATGGCCGTCCTCGTGACCCCGTAGCGGAAGGGGGTCCCATCGGCCTGGCCGATGGGGCGAACCGACGGGACTGGTTCCCCGGGGCCGGGGTTAGAGGATGGGCATGTCGCTGCGACACGTCCCGAGAAATCGGCCGGGGAGCCGCAAGCGGGGAAAATCCTTGACATGGCCGTGGCCCGGGCCGTAGGATGCCGCCGATGACGAAAAGCCGAAAAATTTCCTTGGCCTTCGGATTCGCGGCGCTGGCTCTCTCGGGCTTTCGTTCCGGCCCGTCCCAGGCGGCCCTACGGCGGCCGGAGACGGTCGACCTGAGTTCGGTCGAGCAGACAGAACAGGGGACGAAGCCGCCGCCGGAAATCATCGCCGCCTTCGACGGGCTCGGCGAGGGATTCGTAGGACCGCAGGGCACGGCCTCGTTTCGAAATCCCTCCGATAATTCGCTGGCCGTCGGCCCGGACCACATCGTCCAAATTGTCAACTCCCGGATGGCCGTCTTCACGAAAAAAGGGTCGCGCTTCGAGACGACGGGCCGGGTCCTCTACGGGCCTGTGGCGACGAACAACGTTTTTCGGGACTTCGGCTCGGCGGCGAAGATCAACAACGGCGACGCCGTCGTCCGTTACGACCAGCTGGCCGACCGCTGGCTCATCGTCATGCCGATTTTCCGCCGCCTTCCGCCGCGGCCGAACGAGCCTCCGAAACCGAAGTCGGGAGAGCCCGTTCATTTCAGCCTGCCCGGCGTAGAAGGACAGCCGGGTCCTCCCCTCGTCCTTTTCCAGCCTCCCGCCCCCGCGGCCGCGGACAAGGACGTTGCCCCTCCGCTCCCTCGCCTGCCCGGACAGAAGCGCCCTCCCGAAAATCCGGGGGGTTCCTACGCCATGTGCTATGCCGTCAGTACCGGCCCGGACCCCCTGGGCTCGTACTACCGCTATGAATTCGTCCGGCCGCTTTTTCCCGATTATCCCCGTCCGGCCGTCTGGCCCGACGGGTATTACGTCCCGACAAGCACCGGCGACGACGTCATCGAGAAGCACATCTATGTCGCCGAGCGGTCGAAAATGCTCAAGGGGGAGCCGGCGAGGGAGATGGGTTTCGTCGTCGACGGGGCGAATTTCCTCAATGCCGCCGACCTCGACGGGAAGGAGCTTCCGCCGCCCGGTGCGCCGAATATCGTCATGGCCGCCGGGGGAGCCCAGCTCAAGGGTGTCCGGGAAGATGACGGCATCTATGTCTGGACCTTCCATGTCGACTGGGAGACTCCGGCCGAGTCGCGGCTCGACGGCCCGGAAAAGATCCCCGTCGCCCGGTATCGGTACCTGGGCGGCGGCCAGCTGACGAACGCCGTCCCCCAGCCGGGGACGGACCGCCGGCTCGACGCTCAGGGCGATAAGATCATGGCCCGCCTGGTCTATCGCCGGATCGGTGGCCGCGAATCGATCGTCGCCGTTCATTCCGTCACCACCTCCCGGGGGGGAGGAGGCGTTCGCTGGTACGAATTTAGGCTCGACGGGAACCGGCGGATCCGGCTTCACCAGCAGGGGACGTATGCGCCCGACGGATTTTTCCGCTGGATGGCCAGTCCGGCCATCGACGGCTTGGGCAATATCGGCATCGGATATTCTTTCGGAGGCACGCTCCATTTCGCCGGTCAGCGATTCGCCGGCCGCCTGGCGAATGACCCGCCGGGCTTTCTAACGCTGAGAGAGGCGGTTCTCGTCGAGGGCGAAGCGGCCCAGACGACGACGATGCGGTGGATGGACTATTCCCAGACGGCCGTCGACCCGAGCGACGACCGGACCATCTGGTACGTCGGCGATTACTTGAAGAAAGGGGCGACGGGCTATTCGACCCGGATCGGCGCCTTCCGCCTGACGGGTGACCGCTGATCTTTCCCTTGGAAACGAAAGGACGAGGCATGAAACCGGAGGCCAAGGTCGCCATCATCGATAATTCCCTCTGGCCAACTATCTATCCGCCCGTCGAACACTGGAGCCGCTACCTCGACGTTCCCTGGGACGCCTTTGTCGCTCGGGAAGGCCGGTTTCCCGACCCTTCGGCTTATAGCCATGTCATTTTGACGGGTTCCGAGGCTTCGATCCTCGAGCGTGATCGCTGGGTGGACGAGGAGATCTCTTACGCCGCGAGAGCCGTAGACGCCGGAGCCGCGGTCCTCGGAAGTTGTTGGGGCCATCAACTCCTCGCGTTCGGCCTGGCCGGTGAGGCCCACGTCCGGCGTTGCGCGCGCCCGGAGATCGGCTGGATCCCGATCCGCGTCCTCAAGGATGACGACCTCCTCGGGCCGGCCGGAACGCCGCACGTCTTTTCCTCGCATTACGATGAAGTCTGCGACCTCCCGGACTCCTTCGAGGTCCTGGCCTCGACGGAGGCTTGTCCCGTTCAGGCCTTCCGCCTCAAGGGCAAACCGGTCTGGGGGCTTCAATGCCATCCGGAAATGGACATCGCCGCCGGGAGGACTTTCCTCGATAGGCTCGTCGCCGCGGGATTCAAGGGCCGTGAACTCCTCGTCGAAGCCCTGAGCCGGCCGGCGCGCGACTCGGGCCTCATTCACGGCCTCGTCCGGAGGTTCCTCGGCGGCCGGGCCGTTCCGCCCGGCATGACAAAAAAGATATAATATCGGCGAGATGGAACTTGCGATTCTCCGCGATTTGGTCGTCGTCCTCGCCGTCTCGGTCCTCATCGTTTTTGTCTCGCACAAGCTGCGCCTCCCGGTCGTCGTCGGACTCCTCCTGACCGGGGTCCTCATCGGGCCCGGCGGCCTGTCCCTCATCGCCCACGCCTCCACGGTCAACGTCCTGGCCGAAATCGGCGTCGTCATGCTGCTTTTCACCATCGGGCTCGAGTTCGCGCCCGAAAAGCTCCGGCGCGTCCGCCGGGACTTCTGGGCCGGCGGGACGCTCCAGGTCACCCTGACGGTGTTGGCCTCGGTCGCCGTCCTTCTCCTCCTCGAGGTGCCTTTGAGGTCGGCGATTTATTACGGCTTCCTCGTCGCCCTGAGCAGCACGGCCGTCGTCCTGAAGATCCTCGCCGACCGCGCGGAGGTCGATTCCCCTCAGGGACGAATCGCCCTTGGCGTCCTGATTTTCCAGGATATCGCCATCGTTCCGATGATTGCCTTGGTTCCGGTCTTGGCTGGCGTTCAGGCCGTTTCGCTGGGAAAGATCGTCCTTCGCTTCGGCCTGAGCGGCGCGGTCATCGCCGCGACGTTCGTCCTGGCCCGGTTTCTCATGCCCCGTTTCCTTTATCTCGTCGTCCGGACGAGGATTCGGGAAGCCTTCCTTCTGACCGCCCTCCTCCTCTGTCTCGGCCTGGCTTTCCTGACGTTCTCGCTGGGGCTGTCCTTGGCCCTCGGCGCCTTTCTTGCCGGGGTGCTCATCGCCGAATCCGAATACAGCCACCAGGTCGTCTCCGACATCCTGCCGTTCAAGGACGTCTTCAACAGCCTGTTCTTCATTTCCGTGGGGATGCTCCTCGACACGGGAGCGGTCTGGAAGTCGAAGTTTTTCGTCCTGGCCCTCGTCGCCGGCGTCCTGGCCCTGAAATTCCTCGTCGCCTTCGCGACCGTCGCGATCCTGGGCTACAGTTCCCGGATCGCGATGATGACCGGACTGGCCCTCGCCCAAATCGGAGAGTTTTCCTTCGTCCTGGCCGGCGTCGGCCGGCCGGCCGGCCTTATGCCCGCAGAGATTTTTCAGGCTTTCATCGCCTCGTCCATCCTGACCCTTCTTGCCGCTCCCTTCCTGATCCAGATTTCGCCGGCCTTGGCCGAGCGCGGGGCGAGATGGCTGCCCTGGAGGCCGCGTTTCGTCGATTCGCCGAGCGGCGCCGACCGAGAGCGCAAGGATCACGTCATCATCGCCGGTTACGGTCTCAACGGCCGGAATCTCGCCCATGTCCTCAAAGAGGCGGGAATCGGCTACGTCATCCTCGAGCTCAATCCCCGGACCGTCAGGGAGGCCGCGTCGGCCGGGGAGCCCGTCATCTTCGGCGACACCTCGAGCCGGACAATCCTCCTCGAGGCCGGAATCCGTCGAGCCAAGGGGCTTGTCTTCGCGATTTCGGACCCGCAGGCGACCCGGCGCGGGGTCAAGCTCGTCCGGGAGCTCAACCGGGAGATGTTCATCATCGTCCGGACCCGCTACACGGCCGAGGTCGACGACCTCCTCAAGCTGGGCGCGGACGACGTCATCCCCGAGGAGTTCGAGACATCGATCGAAATTTTCACCCGGGTTCTCGAAAAATATCATCTCCCTCGCAATCTCATCGAGGTCCAGACGAAAGTCCTCCGGGGCGAATGCTACGGGATGTTGCGGGGGTCGTGCAGCGCCGTCCGGCCGGCGGCGGCGCGGATCGCCGACCTTCTGGCGGCGGGGACCGCCGAGACGTACTTCGTCGGGGAGGAAGACTGGGCCGCGGGGAGGATTCTCCGCGAGATCGACCTCCGCGGCCGGACGGGGGCGACGATCATCGCCGTCGTCCGGGGGGAGGAGCCGACGACCAGCCCCGGCGCGGAATTCGAGATCCGCGGGCAGGATACCCTCATCCTCGTCGCCAGCCACCGCGATATGGACCGGGCGTTCCGGTATCTCGCGGGCGGAGGAGAAGCCCTGTCCGAGAGAGGTCATCGATGAAAATCACGATCATTCAAATCATCCAGACGATGCTCGTTCCAGGGGTCATGGTCTCGGCCTGCGCCCTTCTCCTCCTGGGGATGAACAACAAATATTCCTCGATCATCAACAGGATCCGGCTTCTCAAGGACGAGGAGCGGAGGATCGACTGCCGGATGCTGGCGGACCCCAAAGGGGAGCGGAAAGAGAACATCGATGCCCAGCTTCCTCTCCTGATGGCCCGTTTGAAGCTCGTCCGGAATACGGTGACGGCTTACTCGGCCGGCATCGTCCTCTTCATCCTCTCGTCCTTTTTCATCGGGCTCCAATTCATCACCGTGTCGAAAGTCGTCCAGGCCGGTATCGTCGGCTTGTTCCTGGCGGGAATGGTCTGCGTCCTGACCGGCGTCATCCACAACGCCGTCGAGGCCCGGCGCGGATTCGAGGTCATCCGGATCGAAGCCTCGAGCGACCCCTTCGAGACGGAGGGCTGAGCCGACATAGCCGCCGCGGCCGCAGACATTTCCCCATTTTTGCATGATTGACACTCGCCGGCGGGCCAAATATCATGGCTTCACGAAAGAAACCGTCCATTCCGAGAGAAGGAGGAATGAAAATCGTGAAAAAATGGAGCATTGCCGTATTTTTGTGCGTGGGCGTTCTCACCGTAGGGGCCACCATGGCCCAAAAGGCCCCGGACGCCAAGGACGACATGGGAATCGCCCGGGCTTTCCCCTGGCGGAACATCGGGCCGGCCAACATGTCCGGCCGGATCTCCGACATCGAGGCCCTCGACAAGGACTTCACCTTCGTCCTTGTCGGCTCGGCCTCGGGCGGGGTCTGGAAATCCGCGAACGCCGGGACGACGTGGCAGCCTATCTTCGACACTTACGGGGCCGCATCCATCGGCGATGTCGCCATTTTCCAGCCGAACCCGGACATCCTCTGGGTCGGGACGGGCGAAAAGAACCCGCGCAACAGCATCGCCTGGGGGGACGGCATTTACAAGTCCGTCGACGGGGGCAAGACCTTCGCCAATATGGGCCTCAGGGACACCCATTCCATCTCCCGGATCGTCACCCACCCGACGGACCCGGACAAGGTCTTCGCCGCCGCGGGCGGGCATCTCTGGGGCTATTCCGGCTCCCGCGGCCTCTTCGTCACCTCGGACGGCGGCGCGACCTGGAAAAAGCTCACCAACGGCCTCCCCGACGACGGTAAAACCGGGGCCATCGAGCTGGTCATGGACCCCTCGAACCCCGACGTCCTCTACGCCGGGTTCTGGCAGCGCCTCCGCAGGCCGTACCGCTTCGACAGCGGCGGCCCGAACGGCGGGATCTTCAAGTCGGTCGACGGCGGGGCTTCCTGGAAAAAACTGACGGCCGGGCTTCCCGAGGGCGATCTCGGGAAGATCGGGCTGGCCGTATGCCGGACCAAGCCGAACGTCCTCATGGCCTTTGTCGAGCACGGTTATCAGCCGCGGGCGACGCTCCCGGACGGCAAGCCGAACCCGGATTTAGGGGATATGACCAAGCTCGGGACGGGCATCTACCGGAGCGAGGACGGAGGGGAGACGTGGCAATTCATGAATCGCTACAACAACCGCCCCTTCTACTACAGCCACATCTACCTCAATCCCCTGGACGACCGGATCGTCTACATCGTCGCCGGCGGCTTCCTCATCTCGTTCGACGGAGGCAAGACCCTTCAGGCACAGAGCACGGGGATCCACGGCGATTATCACGCCCTCTGGTCGGATCCCGGGAACAAGGACCGGTTCTACATCGGGAACGACGGGGGGACGGCCCTGACCCACGACCACGGGAAAAACTATCTCTTCTACGACAATCTCCCCCTGAGCCAGTTCTACGCCGTCGGCGCGGACACGCGAGATCCTTACTGGGTCTACGGCGGCCTCCAGGACAACGGCAGCTGGGGCGGCCCCTCCAACAGCCGCGACGCCGCGGGCATCCTGACCGACCACTGGTTCCGGATCGGCGGCGGCGACGGTTTCTACACCCCCGTCGATCCCTTCGACTGGCGCATCGTCTACGCGGAGAGCCAGCAAGGCAGCATCAACCGGGTCGATGTGGAAACCCGGCGGGCGACCCCCATCAGGCCGCGCAAGGCGAACATCGTCAACTAC
>Ga0208828_1000110_pt1 | contig 37060 bp, 19 predicted proteins | sample Kivu_160m_FD_185487 | JGI IMG/M metagenome (GOLD analysis project Ga0208828, IMG submission 185487) | Freshwater microbial communities from Lake Kivu, Western Province, Rwanda to study Microbial Dark Matter (Phase II) - Kivu_160m (SPAdes)... | ecosystem: Environmental > Aquatic > Freshwater >... | reverse complement strand
ACATGGTCCAGGCGAGCCTGTCGGAAATCTATTCGTCCCAAAAGTTACTCCGCTCTTGTCTTCTTGCCTCGACTCTCTTTAAACCAAAGGAATTACATTCCATTAGTTATGCGTAAGTCAATAAATTGAAAAATCTTCCGCTGGCCCGACCACAGCCGGACGCCCGGCGGTTTATCGACGTTCTCATGGGCCGCGCGAGAAGCGCCCGGCCGCCCCTCGTCGAATACCTCGTCGACGCCGCCGTCATGAAGCCCATCGTCACGGAGCTTATGGGACGGGCATGGGCCGACTATGGCCAAGACCGAGAATCCCGGACCGCCTATCTCGACAATGTCATCGCCTTCTGGCTCCGGATGGGCTACGACGTCGTCCGCTACGAACAGGGGCTTCCCTTCGCCGAAAATCAGGTCTTCGGCTTCGACGCGACGTCGGCCGCGGGCCGACGGCGCGCCTGGGCCGACGAGCATCGGGGCCGGATCCGGACGTGGGAGGATTTCGACGCCTATCCCTGGCCGAAGGTCGAGGACATGGACTTCTTCCCCTTCGAATACATCAGCCGGAACCTGCCCGAGGGGATGGGTTTCGTCACCTGCCACGCGGGCGGGATGTACGAGCATCTGTCCTGGATCATGTCCTATGAAGGTTTATGTTTGGCCCTCAAGGAGGACCCCGCGCTCGTCTGGGCCGTAACGAGCCGCCTCGGAGCCCTGATGACGAGCTTCTACGAGCGCCTCTTAGGCTTGGACCGAGTCGTCGCTGTCTTTCCCGGCGACGACATGGGATTCAAGACCGGACCGCTCGTTTCTCCCGCCGATTTGAAGAGCTTTATACTCCCCTGGCACAAGACGTTCGCGGCCATGGCCCATGCGCGCGGGCTGCCCTATTTTCTCCATTCGTGCGGAAATTTGGAGTCGATCCTGGCCGACCTCATCGAGGACGTCCGCATCGACGGCAAACACTCCTTCGAAGACGCCATCATACCCGCCGAAGATTTCCAGGCCCTCCACGGCCGCCGGATCGCGGTCCTCGGCGGACTGGACGTCAACATCCTCGCGGCCGGCTCGGAAGAGAATGTCCGCCGGCGGACGCGAACCCTGATCAAGGTCTGCGGAGGCCGCGGCCGCTACGCCGTCGGCTCGGGCAATTCCATCCCCAGCTACGTCCCCGTCTGCAATTACCTGGCTATGGTCGACGAAGCTCTAATTTAAAGAGGTTTAATGGGGGACGACGCATCCTGTCCCTAATAAGTTACCCCTTTTCTATAAAAGATCGGGCACACAAATCAAGGGTGTACCCCCCCAATTTTTATTAGGGACAGGATGCGTCGTCCCCCTTAATCAATAACGGTTCAGGTGGACGAACTTCTCCAGGGGAAGCCGCTCGGGCCGAGTCTGTTCGTCAGCCGCCTGTTTTGGCGAGAGGACCGGGCTGATGGCGGCCGAATGCTTTCCGACATTGATGAAGGTGACGACCTGGTATTCCTCGGGGATACCGAGGATCTCCCGGGTTTTCTTGGGGCTGAATCCGGCGATCGGATGAGCGACCAGCCCCAGCTCGGTCGCTCGAAGGATGAGGAAGCCCGCGGCCAGCCCGTCTCCGAAGAGATGGTATTCCCGGTCCCTGATGACGCAGTCGTCCTCCTTGCGGCTGAAGACGACCACGATGAGCGAGGCGGCCTGGACCCAGGCATTGCCGGGAGTCAGGGCGGCATGCAGATCTTTCAAACGGGCCGGGTCGTAGACGAAAACGAACCGCCAAGGCTGGTTGTTGTTGCAGGAGGGGGCCAGCTGGGCGTGGCGGGCCAGGTCCGAGATCAGGTCGTCCGTAATCTCGACCGGGTCGAGGGATCGATACGCGCGGCGGGTTTCGATGGCGGTGGTGACGTCCATGGCGGCCTCCTCGCCTAAATTATATCAAAACGAGCGGACGAACGAGCAGGCGAAGATCTTCATGACGCCGTTCCCGTCGGGCCGCGCCTCGCCCCGGACGCAGCAGACGGGCGGCTCGCCGATGGTCAGGCACTTCCGCTCGCCGATCCCCTCCAGAATGCCCGTCTCGTCCTCGAAGAGATAGAAGTACTTCTGGCCGCCGTTCGTCTCCCGGCCGCGGGCATCCACCACCCGCACGACGAGCTCAACCCTCCGGCCGGCGTGCTGTCCCAGATCCTTGATCCGGAGGGCCGGCCGCTTCCCATCGTAGAGGTCGAGCGGGTCGCCGTCCGGGCTGAAGCCGAGGGCGTCGACCAGCATCTTGGCCTTCTCCCGGGGGTCGAGGTCGGCGGCGACCTCGACGCTCTCGATGCCCTGGAAATATCGCAGGATCTGATGGGTGCGTCGGGCCTCGAGCGAGTCGAAGACGCCGGCCTTGATCAGGGTGAAGAGCTCCGATTTCGAGACGCGGACGCGGGCCAGGAAATCCTCGATCGACGGATACTCGCCGCCGGCCCGGCGTTCGTCGATGATCTTCTCGGCCGTCCGCAGGGGCAGGCTCTTGATCGAAGTGAACCCGACGCGGATGGCGCTCCCCTCGACCGCGAACTCGAAGCCGCTGCGGTTGGCGTCCGGCCCGAGGATGCGGATCCCGAGCCGCTTGGCCTCCTCGATATACTCCGGCAGCATGTAGTAGCCGCCCCCTGCGTTGAGCACCGCCGCCAGGTAGGGCAGGGTGTGGTGCGCTTTCAGATAGACGGCCTGGTAGGCCATGAAGGCGTACGAGGCGCTGTGCGCCTTGTTGAAGGAATACGAGGAGAACTTTTCCATCACCTGCCACAGCTTCTCGACCTCGGCCGCCGTATAGCCGCGCTCCCGGGCCTCCTTGAAGAAGCGGGGCTTAACGACCGGAAGAGGCGAGTCGCCTTTCGCCTTGAGGCACCTCCGCAGCAGGTCGCCCTCCTCCGGCGGCATGCCCGCGACGCGCTCGGCGATCTGCATGACCTGCTCCTCGTAGAGCAACAGGCCGTCGGTTTCGGGCAGGATCTTTTCGAGAAACGGGTCGCGGAACTGTCCCCGGCCCTCGCGGGTCCGGAGCAGCGCTTCCTTCATCCCGCTCTCGGTCGGGCCGGGCCGGATGAGGGCCAGGGCCTGGGTCAGCTCGAAGATCGTCGCCGGCTTCATCCGGCGCAGCAGGTTCATCATGGCCGGGCTCTCGACCTGGAAGCAGGCGATGGTCCGGGCCCCCTTCAGCAGGCCGAACGTCTTGGCGTCGCCGGCCGGGATGGCCGTCAGGCCGAGGGCCGCCTTCGTCGCCGAAATCGCCGCCAGCCCCCGGACCGAGAGCAGGTCGAGCTTGATGAGCTTCAAATCCTCGACCGCGTCCCGGTCGTAGTGGGACATGACGAAGCCCTTGGCCGACGTTTCGAGGGGCAGGCAGCGGTCGGCGGGGGCGGGCGTGAGGATGACGCCGCCGACGTGCAAAGAGATCTCGTGATAGACCGAGGTCAGGCCGGAGGCCAGCTTCCAGATGTCGAGGTAGCCCGGGGCGGGGTTGGCCTTCTCGAGCCAGCTCGGCTCGGCGAAATACGGGGCCCGCTTGCTCAGGGCGCGCGACTCCTCGGGCGGCAGGCCGAAGGCCCGGGCCGTCTCGTAGAGGGCGGAGCGGGCGCCGAAGCACTTCAGGCTGCAGACGAAGGCCGCGCCCGTCTTCCCTCGGCCGTAGGTCTCCAGGACATAGGCCAGAATTTTGTCCCGGAACCGGGAGTCGAAGTCGAGGTCGATGTCCGGCGGGTCGTCGCGGCCGCTGTTGAGGAAGCGCTCGAAGTAGAGGTCGAACTCGACCGGGTCGACGTGGGAGATGCCGAGCAGGTGGGCCAGGAACGACGACGCGCCCGAGCCCTTGAGGTTGTGGAGGATGCCGTTGCGGCGGGCGAACTCGACGACGTCGTGGACGATGAGGAAGTACGGGGCGAAGCCCGAGCTCTCGATGACGGCCAGCTCCCGCTTGGCCCGCTGTCGGGCGTCCCAGCTGAGGTCCTTGCGGGCGCGCAGGCGGGCCATCACCTCGTCGCCGAGCGTCGTCGGGAAGAGATCGGCCGGGAGCGGCGGGACGATGCCGGCGAACGGGAAGTCGCACTTCTCGGCGACCTCGAACGTCCGGCGGAAGGCGTCCGTGACTGCCGCGCCGAATTTGCGGAGGGCGGCCGTCTCCTGGCCGGGCCCGAAGAGTGCCACCTTGCGGCCGAGCTTGTCCCATTCGGGCGGATACGGGATTTTTTTCTCGAAGGCGTGGAGGAGGACGAGGCGCTCGGGGTTGGCGACGAATTTGAGAGGGTTGGCCCAGACGAGGGGCAGACCGCGGGCCGCGGCGATCTCCGCCGCCCGCTTGAAGTTGAAGAAATCGGCGCCGACGTAGAGGTCGGCCGCGGCCGACCCGCCGCGGAGCGCATCGAGGAGCTTCTCCGGATGGGGACATGCCACCGGATGGGGACATGCTCCGAATTCTCTTGAATTCGGTGCGTGTCCCCCCATGGGAGTCTGATCATGTCCCCATCCGGATCCCCCCATGGGAACCGGTGTGTGTCCCCTTTCGGGTCCCCCTTGGCTTCCCCCGTTTTGCTTTGCCGACGGGACGAAGATCGTCACCAGCCCCTCGGTCCCGTCGCCCGGCCGGATCGTGCGGCGGTTGAAAATCTCCATCAGGTTCGGATAGCCCGCCGCGCCGCGGACAAGGAAGACGAACCGGGCGGACTCTCCCCCGTCTTCGACCGCGCCCAGCTCGACCTCGCAGCCGAAGAGCGGCCGGAATCCGCCGGCCTTCGCCGCCCGCTTCCACTTGGCCCAGCCGTAGAGGTTGCCGGCGTCAGTGAGGGCGAGGGCGGGGACTTTTTTGTGCGCGGCCCACCACGACAGCTCCTCGAGCGTCGCCCCGCCTTTCCCCCGGCTGTAAACGGAATGGACGCGGAGGGGGATGTGCACGGCGCCGCCTATTTCGTCAGCGAGGCGGTCTTCAGGATGAAGCCGCGGCTCCGGTCGGCGGGATAGAGCGCGTCGAGCATCTTTTCGCGGATGGTGAGCACGGAGCTGAAGCCGTACTTCTCCCGCACCCGGTCCATGGCCGCGCCCAGCCGCTCCTGCTTGTCCGAGTAGGGCTCGAAGAGCGCCAGCGGCCGCGCCCGGACGAGGTCCGAGGCCTTCACTCCGACCAGGCGCAGGGCCAGGCGCGACCCGGAGAAGAGGGGAAGGAAGAGCTCCTCGGCGACCTTGTAGATGTCGCCCATCTCCTGGCGGGGGGTGAGCATGAGGCGGCGGCGGACCTCGGTCTTGAAGTCGGAATAGCGCGCCTTGACCTCGATGACGTGGGCGTAGCAATGGCTCTGCCGGAGGCCGAGGGTCAGCCGGTCGCAGAGATACGCGAGGTGGGCCAGCAGCAGGCGCCGGTCCCAGAGGTCCTCGAGGAAGGTCGTCTCGCGCGAGACGGACTTGGGAACGCCGGCGCCGGCGATGGGCCGGCTGTCGATCCCCCGCGACTGGAGATAGATGTCCTCGCCGGCCAGGCCGAAGACCGAGTGGAGGGTCGCCCGCGGCATCCCCCACAGGTCGCCGAGCTTCTGGATGTTGAGCATGCGGAGAACGACCTGGGACTTCGGGCCGATGCCGGGCAGGGCGTCGATGGGGAGGTCGCGGAGGAACTCCTCTTCGCGGCCCGGCTCGACCTCGAAATAGCCGGCCGGCTTGGCCCGCCTGGTCGCCAGCTTGGCCAGGATCTTGTTCGGCCCGGCGCCCACCGAGACCTTCAGCCCGGTCTCGCGCTCGACGCGGGCCTTGATCTCGCGGGCCGTCCGCGAGAACGAGGGATACAAGGGCCGGCAGCGGGTCAGGTCGAGGTAGGCCTCGTCGATGGAGGCGTCCTCGACGTCGGGCGTGTACTCGTGGAGGATGCCGAAGACGCGGTCGGAGAAGGACTGGTAGACCTGGTAGTTGCCGCGGATGAAGACGCCCTGGGGGCAGAGCTTGTAGGCGTTGCGGAGGGCCATGCCCGAGTGGACGCCGAACGCGCGCGCCTCGTAGGAGCACGTCGAGGCCACGCCCCGCTCGTGGGGCAGGCCGCCGACGATGACCGGCCTGCCCTTGAGGGCCGGGTTGAGGAGGACCTCGACGGCGGCGAAGAAGGCGTCGATGTCGACATGGACGATGAATTTCCGCATGCTCTTTTCTCAAAAACCGAAAACCGGCGGCACACAACCTCGTGTGTGCCGCCGGTTCGGGTGATCCCGCCGCGCGTCCTCTGGAATCTCGCCGGCCGAGGAGCGGACCGCCCGCGGCAAATTGGGGACATGTACCGAATTCTCCGGAATTCGGTACGTGTCCCCGATTTCCCTAATACTTCCTCAACACTCCTATCACCCGCCCCAGAACCCGGAGGTTCTCGACTTCGAACGGCTTATAGGCCGGGTTTTCGGGCACGAGGATCGTCCGGCCGTCCTCCCTCCGGAGCCGCTTCAGCGTCACCGAGCCGTCCTCGAGGAGCCCGACGATCATCTCGCCCGAATTGGCCGTGTTCGTCCGTTCGAGGAGGACGTTGTCGCCGTCGTCGATGTAGGCGTCGATCATGCTCTTGCCCTCGACGCGGATGCAGAAGATGTTGCCGCGCTTGCGGCCGAGCATCCAGTCGGGGATGTCCATCGCCTCGCCCGAGGTCTCGAAGGCCTCCTTGGGCGAGCCGGCCGGGACGATACCGGCCAGCGGAACGCGGAGCCGGCCGGACAGCGCGGACGGCGCCCCCGCCACCTGCAGCTCTCCCCTCTCCCGCCTCAGCCAGCCTTTCTTCTCGAGGCTCCCGAGGTGCTTGAAGACGGCCGAGGGGCTGGCGATACGGATCAGACGCCCGAGCTGGCGGACGGTCGGCGGATAGCCCCGCTCGAGGATGAAGGCCTCGACGGCCCTCAGGATCCCCTCCTGGCGGGGGGTCAGTTCCCGGCGTATTCTGTTCACCATTTTGTTCACCCAATAGAAGATAACGCCGCGAAGGCCGTTTGTCAACAGGATTTTTACTTTTTTTCAGAAATTTGCAGACAAATACGGCGTGTGTGTCTGCCGTCTTATTTGATATACCCCAAGGACCGGAGGCGGGCTTTCTCCGCCTCGTCGAACAGGGGGACCTTCGGCGCAAGCTTGAGTCCGAGCCTGGCCTTGGCCGTTTCGGCCCGCCAGCTCCATAAAAGGGCCCGGAAGTCCCGGCTGACGGCCGGACAGTCCTCCGCTAAATTCCTGGTCTCGTCAGGGTCGGCGCTCAGGTCGTAGAGCTCTTGGGCATCCCGCTGTCGGTCATAGATGAATTTCCAATTCTTCCACGTGACGGATTGGAGCCTCGCCCAGCGGGTCGTCTCGCTGTAGACCGGCCGCGACTCCGGCCCGGCCTTGCCGACGAGGTCGACCCTGCGGCCCGCGCAGGCATAGGCCCGGGGCGTCTTCAGGTCGAGCCGGGCAACGACCGTCGGCATAACGTCGATCAGGCCGACCGGCTCCTCGACCTCAAGGCCTTTGGCGCCGTTCGGGATTTTGACGATCAGGGGGACGTGGATCAGGTCCTGATAGAGCTTCTTCGTATGTCCGATCCAGCGGTCGGGGCGCTCCGCGAATTCCTCGCCGTGGTCCGACGTCAGGATGATCAACGATGAATCGTAAAGGCCGAGCCGCTTCAATCCGTCCAGCAGGCGCCCGATGTGCTCGTCCGTGTAGCGAATCTCCGAGTCGTAGAGGGCGACGAGATGGCGGCGGTCCTCGTCCGACATCGACGGGCCCTTCGCAAGCAGGCTGTCCTTGAATTCTCCGCTGCGGATGTCGCCCCGGTAGTCCGGGTCATAGTCGAACTCGGGATGAAGGACGTAATCGAAGTGAGGATCGAAATAGTGAAGGAAGAGGAAGAATTCGTCCCGGACGTGTTCTCCGGCGTAGCCGAGGGCCGCGTCGGTGACGGCGGCGGATGAGATATAGCCGTATCCCCGAGCGCTCGTCTGGTCGTAGGAGTCGAATCCCCTGTCGAATTTCAGCTTGGTCCCGATGAAATCGTGGGAGACGATGGCCTTGGTCGAATAGCCGTTGTGCTTGAACACCTCCGCGAGCGTCACGAAGGAGCCGTCGAGCTCGACCGGCTCCTCGCCGAGAAACCCCAGCGCGGCGGGATAGCGGGAGGTGAATAGGCTGGCGATCGACGGAGTCGTCCAGGGAGCGTGGGCAAAGGCGTTTTTATAAAGGAAGGCCTCTCCGGCCAGCGCATCGATATGCGGCGTCGTCTTCCGGACATACCCATACGAGCTCAGGTGGTCGGCCCGAAGCGTGTCGACGACGATCAAAATCGCGCTCGGGCGCTTTTCGTTATCGGCCCGATGGTGCGAATGGAGCCGGTTGCCGGCCGCGAGCAGGGCCAGGCCCGTGCCGAGAACGGTCATGAGGGCTTTCGTCCCAGACGGGGGGCGTTGCGTGCGACTCACGCCCGTTAGGTTAGCCCGAGGTCGGGATTTGGGCATCACCTCGAAAGACGATTCGAGGGGGGAATTTTCTCGTTGCGGGGGTAATCCCCTGCCCGGAAATCCGGGCTCGTAGCGGCCGCCTGATCAGGCTTCGTCCCCGAAACTCGTCCCGAGGGCCCGAGCGGCGGTGATGAGGGGATGGTCCAGGGGAACGGTCCGCGGGCCGCCGGCGGCCTTTTCCAGGGGGACGGTGACGATCATTCCCCCGCGGACGGCGACCATCCGGCCGAACTCGCCAGCCATGACCGCCTCGACCGCCTTCGCCCCGAGCTGGGTGGCCAGGATCCGGTCGGCCGCGGTCGGAGAGCCGCCCCGCTGAAGATGCCCCAGGACGACCGTCCGCGCCTCGGTTCCAGCCGCTTTTTCGAGCTGCTCGCCCAGGACAAATCCGACTCCGCCGAAGCGGACGGGATCGGCGCTCTTCTCGACGATCTTCCGGACGACGGCCTCGCCGCCCCGCGCCTTGGTTCCCTCGGCGATGACGACGATGCTGAAGCGCCGGCCCCTTTTTTTTCGCTCTTTGACCTTGGCCGCCACGGCGTCCAACACATATGGAATTTCGGGAATGAGGATGATGTCGCCGCCCCCGGCGACGCCGGCGTAGAGCGCGATCCAGCCGGCCCTTCTCCCCATGACCTCGACGATCATGGCCCGGTGATGGGATTGGGCGGTGCTGTGGACCCGGTCGATGGCCTCGGTCGCGATGGATACCGCCGTGTCGAACCCGAAGGTCACGTCCGTCCCCCTCAGGTCGTTGTCGATCGTCTTCGGGATGCCGACGATCGGCACTCCGTCTCCCCACAAGCGCGCGGCGATCCCCAGCGTTCCGTCGCCGCCGATGCAGACGAGAGCTTCGACGCCGAGCGCCCGAACGTTGGCCGCGACTTTTTTCGAAACGTCCTTGAAAACGAGCCGGCCAGACGACCTCTCGGCATAACGATAAGGATCCGAGGTATTGGACGTCCCGAGGATCGTTCCCCCCAGCGTCAAAAGGCCCGAGACATCGCCTCGGTCGAGCTTCTGGTGCCGGCCGCGGATGAGCCCGTCGAAGCCGTCCTCGATGCCGACGACTTCCAGCCCGCACTCGAGCATGGCCTTCTTGGCCACGGCCCGGATGACGGCGTTGATGCCGGGGCAGTCGCCTCCGCCGGTGAGGATCGCGATCCGTTTTTTCTTCTGGGGCATGGCTTCTCTCCTTGGCTTTTCCATGGTAGTCGAGAACGCCGATTTTCACAAGTAGCCCGTGCCGAATCGGTACGGTCATCATCGAGCTTTCCTTTTTTGCATTATGCGCGCCCTTTCTTTTTCCGCCCCTCCCTGATAAAATCGGTTCCATATCCGTCCAAGGAGGCTCAAATGAAGACTTCCCCCCGCGTTCTATTAAAGCCGCTGGCGATATGCGCCCTCGCCGCCCTCGCCGCATCGACCCTCTCGGCGGCCCTCATCTTCGACAAGTCCGAATACGCCGCGCGCCGCCAGAAATTCATGGAAAAGATTCCCGACGGCACGGCGATCATCTTCGGCGCCCAGCCCGTGCCCAATTATTACAATTTCTCCCAGGGCAACGACTTCCTCTACCTCACCGGCGTCGAGCTGCCCAACGCCGTGCTGGTCATCGACGGCGTCCGGAAGACGGCGGCCCTGTTCCTGACCGCGACCGAAGCGGCCGCCCGCAATGTCGGCGTCTCGGCCGACATCGTCAAGAATCCGCGCGAGGTCACGGGCATCGACGCGGTCATGCCCTACGAGAACCTGAACAACATGATCATGGGCATCGCCGCCCGGGCCAAGGTCCTCTATACGCCCTTCTATCCCGAGGAGCTCTACAGGGAAGCCAGCACGGAAAAGTTCAGGACCCTCCAGTTGAACCAGGCCCTCAACCTCTGGGACGGGCGGCCGACGCGCGAGCTCCAGTTCGTCAAGGTTCTGAAAGACCGGTTCCCCCAAGTCGAGGTCCGCGACTGCTCGTCCTTCATCTGGGAGCTGCGGACGATCAAATCGCCTGCCGAAATCGAGATCCTGCGCCGGGCCGGCCGCATCGGGGCCAAGGCCCACACGGCGATGATCCAGGCTACGCGGCCGGGGATGATGGAATACGAGCTCTCGGCCATCATGAATTACGTCTGCGAAAAGGAGGGCGCCCAGGAGAGCGCCTACGGCGTCATCATCTGCTCCGGCGAGAACCATCCCTACGTCCACTACGCCGAGCACGACCGGAAGCTCGCGGACGGTGACATCCTCGTCGTCGACGCCGGCCCGGACCTGGACTATTACGATATCGACATTACGACCACCTTTCCGGCCAACGGGAAATTCACGCCGCGACAGAAGGAGGTCTACGAGGCCTCTCTGGCCGTCCACGAAGCCAATATGAAGGTCTACCGGCCGGGCTTGACCGCCGCGCAGTGCCGGCAGGAAGTCGACGAGATTCTCAAGAAGCAGGGCTTTGATCTGTCTAAAGATTACTTCAAGAGGATGCGCGGCGGCTTCGGGCATTATGTCGGTATGGCCACCCACGACGTCGGCGGCGGCCCGCAGACCCTAAAGGCCGGCATGGTCTTCGCCAACGAGCCCTACACCTTCTATCCCGAGGAAAACCTCGGGGTGCGCGTCGAAGACACCATCCTCATCACGGAGACGGGCTGCGAGAATCTGACGGCGGGCATCCCCCGCTCGGTCAAGGACATCGAGGCGCTGATGAAGAAGGACGGCGTCGCCCAGATCCTGAAGAAGGCCGGATTGTATTGAACGAGGCCGATCCGGTCAGCGGACTTTTTTCGCTTCGATCTCGTAATCGCCCTGCCAGAGGACGAGCCGCTCGACCGCGCCCGCCCTGTCCTTGAAGAACTGGATCCGGACGTACGGATCAATCGAGTAGAAGAGAGTCTGGGCTTCGGCATAAAACTTGGTCGCCGTCTGCCCGGTCGGCTGGATGACCAGGGAATAATCCTCCTGCCCGACATCGAGGGCGTATTGGGGATTGACCTCGTAGCGGCCGCAGTATTCCTTGTACGTCCCCGGATCGAGCCGTAGGACCTCTTTCTCCTCCGGCCGGAAGTCGGGCCATCCGTAGGCGACCGAGAGGGCGGCCAGGATCTCCCGGATGAGGAGCGTTCCGTTCTCGCTGTTGGTCATGACGACGGCGCCCTGGCCTTTGACCGGGTAGACGACCATGGCGCATGAGTACCCCCGGGTTTTCCCGCTGAGCATGTAGTGAATGTCGCCGCCGACGCCGTCCACAAGAAAGCCGAAGCCGCGGCCTTCGACTTGGGAGCTCAACATGAGCCGGGCCGTTTCCTGCGAGAGGATCTTGCCCTCCCCTCCTCCCGCCGCCTGAAGAAGGTCGGCCAGGAAGGCCGCGAAGTCGCCGGGCGTCGTCCAGAGGCCTTTGGCCGCAGCCTCGGGGTAGTTCAGCCACAGGCCCGCGACCGGCTTCCCTTCGCGCAAATGGCCCGGGGCCGCCTGGGATTTCCAGACCTCGGCCAGGGGCACGGAGAAGGTCGTGTTCTTCAGCCCCAGCGGCTCGAGGATCACCTCCTTCATGAACGCGGCAAACGCCTTGCCGCTCAAGTCCTGGAGGGCCTGCTGAAGCAGGACATAGCCCGATTCGGAATACCGGACCTGCGACGTCGAGGTTTTCGGGGCCAGAATCCAGACAGGCCCGTTCTTGGCCGGCCGGTCGCCGTTGACGATCTGGAGAAGGTCTGGAATCGGCTCGTCCAGGGCGTATCCCTCGAAGGCCTGGTCCATCAGGCCCGAGCTGTGGGTCAGGAGAGAGCGCGCCGTGATCGTCGTTTTCTGGCCGGGCCGGGGCCGCGGAAGCATCCAGCTCTTCAAAACGGAAGCGAGGTCCGCATCGAGGTCGAGCTTTCCCTTTTCGGCAAGCCCGAGCGCTGCGGCCGCGGTCATCATCTGGCTGAAAGCCCCTCCTTGGAGGAGGGTGTCCGCGGTCATGGGCTGGCGGACCTGGACGTCCCGCTCGCCGTAGGCTCTCGTCCATTCGATCTTGTTCTTGTCGAGGGCGGCGATGCTCACTCCGGGCACTTTATAGAACTTCATCCGCTCGGCCAGGGCGATCTTTTCGGGCATCAAGCCCTTGAGATAGACCGCCCGCATCAAGCCCTTTTCGGCCGCCTTGATCCGCTTAGCCGTTATCGCCCTCTGCGGGCCGCAGGCCCAGAGGAACAGGGCGGCAAAAAGCCCAAGAAATACGAATTCCTTCCGGCCTCTTGCACGCGTTCGAACCATAGGCTTCTCCTTAGCCCATGAATCGGAATGTCCGCTATTTGAGCCGAACGTTGTCGATCGTCAGCTTGAATTTCCCTTCGTCGGTGACCGCGCCGATGAAAATGGCCATGAGTCCCGCCCCATCCTGCTTGAAATCCGAGAAGGGAAAAGTGTATTCCTTCCATTCCGGCCCGACCGTGAACATCTTGGCGGCAGGAACGAAGCCGAGGCTCTGAGCGAAGATCTCGACGGCGTATAGGCGGGAATCGCCCTTGGCCCAGAAGTTGATCGCCTTTTTGGCCGAGAGATTCGTCGGCGCCATGATCGTCGCCCCCGGCGAGAACATGGCCCCGGCCCATTTGAAGGCCGCACCCGGGAGGATCTCGCCCGTGACCTCGAGCGCCCTCCGGCTGCCCTCGGCCCCGCCCGGGACGAGCTTCATGGCCGCCTGGGACTTGCCCTGATACAGAGTATCCGTGGAGACGACCCAGCCCGCTCCGAAATTCGTCGTGATCGTATCTCCTTCGAAATCACTGATCAAGCCGGAGGCTCCGTATTCGGGAGCCGGAGCGGTTTTCGCGCGTTCCGATTTCTCTCTCTCGGCCGCGGCCGCCTCCGCGAACGTCTTGCGGTCGACGCGCCTTCCTTCCTTCCAGATATCGACGATCTTACGCGTGGCCGTGATTTCGGCCGTCGGGTCGCCGTCGACGAGGACGAGATCGGCGAGAAATCCCGGCCGAACACGGCCCCGCCGTTGGATCCCGAATTTCTCGGCGGGAAGCGACGTCGCCGCCCGCAGCGCTTCGACCGGAGTCAGGCCGGCCTTGACCAGCAGAGCCAACTCGCGATGAAGGCTCGCCCCGAAGATCGTGCTTGGATTGGGGGCGTCCGTTCCCGCCAGGATCGGGACGCCGGCCTCTCTGAGCTGACGGAGGGCCCGCTCCTCGGCCGCATAGGCCGCATTTCCCGTCGTGAATTGCGTTCCGACGCGGAGGGCCTGGAGCTCGGCCGGCTTGAGATAGGGCGCCAGGTCAACATCCGTCGCTAAGCTCTCGGTATCGACCGTCCCGGACATCGTCCGCAGGATGCTCAGCGTCGGGATAACGAAGGCTTTTTTCCGGGCGGCTAGCCGACCAAAATCGGGGTCATAAGCATCGTTGAAATAGAGATGAGCCAAGCCGTCCGCGCCGGCGTTCAGAGCGTCTTCACAGTCCTTCAGCGTAGCGGCGTGGATGACCGCGATCTTGCCTTTCTTGTGGGCCGCTTCGATCAAGGCCGTCACTTCGGCGTCGGTCAGGGTCTTCAGGGACATTTTGTATGCCGAGCCGTCGTCATGGATGATCTTGATGAAATCCGATCCCTCGGCGATCCGAGCTTCGACGAACGCCGCCGCGTCAGCGGGCGAGGCGATCAGGGGAATAGCCAGCCCGAATTGCGTTCCGTGTCCTCCGGCGACGGTGGCCAGAGTTCCGGAGGAAATGAGAAAAGCTCGGTCGAGAGCTCGGCCTTCAGTCTGGGCTTGCTTGAAGTCTTGCATCATCTTGACGTCCATGAACATATCGACGACGGACGTGACGCCGAAGGCAAACGCCTGCTTGAGCTGGTCCGCGCTCCAGGTATGAACATGGGAGTCGATGAGGCCTGGGATAAGCGTCTTGCCTCGGCCATCGATGACCTCGGCTCCGGGAGGAAAAGCCGCTTGGGAGCCGCTCGCTGAGATCGTCCCGCCCCGGATCACGACCGTCGCGGATGGGATGACTTTTTCGCCATCAAAAAGGCGGACGTCCTTGATAACCAGGACGTTTAAGCCGCTCTGGGTTTGGCCCGCCGGGGATGAGGCTTGAACTAAAACCCAGACGAAGGCGGCAAGCATCCCCAAGAAAAGCGGTCGTGCGATCTTCATGGGATCACATCCTTGATTTCCCGATAATCAAGCGCCCAAAGGTCTGAAAGATTGATCAGCATTTCCAGCGAGCCTGCAACCATCCTCCGCTCACATTTTCCACGTCCCGGCTACGACCAGGTTCGTTCCCGTTACCGCCCGCGCTTCCTCCGAGACGAGATAACGGACCGCGCCGGCCACGTCGGCGAACGTGCCGACGGCGGCTGCGGGGAGGCCGTGCGCCTTGGGCATGATCCCGCCTTCCATCAGGCCGGGAGAGACCATATTGACCGTCACGCCGGAGCCCGCTTCCGAGACCGCCGCCGTCCGGGTCAGGATGAGCAGGCCCGTTTTCGCCGCCGCATAGGCAGTGATGGTCGGGAAGGCAGCCAGCTGTTCGGCCCGGCTGTAGCCGATATTGATGATCCTCCCCCACCCCCGCTTCCGCATGCCCGGCATGGCGGCCTTGAGGCAAACGAAGGGGCCGATCAAATTGGCCCGGAAGATCTTCTCCCAGTCGGCCGCGCCGAGATCGGCCCAGGGCTTGACGAGGAGGGGGCCGACGTTGTTGACCAGGATGTCCAGCCTCCCGAATTTTCGCTCGACCCGGGCGACGAGCCCTTCCGCCTCGTGCTCCTTCGTCAGGTCCGCCCGGAGGACCGCGCTCTTCTTTCCTTTCGCCCGGATCATCCCGGCCGTCGCCTCGGCGGCGGACCTGTCTTCGCGATAGTGAACGGCGACGCCGGAGACGAGCTCCGCCAGGGTGAGCGCGATCGCCCGGCCCAATCCCTTCCCGGAGCCGGTGACCAGTCCGAATCGTGCGGCCGTCATCTCCCCTCCAGTATCCGCTATTTCCTCGTTTGATTTCAATGAGTTCCTGTGCTATAAGGAAAACTTCATAACCTGCAGTTCGACGATATCATCCGGGAACAAGGCGGACTCATGACGAAGGCGACGAAACGGATCATGGTCACCGGAGCGGCCGGCCAAATCGGCTCGGAGCTCCTCAAGCTCCTCCGCGAAAAATACGGCGCAGCGAACGTCCTCGCCGCCGACATCCAGAAGCTCCCCGACGCAGAGCTCCGCGAATCGGGTCCGTTCGAATTCTGCGACGTGACCAAGCGGGACGTCGTTGAATCCATCGTCCGCCGACACGGCATCGACACGATCTACCACTTGGCCGCCATTCTCTCGGCCAACGGCGAAAAGAATCCTTCTTTGGCTTGGGACGTCAACATCAACGGCACCCACAACATCCTCGAGACCGCCCGCGAGCTCCGCCTCGCCCGGGTTTACATCCCCAGCTCGATCGCCGTTTTCGGGCCGGAGACGCCCCGCGAAGCGACGCCGCAGGAGACCGTCCTCAAGCCGACGACGATCTACGGCGTCACCAAGGTCGCCGGAGAGCTTCTGGCCGATTATTACGTCCGGAAATTCGACGTCGACGTCCGCGGCAGCCGCTTCCCGGGCATCATCAGCCACGAGACGCTGCCCGGAGGCGGGACGACGGACTACGCCGTGGCCATTTTCTACGAGGCCGTGAAGAACAAGCGCTACACGTGCTTCCTGCGGGAGGACACGCGCCTGCCGATGATGTACATGCCGGACTGCCTGAAATCGGTGGTCGACCTGATGGAGGCCGACTTGTCCCGGCTTCGCCATCACGCCGACTTCAACCTGGCCGCGATGAGCTTTTCCGCGACCGAGCTGGCCGCCGAGATCCGCAAACACATCCCCGATTTCGTATGCGAGTACAAGCCGGATTTCCGGCAGGCCATCGCCGACTCCTGGCCGATGTCGATCGACGACTCGTCGGCCCGCGAGGAGTGGGGCTGGAAGCCGGACTACGACCTGGCGGCCATGACCAAAGACATGCTCGCCGTCCTCGGACGGAGGCAGGCCGAAGGCCGCCTGAACTACTGAAACGAGACCTGGGCCAGGCCGGCCGCCACGGCCAGGACGACCCTCGTCACCGACGTCGCGAAATCCATGTTCAAGGTGGCGAAGACGTCCGTCGTTTTGTGGTAGTAGGGATTCGGCACGTTGTAATCCTCGATCCCGCAGAGGGCGCTGTATCCCTGGTCCCAGAACGGCGAGTGGTCGCTCCACCGCAGGCTGGCGTTGACGACTTTAAACAGGGGAGGAAGGGAAAGATACTGGGCCGAGCAGATGGCGAACCGGTTGGCCAGCCAAGCGGACTTCGTATTGACGACCAGGTCGAGATCCTCGGGCAGCCTGTCGGCGTAGGCGATCATATCCATGTTGAGAACCCCGATGATCTTCTCGCCCCGGCTCACGGCCTGTTGGGCATAATGCTTGCTCCCGTAGAGGCCCCATTCCTCGGCCCCGAAGCAGGCGAACTTGAGGGTGAAGTCGAACCGGTACTGAGACAGGATCCGGGCGATTTCCACGACGGCCGCCGTGCCGCTGGCGTTGTCGTCCGCTCCCGGAGCGAGGACCGCCGCCTGGTTGCTGATGGAATCGTAGTGAGCGCCTACGAGCACCACGTACTCGGGGAAGGCCGCGCCGGGGATCGTAGCGACGATGTTGCGCGTGCTGTAGGACGAGAAATTGAAGGGATCGGCCTCGGCCGCCAGCCCGTACTGGACGAAGGTATTCAGGAGATAATCCCCGGCCAGGGCGCACCCCTGCGACGAGGCATAGCGGGTTCCGAAGCTCTGGAGCTGGAGGATAACGGCGCTCAGGTTGGCTTGGCTCACCTGGCCGACCATGCCGGCGATCAGCGGATCATAGACCGGCGGCTTGAGGACCGCGCCCGGCGCCCGGGGGAGGCCGGTTGCGGCCGATTTATCCGGATTCGCCGCGACGCGGTCGGTCGGCGCCAGGCTCTTGATCTCGTATTGCGCCGGCAGGACTTCGCGGGCCTCGCGGCCGTCGTCCGTCCAGAACAGGCATGTTTTCCCGTCGAGGGCTTTCGCCTTTCCGAACCGATCGAGAGAGACGGCGTCGGCCGGGTCCTCCGTGAAGACGAGAAAATACGTTTTATTACCCGGCTCGGGGTCGAGGACTTCGCAGCTGAAACCGGCCGCCTCGAGGGCGGGCTTGGCGCGGCCCGGTATCCTGGCGATCCAGGAGGATTCGAGCTCCTGGAGGACTTGGATCCTACGCGCGAGGGGCGCAGGGATGGGCGTGTTTCCGGATCGGCGCACCAAGGCGAGGACGTCGCCGCCGGGCGATGAGCCCAGGTCGATGACCAGCAGTAAGAAAGCGAGGACGAAGGCCGTTTTTATGAAGGGCGAGCGCCGCATCGGCATGGTTGGCACCTTGAATCCCGTTCCCTATTATATAATAGGTTTCCAATTCCCGGGAGGAGAAACTCTATGAAAAAAATCACGATCCTTTTAATCCTGTCGATTCCGGCGATACTGTCGTTCGGAGCGAGAAAGGCCCTGAGGCCCGTCCATACGTATTCCATCGTGGCCCTCGACAAGGCCACCGGCCAGCTGGGCGCCGCGGTCCAGTCCCATTGGTTTTCGGTCGGAGCGCTCGTCCCCTGGGTCGAAGCGGGCGTCGGCGCCGTGGCTACGCAATCTTTCGTCGAGCCGTCGTACGGCCCGCTGGGCCTGGAACTCATGAAGGCCGGCAAGCGGGCCGACGACGCCCTCGCCGCGCTCCTCCGGGCGGACAAGAACGAGGCCGTCCGCCAGGTGGCCATGGTCGATGCCCGGGGCATCGCGGCTGCGCATACGGGCAAGAGCTGTATCGATGAGGCCGGGCACGTTGTCGGCGACGGCTTTTCCTGCCAAGCCAACATGATGCTGAAGCCGACCGTCTGGAAGGCCATGGCCCAAGCGTTCGAGACGGCCAAGGGCGAGCTCGCCGACCGGCTGATCGCCGCCCTGGAGGCGGCCGAAAAGGAGGGCGGCGACGTCCGGGGCAAGCAATCCGCGGCGATCATCGTCGTCAAAGGTAAAAGCTCCGGCGTTTGGTGGCGGGACAGGATCTACGACCTGCGGGTCGAGGACGACAACGCCCCCGTACCCGAGCTCAAGCGTCTGCTAAAGCTCAACAAGGCCTACAACCATATGAACCAGGGCGACGAGTACATGACGGAGAACCGGCCGGCGGACGCGATGAAGGAATATTCCAAAGGCATGGAGATCTATCCCGACAATCCGGAGATGATCTTCTGGCCCGCCGTGACCCTGGCCTCGACGGGCAAGGTCGAGGATAGCCTGCCGCTGTTCAAGAAGGTGTTCGCCGTCGATCCCAACTGGGCGCTGCTCCTGCAGCGGCTGCCGAAAGCCGGCCAGTTCCCGAAGGACGAAAAGCTGATGAAGCGGATCCTGGCGGTGAAATAATGGAGGGGGATTAGGCTTTTTATATCTTCAGCCTGCCGATCAGCGTCTCCAGATAGCGCGATTTCATCTGCCGGCTGGCCATCGCCTGCTTGAGCGGAGGCAGCTTCAAGATGACCCCCAGGATGGCGGCCATGGCCCGGTGGCTGAGCAGAGCCCGGTTGTCGAAGATGAGGTTCTGCAGCTTCCCCCGCTCGATGGCCATGAGAACGGCCTTGTGGGTCGAATCGAGCGGGGTGATCACTCGCTCCGGCCTCGACCTCAAGCGGAGGCTCTTGGTCTTGCAGACGCGGACGCAGACGGCGCAGCCCAGGCAGACGGCCGCGTCGAGCTTGGCCTTTTTCTTTTTGACGTGCGCCGGGTCGTTGGCCGAGACGAGCGTCATGGCCTCGACCGGACAGGCCGCGACGCAGTCGCCGCAGCCTGAGCAGCTCTCCCCCACCTCCGGAAGGAAATTCGAGGTGTGGACCGGCCGCATGTGCCCGAAGCGGCGGGCGGCGATCATCGCCTCGCAGCAGCAGCCGCAGCAGTTGCAGATGAAGCTGACCCGCTTGCGGACATTCTCCCCGAACTGGACCAGATTGTTCTCATAGGCTTGCCGCAAAAGGTCGAGGTCCTCCTCGACGCTCACCGCCCGGGCGTACCCGTGATTGGTCAATGAGGCGGCCGTCGTATTGAAGGTCATGCAGATGTCGAGCGGCGCGGCGCAGGCTTTACCGGCGTGCGCCATTTTGTGCCGGCAGTAGCAGAGCCCGACGCCGCGGTGAGACGCGCTCTTGATGACCTCGCTCGCCCGCTCGTAGTCGAGGACATGGAGGGCGTTCTCGTTCGTCAGCACCGGCTCGTGGACGAAGACGCGGCCGAGCTGGGTCTCGCCCTGGACGAAGAGCGCTTTGATGAAATCCTCTTCGACCGTGATGTATTGATAATAGAGCTCGGCCAGGAGCTTCTGGTCGACGTCCCCCCGCAGCCGCATCATGGAGAACTCGAAGAAGCCGGCCATCGGCGGGGGCAGGACGTAGTAATTCTTCTTGCGGCCGGCGACGTCGATCAGGATCGCCCGGCTCGAGAGGGCGTCCAGGACGTTCCGGGCTTCCGTAAGGCTCGTCTTCCAGGCGCGCGCGGCCGTTTCGGCCGTGAACGGCTTGATGGGGAGCCGGGCGACGAGCCCCGCCTCCTTTTCCGAAAAAAGGAGGCCCAGGATCTTGTAGAGGAGGTCGGAGGGAGGGGCGCCCTGAGGATACCTATTGAGGCGCTCGACGAGATCGGCGTAGCCGGAACGGGCCGTCGCGTGGGCCATGGCAGGACATAGATATCAAATCGCCGGCCTCGACGCAAGCCGCTAGGGCCGGACGCTGAGCGTGACCTTGAACACGCCTCGCTCGCCCAGAGGGACGAAGCGGCTGGTCGGATCCCATCGCCTCTCCCAGTTCTTGGTATAAACGAGATAGATTTCGTTGCCGGGCGATATCTGCCAATAAGATAGGGTACACCCACGGTGGGTGTACCCTATCTTAGATTTGGGCGTTTGCTTTCTTTTTCCATAATCCCTATAATCGGCCTCATTATAAGGAGCGCCGGATGACCGAAAAGATCGCCGCCAAGGCCTTAGAGCTCAAACGGGAGTTGACTCTCCTCGGCGCCGTCGCCGCCGGGGTCGGCGGGATCATCGGCTCCGGCATCTTCAAAAAGCCCGCCCTGATGGCCACCCAGCTCGGCTCGCCCGGGCTCCTCATCGTCGTCTGGGTCGTGGCCGGCGTCATGACTCTCTTCGGGGCCCTGAGCATCGCCGAGATCTCGGGCATGTTCCAGGATCCCGGCGGCCAGTACATCTATTTCAACAAAGGCTACAACCGCTTCATCGGCTATCTCTACGGCTGGGCCGTCTTCATCGTCATCCAGACGGGCTCGCTGGCGGCCATCGCCTACGTCTTCTCCGATTCGCTGGGGACCTTCGTCAAATTCCCCCGCCTGTCGGCTGCCTGGGAGAGCATCAGCGTTCCCATCCCCCTGGTCGGGACCATGACGCCGTTCAAATCCATCGGGCTCAAGCTCTGCACGGTCGCCCTGATCGCCTTTCTGACCGTCATGAACTATTTCGGCGTCAAGTTCGGCAGCGCCATCGCCGTCATATTCTCCTCGCTCAAGATCGGGGTGCTCGTCGCCATCGTCGTCCTGGCCTTCGCCCTCGGCCACGGCGATTTCGGGAACTTCACGGCGGCGGCCCCGGCGGCCGGAGCGGGCACGTCCTCGGTCTTCCTCATGTTCATCATGGCCATGGCCGGCGCCTTCTGGGCCTACGACGCCTGGATCAACATCACCTACATGTCGGGAGAGATCAAGGAGGTTCAGAAGAACCTGCCCCGGGCGATGGCCATCACCGTCCTCATCGTCATCGCCGTCTACGTCCTCGTCAACCTGGCCTACATCTATGTCATTCCCGTCTCGACCATGGCCTCCAAGTATTCTGAGAGCTACCTTGTCGCCGTAGACGTCGCCAACAGCTTCCTCGGCCGGTGGGGCGCGGCGGCGATCGCCGTGGCCATCATGATCTCGACCTTCGGGGCGGTGAACAGCATCGCCATGATGTCGGCCCGGGTCTATTTTGCCATGGCCCGCGAGAAGCTCTTTTTCCGGGGTCTAGGCCATATCCACCCCCGCTTCCGGACGCCGAGTACGGCGCTTATCGTCCAGGGCGTCTGGGCGGCGGTCATGGTCTTCAGCGGCACGTTCGACCAGCTCACGGACATGCTGATCTTCGTCAGCTGGATCTTCTACGCCATGGCCGCGGCGAGCGTCTTCACGCTGCGCAAGAGGATGCCCGACACTCCCCGGCCCTACAGAGTCTGGGGCTATCCGGTGACGCCGATCCTGTTCGTCCTCTTCGCCTCGGTCTATATCGTCTTCACGCTCTACTCCGACATCACGAACTTCAGAAACGGCACGGCACCCATCATCAATTCGGTTATGGGCCTTCTCTGGGTCGCCATCGGAATCCCGGGATACATCTACTGGAGCCGCAAGAGCAAACGGGAATCCGCCCAGACGGCGAACAGCAATTAGGTACCAGCAATTAGGTACACACACCGTGTGTGTACCTCAAGAATACCAAAACAACGTCAAATCAGGCAGGGTAGTATTCTAAGCGCTTAGGTAAGCTTTAGGTACACACACGGTGTGTGTACCTAATAAGGCAACGCTCCGATGACCAGGAACCGTCGGTCCATGTTCACATCCTCCGCGGCAAGATGCGAAAAAGTCTAGCTTACTCGCCAGCCGAATGCAACCGAATCGGCTTGACAATCCCCTCCTCGGGGCGATATGTTCAAGCCCGGAAGGAGGAGCGACATGTCTAACAAACCCCATAAATATCCCACGACCTCAGGCTGCCCGCGCTCCGGCATGAGCCGCCGCCGCTTCCTCGAAGGCTGCGCCGCCTGCGCCGGCGCCGCCGGATTGATGAGCTCTCCCCTCTGGCTCCACGCCGCGCCGCAGGCCGGCAAGACCCGCATCCGCGTGATCTACGCCCTTCACGGGCCGGTCCAGGAGGGGCCCGACTGGCCGAACAAGGGCTTCGACTTCCGGCCGGTCATGGAGCGCTTCAACGCCGAGCTCACGAAGCGCTTCCCCAACTTCGAATTCCTCCCGACCCTGTCCACCGGTCCCGAGCAGACCCAGAAGATCGTCGAGGACGACCGCAAGGCTCCTGTCGACGGGTACCTGAACTTCCAGATGAACTGCTGGAACCGCGTCGTCCAGACGCTGGCGGCGACGGGCAAACCCGTCCTCTATGCCGACTTTCAATACGCCGGAAGCGGCGGATTCCTCGTCTATTCGGCCGGGTTCCTCCGCGCCGGGGCGAAAAACGTCGGCTTCATCGCCTCCTCGAACTTCGACGACCTGGCCGAGGCGGTCAACTATTTCGGAGCGGCCAGACAGGCCGGCCCCACCTACGATTTCGCCGCAGCCGTGGCCCGCGTCCGCCAGAGCCGGACCGCTCCCGCCGGCAAGCTCGCCTATTCGCCCGATTCCTTCAAGGCACTCTCAGCCGAGGAAACGGTCCGCCGGATGAAAGCCTCGAAGATCCTGGCCGTCCGCAGTCATGAAGCGGGCCCGGCTTCGACGCTCATGGGCATCCCCGTCATCCAGATCCCGTTCGCCGAAGTCAACGAGGCTTGGGCGGCCGCCGACAAGGCCGAAGCCCGCTCGATCGCCGACCGCTGGCAGAAAACGGCGGCGCTCATCGAGGGCGTGTCCCGCACCGAGCTCGAGAACTCGGCGGCGATGTACCTGGGAGAGAAGGCCGTCCTTAAAAAGCACGGAGCGAACGCCATCACCATCAACTGCCTGGGCGGATTCTACGGCGGGCACATCCACGCCTACCCCTGTCTCGGATTCCACGAGCTGGGGAACGAGGGCCTGGTCGGCGGCTGCGAGTGCGACGTGCCGTCGGCCGCGGCCATGGTCGTCGGCTCGACTCTGACCGGCGGCCGGCCGGGCTACATCTCCGATCCGGTCATCGACACGGCCAAGCGCCAGATCATCTACGCCCACTGCGTCGCCTCGAACAAGCTCTTTGGCCCCAAGGGTCCCGCCAATCCCTTCCAGATACTGACTCACTCCGAGGACCGCCAGGGCGCCTCGGTGCGCTCGCTCATGCCGCCCGGCTATCTGACGACGAGCATCCAGCTTTCGGAAGCCCGCAAGGAGATCCTCTTCCATCAGGCCAGGGCCGTCGGCAACGACCTCGACGACCGGGCCTGCCGGACGAAGCTCGCCGCCGAGCCGGTCGGCGACATCGAAAAGCTCTTCACCATGTGGGACACCTGGGGCTGGCACCGGGTAACGTTCTACGGCGACTTGAAGAAACCTGTCTACGCCCTCGCCGACGCGGTCGGCTGGAAAGTCGTAGAAGAAGCTTGATACGTTCGCGGCGCCAAACCCCGATTTTCAAATCGGGGAAAGAGCGCCGCTCAGTATTAAGCCTCCAAATACCCCGGGCTTCAGCCCGGGGATGACTTTATTAAATCCTGACGAGCTTCCAGTAGAGGTCGACGCTTCCCAGGCTCACGTCTCCGACGTGGGTCGTCCCGTCCATGAGCCAGATGCCCACCTCGCCCCAGGCGGTGTTTCGCCACAGGATGTCGACCTTTCCGTCGGCGTTGAAATCGCCCGTGCCGGCGATCTCCCAGACGAGGTCGACGTTGCCGAGGCCGATCCCCGCAGTCGGCAGGGTCCCGTCCATGAGCCAAACCCCGACCTCCCCCCAGTAGCTGTTCCGCCACAGGATGTCGGTCTTCCCGTCGCTGTTGAAATCTCCCGTTCCGACGATCTTCCAGCTCGAGTCGACCGCCCCCAGGAGCACGTCGCCGGCGTGGGCCGTCCCGTCCATTAGCCAGATGTTGACGTCGCCCGTATACGAGTGCCGCCACAGAATGTCCAGCTTTCCGTCACCGCTGAACTCGCCGACTCCGGTGATCTTCCAGCCCAGGTCCACGGGCCCCAGGCTCACGTCTCCGAGAACGGCCGTACCGTTCATCAACCTGAATCCAACCTCGCCCGAAGCCCTGTTCCGCCACAACAGATCGGGCTTGCCGTCGCCGTTGAAATCTCCGGTTCCCGAGATCTCCAGGCTCATGTCGATGACGCCCAGGCTGGCGCTCCCGAAGTGGGCCGTCTTATTCATGAACCAGATGCCCGCTTCGCCCGAAAGCTGGTGCCTCCAGACGAGGTCGGTGTAACCGTCGCCGTTGAAATCCGATTTGGAGGCCGGCCCGGGAGGAAGGAAACCCTCCTTCTGATAGACGATCATCCAGTACGGATTCTTCTCGGGAGGAAGCAGTCCCCAGCCTGCCGGCGTCGTCCCGTTCATGTACCAAACGCTGTTCTCGCCCGTCGCGTAATTCCGCCGCAGGATGTCCATCTTGCCGTCGCCGTCGTAATCGCCCGTCCCGACGATCGTCCATCCGGAGACGTCCGCGCCCAGGCTCATCTCCCTGGACCGCGCCGTTCCGTTCATGATCCAGAGCCCGACCTCGCCCCAAGCCGTATTCCTCCACAGGATGTCGGTCTTTCCATCTCCGTCAAAGTCCCCGCTCCCGGCGAGTTCCCAGGCAAGGTCGACAATCCCATACAAGACGTCTCCCTTGTGGGTCGTCCCATCCATCAGCCAGACGTTGAATTCGCCCGAGGCGGTATGCCGCCAGAAGATGTCGGTCCTTCCGTCGTTGTCGAGGTCCCCAGTTTCGACGATCTTCCAGCCGAGGTCGACGGGGCCCAGGCCCGCGTCGCCGATGTGGGCGGTTCCGTTCATGAACCAGATGCCGACCTCGCCCCACAGAAGATGCCGCCAGAGGATGTCCGGCTTGCCGTCGCCGTTGAAGTCGCCGGTCCCGGCGATGATCCAGTTGAGGTCCGCGACAGGGTCTATGACGCCCGTAGAGAGGACCGTCGTTCCGTCGCAGAACCAAACCCGGTTCTCCCCCGTCTTGTAGTTCCGCCATAGGACATCGCTCTTGCCGTCGCCGTTGAAATCGCTCCTGACGTAGCCGTAGGGAGGAGGCGGAGGCGGCGTGGGACCGGATTGATCGTGGATGATCATCCAGTTGTTGTCCATTTCCGGCGGGAGCGCGCCGGCGCCGGCCGGCACCAGCCCGTTCATATAGCCGATGACGTTCGCGCCGGTCGCATAGTTGCGCCGGAGGATGTCGATCTTGCCGTCGCCGTCGAAATCGGCCGTCCCGACGATCGTCCAGACCGGGTCGTCGAAGCCGATGGTCGCGTCTCCGGCGTGGGCCGTTCCGGCCATGAGCCAGACGCCGACTTCGTTCCAAGCGCTGTTCCGCCAGAGGATATCGAGATAGCCGTCGCCGTTGAAATCCCCGGTTCCGACGATCTTCCAGCTCAAATCGACCGGGCCGAGAAGCGCGTCGCCGACGTGGGCCGACCCGTCCATCAGCCAGATGTTGACGTCTCCGGAAAGCGTGTTCCGCCATAGGATGTCGCACTTCCCGTCGCCATCGAAATCGCCGGTCCCGGCGATGTGCCAGACGAGAGGGACGGGACCCAAACCCGCGTCGCCGATATGGGCCGTTCCGTCCATGAACCAGATGCCGACCTCGCCCCAGAGGACGTGCCGCCAGAGGATGTCGAGCCGGCCGTCGCCGTTGAAATCCCCGCTCCCGACGATCACCCAGTTCGTGTCGGGAACCGGTTCCACGACGCCCAGCCCCTTGACCGTCAATCCATCGAGGAACCAGACCCGGTTCTCGCCGGTCGCGTAATTGCGCCACAGGATGTCGGCTTTCCCGTCGCCGTCGAAATCGTCCTTCTTCGCCACGAGCGGCGCCGCGTTGTACCACTGATTGGTTTTATCCGCGCCGACGCTCGCATAGGTCCGGCTCGAGGGGATGAACGTCTTCCCGGCCAGCGCCGGCGTCACCGTCCCCGACCAGCCGGAATCCACGACCGCCGAGTAAGCGCCGGAAGCGTCGGTCACGGGACTGCCGGGCAGGCCGTTCATCGCGACACCGGCGAGCGGCGCGCCTCCAGAAGCGATCGTGCCCGAAATCGTATAGGTCGCAAGCGGCGAGGCCGCATAATCCTGGTGCGTAAAGTCGGCGACGACCGCGATATAGCTGCGGTTTGCGGGCGCGAAGCCGTATCCGGCCAGCGTGGGGATGACCGTCCCCGACCAGTTCAACTCGACCGTAGCTGTGTAATCTCCGCCGGCATCGGTCACCGGGCTCCCGGGAAGACCGCTCATGACCACGCCGGCCAGCGGCGTCCCTCCCAAAGTGACCGTCCCCGAAATCAAGTAGGTAATCGCAGTTGCCGCGAAATCCTGGCCCGGCGTATCCGCGACGACGTTCGTATAGACGCGGTTGGCCGGAGCGAACGTATGGCTCGCCAACGCCGGAGTCGCCGTTCCAGACCAGCCGGAAAACACGATCGCGGAGTATGCCCCTGATGCATCGGTCACAGGATTCCCCGGCAAGCCGTTCATGACCACGCCCGCCAGCGGCGCGCCGCTCAGAGTCACCATCCCCGAGATCGTATAGGTCGGAAGCGCCGCGGCCGCATAGTCCTGGGTCAATTGGTCCGTGACGACATTCGCATAAGCGCGGCTAGCCGGCGTGAAGGTATAGCCCGCCAGCGCCGGCGTAACCGTTCCCGACCAGCCGCTGATCACCGAAGCCGAATAAGCTCCCGAGGCGTCCGTCACCGGGTTCCCCGGCAAGCCGATCATGACCACGCTCGCCAGCGGCGCCCCGCCCAAAGTAACCGTCCCCGAAATCGTGACCTGGCTGACCGTCTGCGAAAAAACGACGCCCCACCCGGCGTCTCCTCCACTACTTGTCATCCCGTGAAGCGTCCCGCCCCATTCGATCAGGGAATCGAAGGGAAGTGCGCCGTCCGCATCGCCCCCAGAGAAAGAGCGGATCACGGCATATCCGCTGCCGTCGGGATTGATCCCGAATATCGTGCCGGAATCGGCGGTGCCGCCGTTTGCCGTCATTCCATAGAGCGATCCGCCGTAGTCGAGCAACGATCCATGAGGAAAACCTCCTTCCCCCGAAGAAGGTACGAAGTAGTGGAGTTGGACAAAGCCGGTGCCGTTAACATTGATCTTGAAAATCGTGCCGGCATTAGCGAATCCTCCCTGAAGTGTCATTCCGAACAAGGCCCCGCCCGATTCCGCCAGGCTCCCCCGAGGATTGGCGCCGTCGCTTCCGTCAAAAGAATGGATTACGCCATAATCGCCGCCGTCGGGATCAATTTTAAAGATCGCGCCGATATTGTTGGCTCCGCCGGCGCTGGTCATTCCATAGAGCACCCCGCCTGCTTCGATCAATGAGCCATAAGGACTCTGCCCGTCACCGGCGCTTCCGCCGAAGGAGTGAAGCACGGTCAATACGCCGCTGAATCCGCTTGGCACAAATCGGTATACCGTTCCGTAGCCATAATCGCCGCCCGAAGAGGTCATGCCGTAGAGTGCGCCTCCCGATGCAATCAATGATCCTTGAGGATTTATTCCCTCTCCGGCTGAGCTCGAAAAGTCGTGGCAAACGGCGTATCCGTTGCCGTCGGGATTGATCTTGAAGATCGTCCCTTCATAATTAAGGCCGCCATCGGGAGTCGTGCCATAGAGCACTCCGCCCGATTCGATCAGCGAACCTAAAGGAAGTGCGCCGTCTCCGTAGACGGGACCCTTGAAGGAACGAAGCAGGGTATAGCCGCTTCCGTCGGGATTCATCTTGAATATTACCCCACAACCATACCCGCCGCCCTCCGAGGTCATCCCGTAGAACACCCCGCCCGTCGCGAGTAGCGACCCATTAGGATATCTGCCCTCTTCGATATCGCCGGCAAAGGAATGAAGGAGGACGAATCCGTTGCCGTCCAAGCCTATCCCGAAGGCCGCTCCCAGATCATAGAAGCCGCCAAGGGGCGTCATTCCGTAAAGCAATCCACCGGATACGATCAGCGAACCGTACGGACTCTTGCCGTCCGTCGGACTTCCGGCGAACGAATAGATTTGTGTATAGTCGCTGCCGTCGGTGTCAATCTTGAAGATCGTGCCCAGTCCGCCCCCGCCACCGCCTCCGCCCGCAGACGTCATCCCGTATAGGGTACCGCCCGATTCGACCAGCGAGCCATTGGGCCGGCCCCCATCTCCGGCGCTTTCTGGAAAGTAATGGAGGAGAGAAAAATCCGTACCGTCCAGGTCCATCTTAAAGACCGTTCCCATTTCCGTGGGACCGCCCCCGGACGTCATTCCGTAAAGCACGCCGCCCGAGAGGAGAAGCGAGCCGCAAGGCCTCGCGCCGTCGCCGCTTCCTCCGCTGAACGAATGGATGATTTGGAACTGATCGCCATCCAAAGTGAGTTTGAAAATAACTCCCAAATTATCGGCGCCGCCGCTATATGTCGCTCCGTAGAGCCAGCCGCCCGATTCGACCAGCGAGCCGCGCGGTTCGTTGGGGAACCCGACGCTAAAATGATGCAGCAGAAAAAAACCGCTTCCGTCGGGACTCATCTTAAAAATAGAGGTGCTCGTCATCCCGTAGAGGGCCCCGCCCGATTCGATCAGCGCACCCTCCGGACAGCTTCCGTCTATGCTGTCTCCGGCGAAAGAATAAAGAAGTACATACCCGCTGCCGTCGGTATTGATCTTGAAGATCGTTCCGATCCAATCGCCGCCGCCATTGAGGGTCGTTCCGTAAAGCACCCCTCCCAAGAGCAGCAGCGATCCCTGAGGATTTTCTCCATCCTCGGGAGGTCCGGCGAAACTGTAAAGCATGGCGTATTCGCTTCCATCCAGTTTAACGCGAAAGATGCTCCCAAATCCGTGATGCCCGCCTCGTTCCGTCATGCCATATAGATAGGTGCCGTCGCTTATTAAATCTCCATAAGGATTGCTGCCGTCGGTCGGCCTGAACTCGTGCAGGACATTGTATTGCGCCGACAAGCTCGTTCCGAATCCAACGAACAGCCCGATAAAAACGACTATCCCGACAAACACTTTTTTCATCCCCGCCCCCTTCCCGAAAATAGGCAGAAAACGACGCCGGTAAAAATACCCTCGAAAAATGGACCCGACCCCCTCTTTCTCTCTCACATCGCCCCGCCGAGGAAAGAAACTATGACGTCAAAGAGAAAAAGAAATAAACGGCTTCCTCATAGATCCAGCTGACTGCGGATCTATTATTTCGAAACCGCTCTCATAAAGTCAAGATAAAATCCGGCTCGTCCGGCCCTCCGGCCGGATCCGCCGGCTATAAATCCTTACAGCCTGACGAGCTTCCAGATCAGGTCCACGACCCCGATGCTCTCGTCGCCGACGTGCGTCGTCCCGTCCATCATCCAGAGCCCCGCTTCGCCCCAGAGCGTATTCCACCACAGGATGTCGACCTTGCCGTCGGCGTTGAAATCGCCGGTGCCGGCGATCTCCCAGCTGAGGTCGACGGGGCCCAGGCTCACGCCGCCGTTATGGGTTGTCCCGTCCATGAACCAAACGGTCACTTCGCCCGTCGTCGTTTCCCGCCACAGGATGTCAATCTTGCCGTCACCGTTGAAATCGCCGGTTCCGCCGACCTTCCAGATGAGGCCCACGGGGCCTAGGCTGACGTTCCCGGCGTGCGCCGTCCCGTCCATTATCCAGACGCTCAGCTCGCCCGTCACCGTGTTCCGCCACAGGATATCGACTTTGCCGTCGCCGTTGAAATCGCCCGTCCCTTCGATCTTAAGGATCAGGTCGACCGGGCCGAGGCTCACCTCCGCGACCAGGTCGATTCCGCTCATGAGCCGGAGGCCGACCTCGCCTGAGATGTTGTTGCGGCAAAGGAGGTCCGTTTTCTTGTCGCCGTTGAAATCGCCGGTTCCGTCGAGGTCCCAGCCGAGGTCGATGACGCCCAGGCTGGTGTCGTCGAAATGCCCGGTGTCGTTGATGAACCAGATGCCGAGCTCTCCCGAGGCCGTGTTCCGCCACAGGATGTCGCTGTAGCCGTCCCCGTTGAAATCCGCCTTCGTCGTCTGGCCGGGAGGAAGAGCGCCCGATTTCCTGTAGACCGTCATCCAGTAGGGATCCGTTTCGGCGGGAAGCGCGGCAGCAGACGCCAGTGTCGTCCCGTCCATGAACCAGATGACGTTCTGTCCGGTGGTGAAGTTACGCCGGAGGATGTCCACCTTGCCGTCGCCGTTATAATCGCCGGTCCCGACGACCATCCAGTCCAGTGCGTCGTTGCCGAGGCTCATTTCCGCGGATTGAGTCGTCCCGTCCATGATCCAGATGCCGATCTCGCCCCAGGCTGAGTTCCGCCACAGGATGTCGCACTTTCCGTCACCGTTGAAGTCGCCCGTGCCGACGACCTCCCAGATCAGGTCGATATTGCCGAAGCCGGCGTCTCCGGTATGCGTGATGCCGTCCATCAGCCAGATGTTAAACTCGCCCCAGGCCGAGTTGCGCCAGAGTATGTCGGTCTTGCCGTCGCCGTTGAAGTCGCCCGTCTCGACGATCTGCCAAGTTGGGTCGACGGCTCCCAAGCTCACATCGTCGAAGTGGACCGTCCCGTTCATGAACCAGATGCCGACCTCTCCCCACAGGAGATGCCGCCACAGGAGGTCGGGCTTGCCGTCGCCGTTGAAATCGCCAGTGCCGGCGATGATCCAGTTCACGTCAGCCACGGGGTCCACGACGCCGGTCGAGAGGACGGTCGCCCCGTTCAGGTGCCAGACGCGGTTCGCGCCGTTGCCGTAATGCCGCCAGAGGATGTCGCTCTTGCCGTCGCCGTTGAAATCGTTCCGGATGTACGGAACGGGCGGAGGCGGAGGAGGCGTGATGCCCCCCTGATCAAAGACGATCATCCAGCTCTGGCTCGTCTCGGCAGGCGGCGTGCCGGTCGACGCCAGCGTCGTCCCGTCCATGAACCAGACGCTGTTCTCGCCGGTTGAATTTTTCCGCCTGAGGATGTCCGCCTTGCCGTCGCCGTTATAATCGCCGCTCCCGACGATCATCCAGTTAACGTCGTCGACCGTGACCGTCACGTCGCCGGCATGCGTCGTCCCGTCCATGATCCAGACGCCGACTTCGCCCCAGACGGAGTTCCGCCAGAGGATGTCGCACTTTCCGTCGCCGTTGTAGTCCCCCGTTCCGACGACCTGCCAGCTCAAATCGACGGGGCCGAGGAGCGCGTCGCCGACCTTGGCCGGCCCATCCATCAGCCAGACATTGAGGTCGCCCGTGACCGTGTTCCGCCACAGGATGTCGACCTTGCCGTTTCCGTCGAGGTCGCCCGTCTCGGCGATCTTCCAGACGAGGTCGACCGGTCCGAGGCTGACGTCTCCGATGTGAGTGGTGCCGTCCATGAGCCAGATGCCGACCTCCCCCCACAGGAGATGCCGCCACAGGATGTCGACTTTTCCGTCGCTATTGAAGTCGCCGGTGCCGGCGATGACCCAGTTCGTGTCGGGAACTTGTTCTATAACAGCGGTCGAGAGGACCGTCGCGCCGTCCATGAACCAGATCCGGTTCTCGCCGGTCGTGTAGTTCCGCCACAGGACGTCGCTCTTGCCGTCGCCGTTGAAATCGCTTTTCTTGTATTGTACGGGAGGAGGAGGCGGCGGCGGGACCGTGCCGGATTGATCATGGATGATCATCCAGTTCTGGTTCGTCTCCGACGGCAGCGCGCCGGTCGACGCCAGCGTCGTCCCGTCCATGTACCAGATGACGTTCTCGCCGGTGGAATAGTTACGCCGGAGGATGTCTATCTTGCCGTCGCCGTTGAAATCGCTCGTCCCGACGATCGTCCAGCTCAGGTCGTCGATTCCCAGGGTCGCATCGTCGACATGAGCCGCGCCGTCCATGATCCAGATGTTGAACTCGCCCCAATGGTCGTTCCGCCACAGGATGTCGACCTTCCCGTCGCCGTTGAAATCCCCGGTTCCGACGATCCGCCAGGACATATCGACGGGGCCGATGAGAGCATCCCCGAAGTGGCCCGTTTCGTCCATCAGCCAAACGTTGACGTCGCCCGTCGAGGTGTTCCGCCACAAGATGTCGACCTTCCCGTCGCCGTTGAAATCCCCGGTCCCTGAGACATGCCAGATGAGGTCGACGGGGCCCAGGCCTTCGTCCCCGATATGGGTCATCCCGTCCATCAGCCAGATGCCGAGCTCGCCCCACAGGAGGTGCCGCCAGAGGATGTCGGTCTTGCCGTCGCCGTTGAAGTCGCCGGTCCCCACGATCACCCAGTTGGTATCGGCCACCTGCTCGATGACCCCGGTCCCCGTCACCGTCAACCCGTCCAGGAACCAGACCCGGTTTTCGCCGGTCGCGTAGTTCCGCCAGAGGATGTCGCTCTTCCCGTCGCCGTTGAAATCGTTTTTCACGGCCGCCTTAGCCGACAAGCTCGGGCTCAGGCCGAGAAAAAGACAGAAGACGGCGAACGTCCAGATTATGGTTTTTTTCATGAAAGCCCCCTTGGAAATTGGGATAGAGAAGGACGCCCATAGAAAGAACGACGCCCTAGACGGTTTTCTTTCTCTGACATAGCCCCGCCGAGAAAAAAAACAAAATATCCATTCCTAAAAGCGAAAATTGCTTTCCGCCTTCAGGTCCTTAGCCTAATCTACGTATATATTAATACGATTTTTTCAATTAAAGTCAAGAAAAAGCTGGTTTTTCTCGATATATCTTAATGATCTAAATCCTGACCAACCTCCAAATCAGGTCCACGACGGCGATGCTCGCGTCGCCGACATGGGCCGTTCCGTCCATATACCAGACGCCCACCTCGCCCCAGGCCAGGTTGCGCCAAAGGATATCGACCTTGCCGTCCAGGTTGAAATCGCCCGTTCCGGCGATCTCCCAGATCAGGTCCACGTTGCCCAGGCTGGCCCCTCCGGCATGGCTTGTTCCGTCCATGAACCAGATACCGATCTCCCCCCAGAAGGCGTTCCTCCATAGAATGTCGATCTTACCGTCGCCGTTGAAGTCGCCTGTCCCCGCGACTTGCCAGCTCAAGTCCACGGCGCCGAGAAGGACATCGCCGTCGTGGGTCGTACCGTCCATCAACCAGATATTGACGCCGCCGGAGGAGGTGTTCCGCCACAGGATATCGTCCTTGCCGTCCCCGTTGAAGTCGCCTACGCCGGCAATCTGCCAGGTCAGGTCCACCGGGCCCAAGCTCGCTTCCGCCCAGACGGCCGTTCCGTCCATCAGCCGGATGCCGGCTTCGCCCGAGACCTTGTTCCGCCACAGCAGGTCTGCCTTGCCGTCCTTGTTGAAATCGCCGGTCCCGGCGAGATCCCAATTCAGGTCGATGTTGCCCAAGCTCGCATCGCCGACATGGGCGATCCCGTTCATGAACCAGATTCCCGCTTCGCCCCAGGCGGTGTTCCGCCAGAGGAGGTCCGTCGAGCCGTCGCCGTTGAAGTCCGCTTTGGCGTAGACGCCCGGCGGCAGCGCTCCCCTTTTTCGGTACGTGATCATCCAATACGGATCGGTCTCGGGCGGTAGGGCTGCCGTGCTCGAAAGAGTGAGCCCGTCCATGAACCAGATGGAATTCTCGCCGGTCGCGTAGTTGCGCCGGAGGATGTCGCATTTACCGTCGCCGTTATAATCGCCGGTGCCGACGACCATCCAGTTCAGGCTGTCGTTGCCCAGGCTGTAGTCGGCGGCGTGGGCCGTCCCGTCCATGATCCAGATCCCGACCTCGCCGCAGATCTTGTTCCGCCAGACAATGTCGGTCTTCGCATCGCCGTTGAAGTCGCCGGTGCCCACGACTTCCCAGGCGAGGTCGATGTTCCCGAAGGTCGCGTCGCCCGCGTGGACCGTGCCGTCCATCAACCAGATGTTGAACTCACCCCAGGTCGAGTTGCGCCAGAGGATGTCTGTCTTTCCGTCGCCGTTGAAATCGCCCGTCTCGACGACGTGCCAGGTCAGGTCGACCGCGCCCAAGCTTGCGTCGCCGACGTGGGCCGTTCCGTTCATAAACCAGATGCCGACCTCCCCCCACAACAAATGCCGCCAGATAATGTCGGGTTTGCCGTCGCCGTTGAAGTCGCCGGTTCCGGTGATGACCCAGTTGAGGTCGCCGACCGGGTCGACGCCGCCGGTCGAGAGGACGGTCGTTCCATCCAAGTGCCAGACCCGGTTCTGCCCCGTCTTATAGTGCCGCCATAAGATGTCGCTCTTGCCGTCGCCGTTGAAATCGTTTTTAATCGTAGGAGTCGGCGGCGGAGGCGGAGGAGGAACGGGACTCCCCTGGTCATGGATGATCATCCAGTTCGGGTCCATTTCAGGCGGCAGAGCGCCTGTCCCGGCGTGCGTCGTCCCGTCCATGTACCAGACGACGTTCTCGCCGGTGGCATAGTTGCGCCGCAAAATGTCGCACTTGCCGTCGCCGTTGAAGTCGGCCGTCCCGACGATCGTCCAGCCCAAGTCGTCCAGGCCCAGCGTCGCGTCCCCCATATGCGCCGTCCCGGCCATCAGCCATATGTTGAACTCGCCCCAATACGCGTTCCGCCAGAGGATGTCACACTCTCCGTCGCCGTTGAAATCCCCGGTTCCGACGATCTGCCAGCTCGGGTCGACCGTGCCTAAAAGCGCGTCCCCGACATGGGCCGTGCCGTCCATCAGCCAGATGTTGACGTCGCCCGTCTTCGTATTCCGCCAGAGGAAGTCGGGCTTCGCGTCGCCGTTGAAGTCGGCGATCCCGTCGATGTGCCAGACGAGGTCGACCGGCCCCAATCCAACGTCCCCGACGTGGGCCGGCCCGTTCATGAGCCAGATGCCGACCTCGCCCCAGAGGGTATGCCGCCAGACGATGTCGAGCGGCCCGTCGCCGTTGAAGTCGCCCGTCCCGACGATAACCCAGTTCGTGTCGGGCACCTGTTCCACGGCGGCCGTTCCCTTGATCGCTGCGCCGTCGAGCAGCCAGATGCGGTTCTCGCCGGTCGCGTAGTTACGCCACAGGATGTCGGGTTTCCCGTCGCCGTCCAAGTCGTTCTTTTTGGCCGTTAAGGGTGTAGCCTGATACCATTGATCGGGCTGGTCCGCGGCAACGCCGGCGTACGTCCGATTGGCGGGGAGGAATTCCTTCCAGGCCAGGGTCGGGGTCACCGTCCCCGACCAGCCCTCATAGACAATGCCGGCATAGAAGCCGGAAGCATCCGTCACCGGATTTCCCCGAAGGCCGCTCATGACGACGCCGGCAAGCGGCGCTCCTCCCAGAGTGACCGTGCCCGAGATGACATAGGTCGGAAGCGCCGTGGCAAAATAATCCTGATCGGCTTGATCCGCGATGACATTCGCGTATGCCCGAGATAACGGGGTGAAAACGTATCCCTCGAGGGCCGGCGTCACGGTTCCCGACCAATCGTAATGCACATTGGCCGAATACTCGCCGGCCGCGTTCGTTGTGGGATTCCCCGGCAGGCCGTTTAAGACGACGCTGGCCAAGCCGCCGCCCAATGTGACTTTGCCGGAGAGTTTCGGAGGAAGGCCGACGGTTATCTTGACGAATCCCGGCCCCGTAGCGTTCTTTCCATCGGAAATGAGATAGGAAAAAATGTCCACTCCGACGAACCCGACCGGCGGGTCGTAGGTGAACGAGCCGTCGGCGTTCAGGACGACCGTTCCGCCTTTTTCAGAGGTTGACGTATAGGAGACGATCGAGATTGGATCGCTGTCGGGATCGCTGTCGTTTTGTAGGACTCCGGGCGCCGCGACTGATTTCTGAGTGTCGGCCGTCGCGGTGTAGGAATCGAGGCCCGCTATCGGCGCCTGGTTCGTCTGGCCTGTATAGGATTGGCTGGTCAATGTCACGTCGTTGCCCGAGCCACCGATATAGCTGAGGGTATAGGGATAAGCGCCGACGTTGACCGTCGATCCTTCGGGATAGCCGTTGAAGATCCCTGAGACCGGATCGTTCCCATCGTTCATAATGATGACGAAGATTTGGCCTTTCGCCCCGTTGAAAGTCTGATAAGCGCTCAGGGTCGGATTGTTGAGGGCGACAGTACCCATGACCTGCAGCTGGTCGTAGCCCGTCCCCGGCACCGAGCCGTTGAACTGCACCTGATAGTACCCCGTATTGAAGGCCAGGCTCCCCGTGCTCAATATCCCCGGCAGGACCCCCGTATTCTGCCCGGGCAGCAGACCCCGGCTGCTGTTGAACGTCACGTCGCCCAGCCGCCCGATCCCGGACAGCATCGTCACTCCCTCGACCGTCACCGCACTGTTAGGCTGCTGGCCGTCGATCTGTACCGTATGGCCCGAGACGCCCTTGATCTTCGTCGGCCCCGCATAAGCGTTGTTCCCCGAAAGCTTCGTCGTCGAATAATAGCTGTCGAACGTCACCTGCGACGCCCCGGTGATCGTCCCCGTGATCGTGACGTTATACCCGGAGCTGACGCTGTTCCCAAAGTTCAAGATTGCCGACCCGCTGACCGTCCCCGTGATCGTCCCGGAGGGAAAGTTCAGCGTCCCCGTCCCGGTCAGCGTCCCCGACACTGTCGGCTCTCCGCTCATCGTCAGCGTATATGCGCCAAAATCGATCGTCCCCCCGTAGGTTTGCTGGTTGAACGTCTGCGATGCCCCCAAATCGATGTCCAGGTTGATCGTGTTCCCCGTCCACCCCGAGATCCCGTTCGTCAGCCCGATCC
>Ga0208828_1000109_pt1 | contig 37173 bp, 34 predicted proteins | sample Kivu_160m_FD_185487 | JGI IMG/M metagenome (GOLD analysis project Ga0208828, IMG submission 185487) | Freshwater microbial communities from Lake Kivu, Western Province, Rwanda to study Microbial Dark Matter (Phase II) - Kivu_160m (SPAdes)... | ecosystem: Environmental > Aquatic > Freshwater >... | reverse complement strand
TAAGTATTGAAACAACTATGCTCGCCAGTATCGCTATATAAAAACATCTCCTGTTCATATTCAATCCTGTAAATAAAATTATCCAGTATATTTTAGCACAGCATTCAAACCGCCCATATCGGCCCGTGCTGCGCCGAGCCTGTACTTTGAATATGCTAATATAATCAGAGAGGTGATTAAAATGGACAACGCAGCAGATGGGGTGACCATCATAGTCATGAGTGGTGACATGGATAAGGTCATGGCAGCCTTCAATATCGCTATAGGCGCCGCAGCCCTGGGCAAGGAGGCCAACATGTTCTTCACTTTCTGGGGCATCAAGGCCATCCAGAAGGGCAACCTGACCGGAGACAGCTTCTTCGGCAAGATGATGGGGCTGCTGAACCGCGGCGGCATCGAACGCATCGGCCCCTCCCGCTTCAACTTCTGGGGCATGGGGAGATGGATGTTCAACCGGATGATGAAAATGCATAAGATCACACCGATAGCAGAGCTGCGCAAAACAGCCATCGACCTGGGAGTTAAGCTCCTGCCATGCCAGATGAGCATGGAAGTAATGGAAATCAAGAAAGAGGACCTGATCGACGAGGCCCAACCGGTCTGCGGCGTGGCCACCATGCTGGAAATGGCATACCGCTCGAAGGCAAGTTTCTTCATTTAAAGAACGGGGGGCTGCAGTCGTTTTTCAAGTCATTCCGCCCGATCCCATTAGTGCGAGCACTAATATTTCGTCTTTTTAGTCATTGAGAGCGTTTTCCCCGTCATTGCGGGCGTTTTCCACCCTGTCATTGCGGGCATAATGGTAAAAAAAAGTTGCTAATTAGTACCATTTTGATAATAACAATACCAACGAATATATTGAATTCTATGTTCTTTTGTTAAACCTCTGTGGCGCTGATAGTCTGACTTGAGTCGCGAATGAAAACCCTCCAATGCGTTGGTTGTCGAATGTACATTCGCGTTTGTGAGATAGTGGAACATATCGGGTAGGGCATTATTGAGTAACACCATGGTTCGCTGCAAATCTTTGAATGCAATGGTTGAACGTGGTAGCGATAAGATAGATCCTCCATATTTTCTGACCCAATTAGTGTATATCTGAACGAATGTATCCCTTTCCTGGAAAGTCTTGATTCTGCTGATCGTTGAAAGGATGGCGCGTAATTCTTTTCCTGCGTCAGTTTTGGGATATGTTCGTAGCCAGCGCATACCTTCATGTTGTATATGGTATAAGCATCGCTGGAGTTTCACGCCCGGCCACACCATTTTAATGGCCCGGATGATTGAACGCTCACCATCGGTTGTCAGAAACACCGGATTCAATCCCTGGTGTTTCAGGTTGATAAACCAGTTGTATGAATCCTTGAAGCTTTCTTTTTGCACGTAGGTGTGTGCAATGATCTTTTGATCTGTTGCGTTCATGAGATTAAGCAAACATCCATCCTTGTGAAAATAGGTTGCGTCATAAATTACATACCGCACTTTTGAGTAATCAATATCTTCCTGCGGAGCTTGCCTTAGCCAGTAGTTCTTTATGCATTTGATTTCGTATGCGCTGTAGCCAGACAGCTGGCAAAGCTGCCTGACTGAAAAGCTCTCAGTGATCCACAGCCTGAACCAATGCTGCCTCCTCGCAATACTATTGTGCTTTGCTTTCCAGATAAAGGTCCGATGGCACTGCAAACAATGAAATCGCTGCTTGTGTAATGCATCTGCTCCATAGCGTTTAACATCACCTGATCCACACCGAGGGCATTTTTTTATGCATTCTAATTACCTCAATCATTGAAACGGTTGAATGATTGACACTAAAAGTACTCCATTTTACAGAAAAATACTCTCAATATTTGCACTCAATCAAAATTTCCAGCAACTTTTTTTTACCATTATGCCAAATATGACCATCAAAGAACTTGTTTATAAAAACCGCAGCTACCGCCGCTTTTTTCAAGATACGGCGGTCTCCCTTGACACTCTGAAAGAGCTTGTTGACCTGGGTAGGATGTCAGCCTCCGCTATGAACCTACAGCCGCTCAAGTATATTTTATCCAACGATGCGGCCAGGAATGCCGCCATCTTCGCAAACATCGGATGGGCAGCCTACCTGAAGGACTGGAGTGGCCCCCCCGAGGGAGAGAGACCTTCGGCGTACATTATTATGCTGGGAGATACGGAAATCAGTAAAAATGTGGTATGGGACCACGGGATCGCCGCACAGAGTATCCTGCTTGGCGCCACGGAAAGAGGATTGGGTGGATGCATGATAGCCACGATACGCAAGGCCGACCTGGCAAAGGCTCTTGATGTCAGCTCACGTTATGAGATACTTTTGGTTATCGCCATCGGGAAACCAAAGGAGCAGGTCGTGGTCGACCCGTTGGATCAGAACGGAGACGCGAAATACTGGCGAGACAGCCGGGCAGTACATCACGTGCCCAAGCGCCTGTTGCAGGACATCATCCTCGGATAGGCAGGCTGCCGATAAGACGGCTTACTCGGAAGTCCTCTTTCCCAGCAGCAGGCGGTTGCCTTCCCCCTCGCTGAAGCTGTAGTCAACCCGGTCCATCATCTTTTTCATCATATATATACCCAGACCACCGGCTTTACGGTCCTCAAGCGCGCTGTCCACCTCAGGCAGCGGGACGGATGCAGGATCAAATTTCTTTCCGTGATCTTTGATGGTAATAATGATATCGGGGCCGTTTAGCGCGCATGAAATCTGGAAATAACCACCCCTGCCGCCGTAAGCATGCTTGACCACGTTGGTGCTTGCTTCATCAACCGCTGTCTCGAAGGCAAATACATATTTGTCCAACTTTCGCTGCTGCAACCAGTTAACCACAAAGTCTACAATCACCGGTATGTCTTGCAGTACCGCGCTCTCCAGGGTGAGCGTATCTTCATTCTTGCCTGCTGCCCGTTGTTGATCGTCCATGATTATTTGCCTGTAACCCGACTATTTATGCTACGGCCGCTGTTGCGGGTGAGATAACAATTTGGCTGCTGCTGATCTTGCTTTCCAGACTGGATTTAATAGAATCAATCACCTTCTGAACCTCGGACATCTTTCTATCGCCGTCGAACTCCAAAAAGATCTCGACATAGACATTGGCTCCCGAGCGTCTTGAACGTATCCCGTGAATAGCCTCGTATTCATCGAAATAAAGCGCCAGTTCCCTGAGTATGACGATCTGGAGCGACTCTTCCAGGGCACGATCCAGCAGATCGTAGACAGACATGGTGCTGATGTTGTATATGGATTGGACGATGAAAAGCCCGATGATAATAGAGGCCAGCGGGTCAACGTAGGTTACCCACGGCTGATCATAGAATACGGCGTTCATAGACAATGATATAATAACCAGCACTGACGCGATGGTTTTAGAGCGGTACATCCGCCAGAGCGACTCCAGTACCGGTGAATATTCCTCTTTAGTCAGATGATAATCGTGCCGCCAAAGCCAGACGCTGGTCAACAGCGCCACGGCCGAGAACACGATTGCAAGGTCAACACCACCCGCATGCAGTTCCACCGGGTGCTGAAATCTCTCTATGATATGCGCTATGATAATTATCAAAGATATGACAAGAACCGTTGCCACGATTAGTCCCGAGACGCTTTCAAGCTTACCGTACCCATAGTTATATCCCTCGGTACGGCCGCGGTTGACTTTCCGGATGCTCAGATAAGACAGAAATACCGCAGTAACCAGCCCGACATTCTTGAGGATTTCCGATTCAAGTGTCAGTGAATTGGCTATTACTGCGGCAATCACACCGGTGATAAGCCCGAATATCCCCAGCAGCAGGCCCAAAAGGATGGATTTTTCCTTGGCCTTACTATGGTCAGCCGGCTTTGTCACTTTATCGTTCGACATTAATTCCCTTTTAAATCCTGCTTCGTATCACCCATATAAGCCTGATTATTTTGGCATGATTTGATTTATTATTCAAAGAATAACACCTCCATATTCCCAAAACTATGAAGGGGCGCTATAATGGAACTAATATATCCGGATAACAGACCTTATATAATTCGCTATGTTGTTTGAGCTGGAACGGCGGCACATCTCACCGGCAATATCAATACTTATACTTATGTTGATATTGATAGGTACATCCTGCACGGTGGATGAATTACCTCAACCGGTAGACAATCCAGCTAATCTTCCGGCCTCCTACAACAATATTACCTGTGTTATACTTGACATCTCGTCTTTCGTTGCTCAACCTAAAACTATAATACTGGGCGAGCAGACAGTCCTTTCCTGGAAAACGGTCGCCGCTACTTCTCTTTCCATCGATCCAGACATTGGAAGTATCAGCGTGGACAGCAATAGTATCACCGTAACACCCAAGGCAACCACGCTGTATACGTTAAGAGCGTCCGATGGATGCTATGAGGTATCTCAAAAATTTCTGGTAATCGTCAAGACAGCAGATGGAGAGATCGTCTGGCCCGCCAGCAGCTCTGAAAATGCTACGGCCGAACCGATATACGAAGGCTGGAGCCACTATCCAAATAAGTATGTTGAATGGACAATACTGGATCGGAATAAGGATACGGCCACCGATACCTATACTTGCTGGCACCAGGGACGTATCATCAACAAACATGGCGAATGGATGATGACGGATGTTACCGTCAGCGGCAAAGTAGTAGCGAGTACCATATCACCCTCACAACAGGTGATTTATGTAACCAGTATGGATTGCCTGCAATTACCGGAACTTAAGTGGAAGTGGAAGGTCTCCAAGTAGTTTTCTACCAGACCATATCGATACATAGGATGTTGGATAAGGCTTATGAAAAGCAAATGGAATAGAGTAGCCGGTATCGTACTTTTAATCTGTATCTCAACGCTTTCCCTGTCCTGCTTTATATTCGAACGTGCCACCGATCATTATAAGGCGGGAAATGAATTATATGGCCAGAAGCAGTGGGATAAGGCAATCGAAGAGTATACAAAGGCCATCAGCATGGATTCAAATCAGCCCTTCTTTTATATAAACAGGGCACTCACTTACAACCAGATAGGTGAATATGATCTCGCCATCGATGATTGTACCAGGGCCATAAACAAGAAGGGCAACATCGCATTGGCATACACCACGCGCGCCTCGGCTTATAATGAAAAGGGCCTTTATACGCTGGCGCTGGCTGACTCACTGAAGGCTATCGAGCTGAATCCCAAGATCGCCCTGGGCTACATCAATAAGGGCTGGGCTCTCTACGGCCTGGGCGAGTACAGGGAATCGATTCTAGCCTGTACCGACGGCATCGCCGTCGAGCCGACCAGGGCCATGGCCTACATATTCAGGGCCATGAACTACAACGAAATGGGCAACTACGAAAACGCCATGGCGGACTGCAACAAAGCGATTGAGATCGATCCCACGCTGCCGCTGGCATATGTTAACCGCGCCTGGGTGTACAATCAGACCGCTGTTTATGAAAAGGCTATTGAGGACTGCAAAACGGCGATCAGCCTGGATCCCAGGATTGCCACGGCTTACGTGAACCATGCCTGGGCACAGACAGCCAGGGGCAATTTCGACCTCGCCATAGATGACTGCAATACCGCTATCAAGCTCAATCCAAACCTGCCGGGCGCATACACTCAACGCGCCTGGGCCTACTTCGAGAAATATCCTTACGATTTCTCCAGGGACTGGTGGCAGATGGGCATGGATGACTGCAACAAGGCCATCGAACTGAATCCGAAATCCGCCCTGGCTTATAACATGCGGGCACGCGGATATATTTTAAAGGAAGAATACCGCCTTGCCATTGCAGATGCCACGAAATCTCAGAACCTGAGTTCCGAATTTGCGCTTCCCGACGTCACGCGCGCCTGGGCCTTCAACAATCTCCGCCTTTGGGACCTGGCCATAGAGGACTGTGACGAAGCCATTTCCAAAAACCCCAGGTTGTCAGCTGCCTGGGCAAACCGCGCCTGGGCATATAACGGCAAGGGGCTGTACGACAAAGCGCTTTCAGATATAAACGAGTCCATACGGCTTCAATATGACTTTGCCTGGGCTTATTTTACCCGGGCTATAATACATAAGAACCTGCATAATTACGAGCAGGCGAAATCCGATATTGAACTCTGCCTTCAATACACAACTGACGTCAAGCTTATTGAGGCAGCCAGGGCCCTGGCTGCTACACTTTGACTTATAACGTATCAAGGTCTTATGATAACAACATGAACTCGCGCGCAACACGACTGGTCAATTTTCTTGTATGTCTGGCTTTGCTCTTCTCTATCGGCTGTACGGCCTCTCCTGCTACGCCCGATGTGATACCTGTTGCTTCACAGTCGATTCCTGCGGCTCACACGAGAAAGCTGCAGACGCCGCCGTACGAGGGAGGCAGCGCCATTATTTTCGTCCTCGATCGGGTAGATGATGACAAATACATTGAGGCTGAGCATGAGATAATCCGTATATTCGCGCAAAACGATGCATCCCTGGATGTCGCCGTGAAACCCCCTGCCGCAAATTTCGGCCTGAATGAAAGCACCAGGGATCTGACCTATTTTTCGGATGCCGGCATCCTCGATACCAGCGTTGACGGCCATTACGTTAACTGGCTGAAGCCTCAGACATCGCTGACCGGTGGAGAATACACAACGTTTACAGCCAACCTTGTATTAATTCGCGATCAAATTAAGTACATATTCGGTTCGTCGGTGTACTCCTGCCTGCTGCCGACCGGGGCAATTAACGAGGCCAACTACAGGGCACTACAGGACAGCGGCTTTAAGGTCATCGCTTACAGCGGTTCGGATGACCTCAAACCTTCAATCAAACCTGTGAACTGGTCGGGCCAGGTGGACACCGGAGGGCTTTACCGTCTGCCCGTGATCGGCAAGGTCGATCTCTCACAGAAGTTCGATGAGACCACTGTTCTCTACAGCGCTGTAAAACAAAGTATCAAATCTCTCAGTGTGGCTGTCATCGAATTGCCCGTCACTTCGGTAATGGACACAAACAACAAACCCGATACCGCCAAATTACTGCAGTTGTCAGCCCTCCTTAAGTCCTGCCAGGGGCTGGGAGAGGTTACCACGCTGGACAACTGGTATGAGTATATAACCGGCTGTCCCATGGATTCCCCGGGAGTGAAGCGACCTCTTCCCCCTTACAATGGCGGGCCTGTCATTATTTTCCGGCTGGACGATGTAGCCAGAGGCTACAGGGAAGAGGTGGTACAAGAGATAATAAAGGTTTTCCAGCGAAACGGCGTGCCCCTGGATTGCGGCATTGTCTCCAATGTGGACGGTACCGAATCATATGAGATACCCTGGCTGAAACAATATGTCGATGACAACGTGGTCGGCATCAGCGTTCACGGCTATGACTGGACATATTATCAACTGGATATAACCCAGAATTACCTGAAATATATCGAGGACAATCCATGCATAAATATATACGCCGCCAAGGCGGAGGCGGAAAAAGTTAAGGTTACCTACGAAGAGCTGAAATACAAACTGATACAGGCGCGATGTAAGTATCTGAAATATTTCGGCATCAATCCCGTATCTTTCACCGTCCCCACAGATTACTACGATGAGCTCGGATATCAGGCGATACAGGACGCCGGATATAAAATATTCTCAGTACATAAATCGGTAGAGCCGTGTCCGTCCCTAAAACCTGTCGACTATAACTGCCAAGTAGATATGGACAGGGGCATGTACCGCATACCCACAGCATCAGACATGTGCATCTGGTACAACTGCCAGTGGACCGACGTGATCAACCTGGATAAGCCGATGCAACAGAAGGGCTATTGTATTTATGTTGACGCTTACGGCGAATCAATGGAATATAACGACTATGGTATATCAATCTGCACCAATATGAATGCGCTGGGCGTGACCGCCATAGGCCTCCATCCCGATTGCTTTGTGGATAAAAACGGCAAGCCGGATATGGCCAAGCTTGAAAAAGTGGATACCCTGATCAAATGGTTCAAGTCGTTTGCGACGATAATGACCTTCGAGCAGTGGTACCGCTATCACACGGGCGATAAATAGCCCTTATCGGTATTACAGCGGTTGCTATTTCCGATTTCTATACCAGGCTATGCATTTCTGCATACCTGATTCCAGGTCTGTAAGAGGTTTATATGCAAGCATCGTTTCCGCTTTGGTTGTGTCTGCTATGCGGTTGAATACCTCAATCTCCAATGACCTGAGCCGGTCATAATCGACATATTTCGTCTTAACTTTACCTTTCAGATTCAGTGCGGTTAAAACCATATCGGCCAGCGTATTAATGGATACATCTTTTCCTGTGCCGAAGTTCAATATCTGATTAATGCCTTCATCCATGATACCGGCCAGCAGAGTCATATGCATCGTGTCGTCGATATATGTGAAGTCACGCGTCTGTTTTCCGTCGCCATAGATAATGATCTCCTGTCCCGCCTGAGCCCTGCTAATAAAACGGGACAGCACAAAACGATCGTCCTGACGTGGTCCGTATGCATTGAAATAACGTAAAGCTGTGTACTCGAGGCCAAATTTCTGATAGTACGCCATGCAGAAATGTTCGCCGATCAACTTGGTTAAGGCATAGGTGGATTTGGGATTGAACGGCCCCTCTTCCACCATGGGTTTAACGGAATCGCCGTAGACCTCCGAAGAAGAAGCAAAGACAAAGCGTTTGACCTTGTTCCCGGCCGCCAGAGAAATCACATTGGAAGTGCCTACTACTTCAACATTGAGCAAATTGACCGGCTCATCCTGCGTTTCCTCTACTCCCACTACAGCCGCAAGGTGGAAAACCATATCCTGGCCCTTAAATAACGGAGCAATAGCCTGCGTATCTGTGACATCCAGCCGGTGTACTGACAGGTTCTTGCCCTCCTTGAGCCCTTCTATCTTATTGCCGCACAACATGGTATCGATCACAGTCACACTGGCGCCAAGGTCGATCAGTTTTTCCACAAGGTGCGATCCGATAAATCCTGCTCCCCCTGTCACAAGGATCCTCAGTCCGCTGTATTTCTTAAGGATATCACTCATTATTTTTATCTTGAATAATTATTTATCAGCGACAATAGTTGAACCGGATGCTCAGGGGTTATTTAGCTGTCGGCCTTCGATGCTTTGGACGGCTTGGCCTGTAGTTCAAGCAGCACCTCAGCGGGTGATGATTGCCGGCTGCGCGGAGCATCACCGATCCTGGTGACCCTCTCACGTTTGAGATAGGTGCCTCCAGCCACGATTATATCTAATAGAGCCTTGATCATAATGAAATCCAGGAACTGTTTGTATCCGATAATGAAGAGAGGTGAATACAGTGCCAATTTGAGATCATCTTCGGCCACCAGTATAGCAATTATTGATAGCAGCAACTGCAACACGGCAAAGAGCGCAAAGGCCAGTACCAGCGTCATCCATTCGCCGTCAATTAGCATTATGACCGACGTAACTATAACGACCAGGCTGGCCAGCGGCACCAGTGTCATGGATAACAGCATATAGGGAAACGTAAGCTTGTTCATAATTCCAAACCTGGGATTAAAAAAGGCATCCCGGTGTTTCCAGAAGTTTTGAAAATCGCCGCGGAACCAACTCAGACGCTGGCGGTAAACATCCTTGATAGTCTCCGGCGCCTCTGTGTAACAGATCGCCTCGTTGCTGCCATGAAGTATCTGATGCGCTTTAAGCATCTTGATGGTTATATCGAAATCCTCAAGCAGATAGTCGGGATCATAGTATCCTGCTTCCTCGAGAGCCGACTTACGAAAAGCGCTGAAAGCACCGGACGCCACGGTCAGGGAGCCGAAATTCTCAAAAGCTCTCCTTACGATCTGAATCTGAACGATATATTCCAACGCTTGCAGCTTGGTGAGCAGATTATTGCGGTTAAAAACCTTTAAATTCCCGGCCACGCCCGCCACCTGAGGATCCTCAAACCCCCTGACCATCTCGTTTATGGCGCCGCGCGCAATCATGCTGTCGGCATCCACGGTAATCACTATTTCACCCGAGCATATGGCAATGCCCGTATTCAGCGCGGCGAATTTTCCGCCGTTAAGACGTCGGACTACTTTGACACCACGATGGCTGAACTCGGTGGCCACAGAATAAGTATTGTCTTTGGAACCATCATCAACCACGATGATCTCTTTATCGGGATAATCGGCCTCTATCAGTGTTTCCAGCGTCCTTGCCAGTACTTTTTCCTCATTAAATGCAGGTACAATGATACTGACTCTCGGCTTATAGGAGCTTGGCTGGAATATCTCTTTTTTCTGTTTTATTTTGTGGAAAATCGCCAGAGGCACGGTAAGGAAATTGATCAGCATGGTAAATACTAAAGAAACCATGAGCACATATATCAGAGCCGAAGGGACCACATCCCAGAGTGTTACCACGAAGACAATGAAGATGATGACAAATATCACAAGCAACGACGTGAGATTCTGCCACTGGCTTGGCTTGGACTCACGGGTCTGTTTTCCTTTAAGCAACCTGGACAGAAAATGAAATATTACTATAATAGCCAACGCGCCCAGCGCAATCCAAACCGACTCGACGGGCATAAAGTAGAATATACCCATCAGTAATGTCAGAAAAAGGATAGCTACGACAAAAACAGCTATGTTTCTCATTTCACTCAGCGGTTATCGGCCCTGATGCGCAGAGTATGCCGACTGAATTATTCAAGACAATCACGTCAGTTTTCTCAGGTCCTGCTGCTCAATAATATCAATTTTTTGCTGCATGGCAAATTGTTTTGCCTGTGTGCTTATCTCCGACAGGCCAAGGTATACCTTGTTGCGAATACCTGCATCGAAAGCTGCGGCATCGAACTTGGACAGCTCATCCAGGCCAAGCTGTTGACCGCTTTCGTTGCCTATACCGATGGCAATGGTCGGCACCACGATTTTATCATCACGCCTGGCGAAAATATCGAAAATATGTTCGATACCGGATTTGCCGAGGATCAGGGCCCTCTCATATACTTCGTAACCCTTATTGCGAAGGAACCTGACAATGATACCCCGCGCGTTGGCCGCCACCGAACCGGAATGGTTTGCTCCCGCCTCCACCCTGCTCTGCATTCCTATATTGGAGCGGTCAAGATGCGTGATATCCGCAACCACCGTTGCCAGGGTTTTTGCTTCAAACGCTCTGATCATCTGCCGGCCGGCGAAATTCAATGCTTCCTGGCCGAGTTTGGGAATCGCAATTACCACTTTATAGTTTATGCCGATATCATAAGCCCTTGTATCGAATCTGAATAGGGATTCAAGTCCGACCTCCGGTTCCCCCGATGGGGCCACCAGGATACCTATACCGAGATTGACCTTGGTGATAATATCATCCCTGATAGCAAGTACATCCACGGTATGCACTGCGCCGGAACGGCCCGTCAACTGAGCCAATTCATGAACCTGATATCCACGTTGCTTCAGAAAATCGACAAGCTGGGCTTTTGGTTTCAGTTGGAATTCCAACCAGCCCTTCTTATCGGGGCTGAACTGGTACGAAGAAGCCTCGACTTCTTTCAGATCCTCGGAGCTCCAAACTTTACGCGTTTTCATATTGCGCCATTTGACGACCGGGACCGTAAATACCTCGCTACAATCCTGGCACCTGTAGTGTATGCCGACATTGCGATAATCGGTGCCGATCAATCTCAAATCCTTTCGGCACTTGGGGCAGACGTACCTGCTGTCCTGCTTGAAATCCTTATCAAGTCCCACGTATCCGCAGGAGAAATGCTCTACGAGCTGCCCTTTGATGATATTAGAGGAGTCACAGCGCGGGCACCTTTCAATGGGAACCAACTGAAACAATCCGTCGGGATCGACATAAAACTTTTCATACGGTTGTTTGATCAGTATTCCCGCATTGGCTAGAGACTCAAGTATGTTTATCGTTTCAATCTCTGAGGTATCGATCAAGCTGCTAACGGACGGGTATGCATATCCCATTTTGTAGCTGAAATCGACAACCGGGTTGATATCGGGAATTTTACCGCTTACCAGCGCATCAACCAGTTTGATAACCCTCGGATCCTCGAGAATTGCCGCACCGGCATCCTCTTGAGACGGCTGTACCTTGGCCACGTAAGCAGACTGCTGTGCGGGAGGATTAACTATAACCGGAGAGCCTGGCTTTTTAATATCTCGCCCAAGCGGAGGTACTACTACAGGCGATTGCTGCTGCATCTGAGGCGCTACCGGCCTGGGAACTACTACCACCGGTGGCTCGGGCGCCGGGCTTACCGGCATTGAAGACAGGGGCGGAGCCGGAGGGACATATGGTTGCTGCGCAGGCGGCGGCTGGGTTTGCGGAGGAGCTTCGTACTGCTGAGGCTCGGGCCTGGATCTGATAATAATCCTTTCCTGTCCCGGGGCGGCGGGCTCCGGTGCACGCGTTGGAGCAGCCGCTTCCCTCTGCCCGGATATTGGCCTGGCGGGAGGTTTAACGGCTTCTTCCGGGGCAGCGGCCGCCGGCTTCGCAGCAGCATCTTCTGCAACTCCTTCAGTGCCAGGCCGTCTCAGCAACGCTTTTGTACGTGCCAGCAACTCCCGCGGGCTGATGGGTTTGCGCAGATAAAGATCAAACCCCAGCTCCTCCACACGAGACCATGCATCCGAGTCCGGGATAGTCCCGAGAAGAACGATCAAGGCGCCATGCTGTTGCCTGATCTTGAGGCACGCTTCATAGCCGCTGACATCCGACAGCTCATCGTCAATTATTATGACATCGTAGTTGGTTTTATCCATCATTACCAGACCGTCAAGACACCCCGATGTCCCGTTTGCATCAAGGCCGCTCTGCTGCAGGATCTCGACGTTCTTTTCTTTTAAGACGGGATCGCTTGAAAGAAAGAGAATTTGACTCATATCCAGTCCCTCACGCTTATAATGTTCGTTTTTTTCTTTGCTTTATATATACTCGACCGCATTCCGGGCGATTTTATAACCGTTTTCTTCCTGAATAATTATTTGCGGGCTATCGGGGTTTTCTTCCAGTTTTTCACGCAGGTGACGTATATATTGCTGCAGATTTGATAGGCGATCGACATATTCTATACCCCAGACCTTGGTGAGTATATCGTCCCCCGATATCGTCTTCCCTTCATGCGAGACAAGATATTTAAGAAGGTTTAATTCGGTGGCCGAGAGTTTAACCTGTTCCCCATTCTTCTGAACCGTGCCTGCAGATACGTTCATCCTGATTCTCTTTGCAGCAGGCACACTCCTGGCTCCGGCCGCCGGTGCAGCTTTAACTTCCACGCTCTTTTTAGGGGACTCTCTTTTGCCGCGGTGCCTGAATACAGCCTTCACACGAGCGAGAAGCTCGTTATGATTAAAAGGCTTCACAATATAATCATCCGCACCCATCTCCAGCCCCCTCACTTTATCGGTCTCATCGCCCCTTATTGTGAGTATAACGATGGGTATATCGCTGTAGCTGCGTATCTCCTTCAAAACCTTCATACCGTCCATGTCGGGTAACCCGAGGTCCAGAATGATCATATCGGGCGATTCAGACTTCATTAATGCAAGTCCCTCTGCACCCTTTACGGCCGGTATTATCTTGACTTCAGGCATGTGCATCTCAAATATCAGATTGGTGACTTCCCTGATATCGGCGTTATCCTCTATGAGCAGGATTTTCAATTGTCCCGGCATACGGCTATAACTCCACTTTATTTTTCATGTATCGGCAACGAGAAAGAGAAAGTACTACCTTTGCCGACATCGCTCTGTACCCAGATTGCACCCCCATGCAACTCCACAATTTGCTTACTGATGGCCAGCCCCAATCCCAATCCGGGTATTCCCGACCTGTCAGAAGACGGGTGATAATAAGGGATGAACAGCTTCCGTTTCTCTTCATTGGGAATGCCCGGTCCCGTGTCCTGCACGTTGATCACCAGTCTGTTCCCATCCTTGGCTGCCCTGAGAAAGATCTGTCCGCCTTCCGGTGTAAATTTAATTGCATTGGATAAAAGATTCAACAATACCTGCTCAATGCGCTGATCGTCAGCACTAATCTTAATGTAAGGTTCCACTTCCAAACTGAGCGTCTGCTTTTTCTGCCTGGCCAGTGATAATACCTGGTCAGCGACCTCAGCAGCCAGCATCGAGAAATCGAAATCCTTCTTTGCAATACCGTATGATTCATCCTTATTCTTGGACAGGTTGATCAATTCGTTCAGGCGGTTTTGCAGGCTCGACGCGCTACGCGAAATGTTCTGGGCCAGTTTAAGTAAAACCGTCTCGTGCCGCCTGTCCAATTCCTCAATCAACAGGCCTGTGGAAGCTATGATGGCGGTTAGGGGCGTCTTTAACTCGTGGCTCAAAGCGCTTAAAAACAGATGTGTATGTGTAATCTCATCTTGTTGTTTGGCAGCCTCGTTATCAACAGGCCCGCTCGAAACTTTGCGACAAACCTCCGATATGCTGGCACTGACGGCTGCCATTAATTTGAGTTCATTGACCGTAAAGATATCAGCTTTAGCAGACAATCCTCCGATAATCCCCAGCAGTTGTCCCCCCGAGATTATCGGTGAGGCGATAAACGACAGGAACCCGCTTTGTACGGCTGATTCCCAGCGGTAGTTGGCATCGTTTGCCATATCGTTGCAAAATAGCGGTTTACGCGTCTGCGCCACTACTCCGATGATGTCGTTGCCCACGGTCATTGCCTCCAGTTCCTTGACAATTTGATCCGGTAAACCGTGGTGCAACACCAGCGTCAGAGTTTTATTGCCCGGGCTGTACTTATGTACCCAACAGACATCAAGATCAATTACATTCCCGAGCTCCCAGAGTACGCCATCCAGTACCTCCCTTTCCGACAACGAACTGGATACGATATCGGATATATCGGACAGAACGTATAGATACTTATTCTTGTGTTGACCCTGTTGTTGCATACCTAATCAGCTTCCATTATAACTAAATCCATCAATATGTCAATCATAACGGCCAAAAACCGATGCGACGATCACAACAAGACCACGCTGATTCGTTTTGACACAGTTACATCTCACAGTTAAACTATGCATAATCTGATTGACCGGTAAATTAATAAATATCTGTGAGGGAAAAATGGCAAGGGCAGAATTAACCGTTAACGATCTGAGAAATCTGGAAAGCAGGATCAGGGATAAATCGGCTGACATCGGGGTTGTAGGTTTGGGATACGTGGGATTACCCCTGGCGCTGGCATTTGCTGAGGCGGGATTCAATGTAACCGGTGTTGACGCTGATAAGGGACGGGTTAATAAGATTACACGGGGCATATCTTACCTGCTGGATATAGAATCGGCGCGCCTTAAAAAGGCTGTTGCCAAAGGAAGATTAAAGGCAACCACCAGCCAATCGGCGCTGCGCAGAGTAGATACTATTATTATCTGTGTTCCCACCCCGCTTACCAAAACCAAGGAGCCTGATCTGACCTATATCATCAGCGCTACCAACGATATCGCACGTTTTCTGAGGCTGGGTCATCTGGTTATTCTGGAGAGCACTACCTACCCGGGCACCACACGGGAGATTGTGCTGCCTATACTGGAATCGACCGGGCTTAAAGTAGGCGTAGACTATTTCCTGACCTTTTCACCCGAACGTATCGATCCGGGCAGCCGGAAATTTACAATCAAAAACACCCCCAAGATAGTCGGAGGTATGGAACCCACATCCACCAAGCTCGCCGCGTTGCTCTACCGTCATGTTTCTGACAGGGTGCTCGAAGTATCCACACCGGAAGTAGCCGAGATGGACAAGGTCTTTGAGAATGTATTCCGCAGTGTGAATATCGCTCTGGTAAACGAGCTGGCCAAACTCTGCGAAAAGATGAAGATAAACGTATGGGAGGTCATCAAGTCCGCTTCCACAAAACCCTTTGGCTATATGCCGTTTTATCCTGGTCCCGGTGTGGGCGGGCATTGCATTCCTCTTGATCCGTACTATCTCGCCAGTAAAGCCAGGGAGTATTTTTTCCATACCAGATTCATCGAACTGGCTGCCGAAATCAATGAAACGATGCCCGAGTACATTGTCGAGCAGACCGTGGCTGCGCTCAACACAAGAAGTAAAAGCTTGAAAGGGTCAAAAATTCTTATACTGGGTGTGGCCTACAAGAAAGACATTGAGGACGTCAGGGAGTCACCCGCATTAAGGGTTATCGAACTGCTGATCGAGAAGAAAGCTACGGTGCACTACCACGATCCTTACATCCCTGATTTCAGGGAGGGCACCCATAAGCTCCGCTCGATCAAGCTCACGAAAAAAGTATTCGGCAATTATGATTGCGTTCTAATCGTTACCGATCACAGTTGCTATGACCTGAAATCGATAGCAAAGGAAGCAAAGCTGATATTCGACACGCGCGGATGCACGGTTGGCATCAACTCCGCAAACATCATCCGCCTGGGCGAATAGGCATACTTCAGATCTCCGCAATCGAATCATGATTTTTGAGTAACCTTTCTTATCTGGCTGTCCATTATCGACTGCACCATCCCGGGAAAGAGCCTTTTCATAAAATGGGTATACTTCGTGCTTGAACCAGGTAGTATCAGAAATTGCCCTTTGCTCATGCCGGCAACCACCTCCCTGGCGACATCAATTGGTTTCAGCAGGGAAGCGGATGAAGAAATGGCCTTAGTCTCCTCCGGTTTGATCTTATTGGACCTCTCGAGCATCGGTGTATCCACATCAGGAGGACACAGCACGGAAACAGAGATATTTAACGGCTTCAATTCACTGCGTAAAGCTTCAGAGAAACCGATAACCGCGAATTTGGATGCGCTGTAGGCGCTCAGACCGTACACGCCAATATAACCGGCCACTGAGGATACGTTTACTATGTATCCGCCATGCTTCTTCATATAGGGTAATAGAATCGCTATGGTATTCCAGGTCCCGTGCAGATTAATGTGAACGATTTCATCAAATTTGGCATAGGGAATATCTTCAAACCTCTGGGGAAATGAAACGCCTGCGCTGTTTATCAGGATATCCGGGGCGCCGAAATCAGATACAGCCTTGTCGAGGATACTTTCGACCTGCGCGCGCTGTGACACATCGAGCATCATCCCCATGAAACGTTGTTTCGGGCCTACCCTGTTCCGTTCGATTTGCGCAATGGCCTTATCGAGTTGCTCCTGGCCGCGTGCAAATATCGCCACATCGGCGCCCCGGCCGGCCAGCAGTTCCGCACAGGCCAGGCCTATGCCGCTCGACCCTCCCGTGATAAAAGCAACTTTCCCGCTAAAGTCTTTGAATGTCTTCATCAGTCAACCACCTTTACGCTTTCATTATTGACAGCGCATAGCACTTGCCCGGCCGGAGCCACGGCAATATTGCTATGTAAACCAATATAAAACGCGGTATCTAACCCAGGTCTATCAGGTTTTTCATGCCCGCGCGCAACCGGGAGAGCTGGATAAAGTGTGTGGGGTTAATGAACAGCTCCGTCAGGTTAGCTATATCATCGATAGTAGCGCCTTTCTTCAGCAGGTACAGCAGGTACTGGAACGAGTCTTTGCCTCCGTATCCAACGTGCTGCGCTCCCAGGAACTTGCGGGTCTTTGCATCGTAGATAATCTTCTGGAAACCGGACAGGTCCGTCCACTGGTGGGCAAATTCCATTGTTCCCTCGGCAAGGGGCAAGGGCAGCCAGTTCTTGTAGCCCTGTATGGGCATCCTGACCACGAAGACCTGTCCGATCTTCTCTCGCGCTTCTTTCTCGGTCATACCCACCCAGGTTGTCTCGTAGAAGGTATGCAGTGTATCTGCAAACAGCTCAGTCTCGAATTCGGCTGGAGCGCCGAGAATATTCTTGGCCGCCATCATTCCTCCCTGCCTGGCCTTCCACATCTCCATGACGCCACCCGTAATATCGCCGCTGGCGTATACCCCGGGCACGTTGGTCGCCATATGTTTGTCAACGATTATCTCTTTCTTGGGGCCTGTTTTTACTCCAATCGGAGTAACGATCTCAGAGCGCGGCGTGCATCCGGTTCCCAGATAGACCAGATCTGCTTTTATTACCTTCTCCACACCGTCTTTTCCTTTCACTGTTACGGATTTGACCGAGCCGCTCCCATTGATGGATACCAGCGTAGTCTCGTCAAGTACGGGCAGGCCCCTGATCTTCATCATGCGCAAAGTGTATTCCCGCACGTCATCATCGATGGGGAACTGGCTAAGGGCCGGCATCATCTCGACTACGGTCGTGTTGCATCCGACTGCGTTGAAGAAGGCAGCCCAGGGCAGCCCGCTCTTGGAGGCGCCCACTACAACAACATCCTTGGGCTCGTAATCCAGCTCGAGAAAGTCCGCGTAAGTATATACGCCTTTGAGATTGACTCCGGGCACGGGGGGTACGGACGGGCCGGCGCCGGCCGCCACTATAATGTTCTTTGTCTTAAACTCGCCCTTGCCCTCGACTTTTACAGTGTGCTCATCAAGCACGGAAGCGCGCTGGTTGAGCAGGAACTGCAGCTTGAGCTGTTCCTTGCTCTGGTGAAACATAAAATCGAACACATACTCACGCCCGATATGGTAATCCCTCAGCACGGGCAATATTTCAACCTTGCCGTTTTTCCTGGGGAATTTGGGCCAGTACTCCTTCTTATCCCAGATTCTCGCCTTATCCAGCTCAACCGCAATCTCGTACAGGTAATGATGCAGTACACAGGCGTTCTTGCAGCACTTACCGCCCAGGTGGTTGTCCGCCTCGATGGTCAGCTGGTTGCCGCCCATGGCGCGGAAATAAGATGAGCCGAACCTTCCCGAAGCGCCGCCGCCGATAAATATAGCATCCCATTCTTTGGTGGAGGAATCGTAATTGTCATATGGCCTTCTGTTATCGTAAAAAGTTGTCATTCTCGTTCTCCTGCATAATAGTCAACTGGGATTCAGTCCTTCAACACATGTGTGACTGTACGTATACAATCGAGCTTGTTACAGGTTGGCTCCAGCCTGTCGAAGTTTTTAAAAGCCAGCCCGATATTGTCGGTACTCAATTTTACTTTACAGACAAAGCATTTAAGCTTGCCTGCAACGAGGTTGTCCCAGATTCCCAGGTATTGCAGATGGTCCTTGATTTCGCCCTGATAAGACTGCAAACGCATTTTTCGCCTCCTGATTTATATGATTAAAGGCAACCATTCTATTTAACGAAGAACCTGGGCCTGATCCTGGTCCAGAATGACGGGCAGGCCATGATCCGCGGATTTTTACCCACGACTTTCTCGGCTATTTTCATCGCTTCTTTGAAATCTCTGGCAGGGGTACAGCCGACGTCCCTCGCCGCACCCGGCCCACCGGTGCCGCTGACCTGCACCTGGGCCAGAGGATTATCCATGCCCGGCACGCCCGCCATAATAATTTTATTGGCCTGATTGAGAGCATACTCGCTCTCATACATCAACCAGAAGCCATGAACAGGCGCGTAGGCATATGCATGGCGGTATTTAAAGATGAGATCCTCGCGGTGTCTGAATTCCTCCTCGTAAATTGACAGCTCACGCATGGAAAAACAGTTCCGATAGAGATCGAGTATCTCCGCATAGGAGGGGTGAGACCTCTCGTCAATTGTGCCGTCGCAATGCGCCAGAGCTATGACAACACCGCCTTCCCTTAACAACGGTTTATTGACCCACATCCGTACGGGAGCGCACGCCGCGGCCAGCGCAATGAGAGGATTACTGGTCTCTCCGTAAAGCGAGTAGCGCGGCACACCGTAGATGAGCACGTCGGCCTGCGGCACTTCCATATGATAGATGCTCTCGGCGAACTTCCAGGTGGGCTCGTTGATCTCGGGCGAATAGCCGGCGAAAACCCCGGCCGGTACGCCGCCGGCGGTGGGGACGACATCCACATAAAATACGCGCTTGCCTGTGAATTTTTCGATCTGAGCCATGACCGCTTCCTTATGAGCGCGGTACAGCATGGTATGCTGATTGGCGTGACAGGAATCAGGATGGCCCACCACCGGAAAGCCGTGCGTGGAAGTCATGCTGCGCGTGCTGGGAAAACCGATTATCACGCCGGTGCCCGTCATACCACCCCAGTTTGAAACCACCACCGTTCCGGTGTAAATAAAAAGATCGGAATCCTGCAGCGCCCTGTTGTACTCCACATAATCACCCATGGTAGACGTGCCCATGTAAACGAGGTTTTCGGCGTCATGGCAATCATGGTTGTTAATTCTTGATGCGCTGCCGGCAGGCGCAAATCTGTCATATATATCCGGACCCAGATAAGCCCTCAACTGCAGAGAAGTCCACTTGCAGTGATTTCCGCTGCCGCAAAGTAAATATATGTTCTCTTCTTTCACGCCGGCCTTGAGCAGCTCTTCCAGCAAAATGGGGATGATCATCTGCCGCGGTTTTCCGGGCCGCGATGGGTCGTCAAAACCGATAGTGACCTTGCCGTTACGCGCCTTTTTGGCCAGTTCAGCCAGAGGCGGAGCGCCGATCGGTTTGGCAATAGCATCCCGTATGGCTTTTTCAGGGTCCTGCAAGGCTGCAGGATTGGGAATCTCTCCCACCAACGTATCTCCCGGCACCTCGATATCAATCTTCCTGTCCCAATAGTCTGCCTGGATTGTTTTACTGCTCACCGTTATCCTCCTTAACAATAAAAACGAGTGCGATTCGTTGATTGATCAGATTCGAAGGCGGCTTCATCATATCACAGGTGTGATCTGTATCCAATACCATTGTTTTTACCACCTGCATTAGACAAATTATACAAATATTGTATAATTTAATCAACCCTCCGGGTACTGGTATAATTTTCTGAATCAGGTGGTGTAGATGAAACTCACATTCATGCTGCTGACGGGTTTATTGCTGGCGTCCCTGCTGATTATTCCTATTGGTGGTCTGACTGGTTGCGCGCCTGCGGCGCCTTCTGCGATACGTATCGGCTATCTGCTGGGAGACCTGCACCATCTGCCGTTCTTTGTAGCCGAAGATAAGGATTTTTTCATCGAAGAGGGGCTGAACGTCGAGGTGGTGGGGCCTTTTGAGTCCGGCCCGGCTGAGATGGATGCGCTGGCGGCAGGCCAGATTGATATGGGCTATGTAGGAATGGCGCCTGCCGTACTGGCGGCTGCACGTAAAATTCCGCTTTCTATAGTATCGGGCGTGAATCTGGAGGGGTCCGGCCTGGTTACCGGCATGGCTATAGGCAGCGTTGCTGAGCTGAAGTCGAAAAAAATAGCCACACCCGCGCCCGGGTCCATACAATATATAATGTTCGGGATGCTGCTGGCCGATAACAATTTAAGTTTCAACGACATGGAGATTTTCCCCGGCACTGTTAAACCCCCGGATATGCCGCAGTCTCTGCAGACCGGACGCATCGACGGATACTTTGCGTGGGAGCCATTCGTAGCCAAGTCTGTGGTGGGCGGTTACGGCAAAGTCCTTGTGGAGTCGAAGGACATCTGGCCCGGCCATCCCTGCTGTGTGATAGTGGCTAGAGGTGATTTCGTCGGCTCGCATGACGGCACCGTAGCTGCGGTAATACGAGCCCACCGCAGGGCTATTGATTATATAGAGACCAACCCGGACGAAGCCAAGGCCATTGCAGCCAAATGGACCAAACTGGATGCGGACGTGATTGACAACGCCCTCCAGCGGGTTAAGTACACTTATTCGCTAAATAAGGACGACGTCAAGAGATTCGTGGGAGAAATGATTAAGCTGGGTGAAACGGGAGCTATCAAGCCGATAATAACGTCCGCTGATATCCCTGATCCGGACAAATTTGCAGATACGGTCGTAGACACTAAATACATTCTGAGGTGAGGCTACGCGGCCTTTACGAATTATTTCGATCATCCTGTTCCTGTTGGTCTGGGAAGGGGCAGCCCTCCTGGCCGATATACCTCAGCTGTTTCCTGCTCCTGTTACCGTAATGGTCGCCCTCGGGCAATTATTCGTCGCTCCCGGCCCTCCCGGGCTGGTATGGGCCGGCGAATTGATGGGCAATACATTGATCAGCCTCTGGAGGGTAATAGTCGGTTTTGCGCTGGCGGCCGCGACGGGGGTATTCCTGGGTATCATCATCGGCTGGTGGCGAAACGCCCGTGACCTGCTAGAGCCGGTCATAGAGCTGCTGCGTCCCATCCCTCCACTGGCATGGATACCCCTGGCCATGCTGTGGTTTGGGCTTGGTTTCAAGCCGGCTGTCTTCCTGATCTGGCTGGGCGCCTTTTTCCCGATTTTGCTTAATACTGTACTCGGCATGGAGAGTACGCCCAACAAACTGGTGGAGGTAGCTAAAACGCTTGGCGCCGGACACTGGCAGATACTGTTTAAGGTCGGCTTACCGTCGGCGGCCCCTTCCATTATGGCAGGCCTGCGCATCGGTATAGGTATTGGATGGATGTGCCTGGTCGCGGCTGAACTGACGGGTTCCAACTCCGGACTGGGCTACATGATAATGTACTATTACTCGACCATGGAGGCATCGAAGACAGTTGCAGGCATGCTGATGATCGGAATTGTAGGCTTCCTGATGTTCATCGGACTGAAAAAGCTCGAGGATAAAATTCTGTTCTGGAAAGCGGCATGAACGGTAAAAAACTCATCATCGATCGCGTCACTAAAACTTTTATCGAGAAAAAAGGCGGCTCATTCACCGTGGCTCTGCGCGAATTCAGCCTGGAAATCGAAGATGGCGAGTTCGTTTGCCTGGTGGGCCCCTCCGGATGCGGCAAGACCACGTTGCTCAAGCTGGTAGCCGGCCTGGAACAGGCCAGTTCGGGATCCATTTATCTCGACGGGAATGCGGTAACCGGGCCGGGCCGCGAGCGGGGACTGGTCTTCCAGGATTTCGCTCTTTTCCCCTGGAGGGACGTCAGAGATAATGTTGCCTTCGGCCCTGAGGTTTTAAAATTGCCGTTGTCTGAGCGGATTCGCATCGCTGAACATTGCATCGACCTCGTTGGACTGGCGGGCAGTGCTCACAAGTATCCTTCTGAGCTCTCGGGAGGCATGAAACAGCGGGTGGCTATAGCGCGCGCGCTGGCAAATAATCCGCAACTGCTGCTGATGGACGAACCGTTCGGTTCACTTGACGCACAGACACGCTATCTTATGCAGAAAGAGCTGCTCGGCATCTGGAACGTGGACAGAAAGCCGATTATTTTTGTTACTCACAGCGTCGAAGAGGCGGTTTTCCTGGCTGAGAGAGTTGTGGTCATGCGATCAAGCCCCGGCTCCGTGAAAAGCATCTATCCCATAAACCTGCGCTATCCACGCCGGCTGACCGACGCCGCTTTTATCGAGCTGAGAGAGAAAATAACGGCAGATATTGCCGAGGAAGTAGGTTGACCCGGTGAAGATAAGCCTTGAGAGTCTGCTCCTTCAGAAACAAGAGGCCGTATTGCACAAATGGCTGTGTATTATATTTGAACCCTTCGGACCGGGCGCCCCTGCGCCCACTGCTGCCGGCAGTGACAGGTTCACTGATCCTGTCGGGTATACCATATCCGGCAACGCGGCTCTTCTGTTAAATGCATTGATCAATGGAGAAGGTCCGGAAGCATCACGTGGATGTCTGGAAAAGATTATTAGAATCAGGGCTGTGCAGGACCTCACCAAGTCACAGGCAGCGGGCTTTATGGCAGACCTGAAAACAGTGATAAGAAGCAAGGTACTGGATGAAGCCACAAAATATGGACTGACCGAAGAACTCGACGGCCTTGAAAAAAGAATCGACCGCCTGGGACACATGGCGGACGAGATTTATATTGATATGAAGAGAAAGATCCGTGAACTTGCAATCAAAGAAGCAAAAAAGGACAATGATTTCAGGGCCAGGATATCCGGTATACGCAGAAAATGAGACAGGTGATGAAAATAATCTGGCCGCTTATCGCAGTTATCGCCCTTGTTTTAGTGGCGGTTATCTCCGTTACTGTACCTGCATCGCAACCGGTATTCGGTGTGATCATACCGTATCTGGCGATCACAGCTTTCATCGCCGGATTCATTTACAGGGTAGTCAGATGGGCTAACTCGCCCGTGCCTTTCAACGTTCCAACGACCTGCGGTCAGGAGGAGTCTCTGGCCTGGATAAAAAGCGATAGAATCGAAAGCCCCACGAGCAACTGGGGCATATTTGGTCGCCTGGCGCTGGAGATACTCTTTTTCCGTTCGCTTTTCCGCAACAGCAGTATGGGAAAAGTTAACGAGCGCAGACTGGTCTATGGCGGCAGCCGCTGGCTCTGGCTGGGAGGGCTGGCCTTCCACTGGTCACTGCTTATCATCATCATCCGCCACCTGCGTTATTTCACTGAGCCTGTCTTTCCTCCCTCGATATGGCTGTCTTCATTCGATGGAATACTTCAACTGGCTTTGCCCGCCCTCTTCATTTCGGATTTCATCATTCTTGCAGCAGTGACCTACCTTCTGATCAGACGCCTTGTCTCAGAACGGATCAGGTATATATCTCTCGCCTCGGATTATCTGGCACTTTTTCTGATCCTGGCAATAGTTGTTTCCGGCATCTTCATGCGCTCCATTTTCAAGGTGGACCTGATTGCAGTCAAGGAGCTCGCGATCAGCGTAATCACTTTCAGGCCCTCGGTTCCTGCGGGCATCGGCCTTCCCTTCTACATTCACCTGCTGCTTGTCTGCGCTTTAATAATCTATTTCCCCTTCAGTAAAATGATGCATATTGCCGGTGTTTTCCTCAGCCCCACCCGCAACTCAAAGAACGACAACCGCAGCGTGAGGCATGTTAATCCCTGGAACCGTCCGGTCAGAGTACATACATATGCCGAATACGAGGACGAATTCAGACAGCCCATGATCAAGGCAGGTATTCCCGTTGACACAAATATTTCTGCGGAGAGCAGCGATGGCAGATAAGCTAAGCAGGCCAGAAGAGATGGCCGGCATCGATTATCATGCTCCTCAGCGGGACTGGATGGACCCGTCCGTCGAGTTTAAGAAAGGTTCCTACTGCTACGCAGCACCTCTTAAGAATCAGGAGCAATTACAACTGCCCAACCCGCGCCAATGGAATCCGCAGGATGCGGACTGGAAACTGCCGCCGGACTATAAACGGATCATCCTTGACGGTATGAAAGACCGGCTGGAGAAATACCGCTCCTGGAAACTATTCCTTGATATATGCGTGCGCTGTGGAGCCTGCGCCGACAAGTGCCATTACTACATTGGATCGGGCGATCCCAAGAACATGCCGATCATGAGGGCTGAATTATTGCGCTCGGTGTACCGCCGGTATTTCACCATCGGCGGCAGGCTCTGGGGAAAACTGGCCGGCGCCAGGGAGCTGGACGAGCAGGTTATTAAAGAGTGGTATTACTACTTCTACCAGTGTTCGGAGTGCCGGCGCTGTTCCGTCTTTTGCCCTTACGGTATCGACACCTGCGAGATCACCATGCTGGGACGCGAGCTGTTGAATCTGGTGGGCTGCTCTACCGAGTGGGTGGTCAGCCCGGCTTCCAATTCATTCCGCACGGGCAACCATGTGGGCATTCCCCCGCATGCCATGAAACAGAGCCTGGAATCGGCGCAGGATGATATCAAAACCATCACCGGCATTGAAGTGGATGTGCCTATTAATAAAAAAGGCGCCGAGATCCTTTTCGTTACGCCATCCGGAGATTTCTTTGCCAGCCCGGCCTGGTACACGCTGATGGGCTACATGATGCTCTTCCACGAGATCGGTCTGGACTATACATTCAGCACCTACGCCTCTGAGGGGGGAGATTTCGGCCTTTTTCACTCAGCCGAACTGGCCAAGAGCCTGAACGCCAAAATATACGCAGAAGCCGAGAGACTAAAGGTGAAATGGGTATTGGGCGGAGAATGCGGGCATATGTGGCGCGTTATCCACCAGTATATGGATACTTTCAACGGCCCGCCATCTTTCCTCGAACAGCCGGTCTCGCCCATAACCGGCACCAGATTCGATAACGCCAGGTCGACTAAAATGGTTCATATCTGTGAGTTCACAGCAGACCTGATATACAACGGCAAGCTCAAGCTTGATCGAGGGCGGAATGATAAGTGGAAGGTGACCTTCCACGATTCCTGCAACCCGGCCCGGTCCATGGGGCTGCTTGAAGAGCCTCGCTACGTCATCAAGCATATATGTAACTATTTTTATGAGATGCCGGAGAATACCATCAGGGAGCGCACTTTCTGCTGCGGCAGCGGTGCGGGGCTCGGCTCCGACGAGAACATGGAGATGCGATTACGCGGCGGTTACCCCCGAGCCAATGCTGTGCAATATGTTAAAGAAAAACACGGTGTAAACGTGTTAGCCTGTATCTGCGCCATCGACAAGGCGTCATTTCCTCCCCTGCTGGAATACTGGGTGCCCGGCGTGGAAACGGCAGGGGTACATGAACTGCTCGGCAATGCCCTCATCATGCAGGGCGAGAAACCGCGGGAGACAGACTTAAGAGGAGAACCCCTGACGAATACATCTTCAGAAGGAGGCGGGCAAGATGTATGATAAGGGAAAGATAATCGGCGGCCTGGCCATTTTTATATGTCTGGCCAGCTTCCCCGCCTGGTATATGGCAGCCAGCGGCAAGGCCGATTACCGCACAAACCATGTGTTACCGGCCAGTGAGAACCAGTGTGTGGAATCCGCTCAATATATGAGAGAGTATCATATGCAGCTTATGCAGCAGTGGCGGGATCAGGCTGTGCGGGAGGGCGATAAAGTATATTTATCCAGCGACAACCGCACATTCGACATCAATCTGACGGGCACCTGCTTTAGATGCCATACCAATAAAGCTGACTTCTGCGACCGCTGTCATAATTATACAGGCACAGCTCCCAACTGCTGGGATTGCCATAACGTACCGCCGGCCAGTGTGCAGTCGCAGGTGACGAAATGAATATCGACCGCCGCTCTTTTATCAAACTGGCCGCTCTCGGCCTATTTGCCATGGCTGCCAAACCTGCCCTCGATCTTATCTCAAGGCCATCTGCGGCCAGGGCTCTCGACGGCCCGTTCGCCGGCAAACGCCTGGCGATGGCTGTAGACCTCAGCGCCTGTACTGCCGGAGACGGCTGCGTCGACTGCATTGCCGCCTGCCACAGCGTACACAATGTACCCAACATCGGCAACATCAAAGAGGAGATCAAATGGCTGTGGGAGGTCGACTACAAGCAGGCTTTCCCCGATCAGGAGAACGGATTTGCCAGAGAACCGCTGCAGGACAGCAGGGTGCTGGTGCTTTGCAACCATTGCGATAACCCACCCTGTGTGAAAGTGTGCCCAACGCAGGCGACCTGGAAGAGGGACGACGGCATAGTCATGATGGACTATCACCGCTGCATCGGCTGCCGCTATTGCATGGCGGCCTGTCCCTACGGCTCCCGCAGCTTTAACTGGCGCGATCCGCGCCCTTATATCCAGACCATTGAAGAAAGCTATCCAACCCGCACCAGGGGCGTAGTTGAGAAATGCAACTTCTGCGAAGAACGACTATCAGATGGGCTGCAGCCTGCCTGCGTGGAAGCATGCAGCAAAGGAGCATTGAAATTCGGTGATTTGAAGCCGGGCACGGAGCTATATGAACTTATTTCGTCGCAATTCAACCTGCGCCGCAAGACCGAGCTGGGCACGCGGCCGCAGGTCTATTATTTGCTGTAGGTCTTACGTTGATTGAAAGCATTTTTCGGGGTGGAAAGAGATACTGGCTGCTGATAAGCGGTCTGATCCTGCTCATGGCGGCAGGCCTGGCTGCCTATCTTGAACAGTGGAATATCGGCCTGGCCGTGACAGGCTTGAGCAGGGATGTCTCCTGGGGCCTGTACCTTGCCAACTTCACTTTCTTCGTAGGCGTTGCAGCGTCCGCCGTTATGATTGTCATCCCGTATTACCTGCACAACAGCAAGGAATTCCGCCGCATACTTATACTGGGAGAGTTCATGGCCGTGACAGCCTGCCTGCTGGCAATTACTTTCATACTGGTGGACCTGGGACAACCGGCCAGGGTATTTAATATCATTCTTTATCCCACGCCCGGTTCGGTGATTTTCTGGGATGTCGTGGTGCTATCAGTCTACCTGCTGCTCAATATGGTACTGGGTTGGGTGGCGCTGGACGCAGAGTACAAAGAGACTGCTCCGCCTGCATGGTTAAAACCGGTAGCGATCGTGTCTGTTGTCTGGGCTATCAGCATACACACCGTCACTGCATTCATTTACGCCGGGCTGGCGGCACGATCCTTCTGGCTGACCGCCCTGCTGGCGCCCCGCTTTCTTGCCTCGGCTTTCGCTTCAGGACCGGCCCTCCTGATATTGATTGCACTGGGCATGAAGAAGTGGGGCGGCTTCGATCCGGGCGACCAGTCGCTGGACAAGGTGGCCAAGATCGTGGCGTATGCCGTCATCATCACCCTCTTTTTCCTGCTTCTGGAGATCTTCACCGTTTTCTACAGCCAGGAGCCGGATGCCATGGCGCACTTCCAGTATCTTCTATTTGGATTGGATAACCATTACGGCCTTGTACCTTGGATCTGGACGTCGATCACGCTGGCCTGCGCCGCCATCATACTGCTGGTCATACCTTCAATGCGAAAAAACCAGCTCATACTCGCGTTGGCCTGCGCGGCTGTTTTCATCTCCATCTGGATCGATAAAGGGCTGGGGCTTATCGTGCCGGGCTTCATACCCTCACCACTGGGAGACATTACCGAATACACCCCGACCTTGCTCGAAACACTTATAACTATTGGGGTATGGTCGATGGGCGGTCTCATACTGACTCTGCTGCTCAAGGTGGTGCTGGGTGTCAGGCAGGGACAGCGCTGAACGACATCTCTTTGACAAATAGTAACTCGACGTAGATAATTGAGCGGCAGATATGTATCATCCTTTAAATTCCATACCCGGTAGCAAGAAATTGCCGGCATTCCTGTGGCTGCTGGCTGCGACCATAGGCATTACCATCGTATTCCGCTTTATCGGCCCCTTCAAACCAACCATCGTGGACTTCGAGCTGGCCGGCAGCGTGGAGAAATCGTCGGCCATCATCAGCGCATGGGATACACTGGCCAGGCTGCAGACCTGTTTCAACCTGGGCTTCGATTACCTTTATATGCCCGTATATTCAACTACCATCGCCCTGGCCTGTGTGATGGGCGCCGGTGTTATCGCGAGCAACGGCTGGAAGAATCTCGGTATACTGCTGGCCTGGGGTTTATGGCTGGCGGCTATACTCGACGCCGTGGAGAACTACGCCCTCATCACAATGATGTATGGCAGCCCGGTGGCCCCATATCCCCAGATAGCTGCATACTGCGCAGCCTGTAAATTCGGCTTGATCCTGCTGGGATTACTATATGCCCTTATATCACTAATCCTTTATCTGGTCAAACTCTCCCGCGGGAAGCTTGTGCCGCTTAAATAGGCTGTCATTGAACCTGCATGCGATAAAATCCGGACATAGAATCACGGCTATCATCTAAGCGCAATCAAGCCTTTGTCATGGCTGCCGGATTTATATTGCAGCGTAACTGTGCAGTCCTCCAAAGAACAAATTGCCGAAAAATGTGAGGAGCACTGCCAGGAAGCCAGCTACCAGAAACCAGGCGCAGCGGGAGTCCCTCCAGCCGAATATCCACCTCGTGAGCAAATAGAATGCGTAAATCAACCAGGTCGCCAGCGCGGCGGTTTCCTTGGGGTCCCAGGACCAGTAGCTGCCCCAGGCGATTTTAGCCCAGATTGAGCCGATGACTATCACCAGCGTCATAAAACAAAATCCGGCCAGGGACGAGCGGTAGCCCAACCGATCGAGAGCAAAAAGTGAGGGCATGAAAGAAGCTGTGTATCTCCGCCCGACCAGGAGGAGCACACCGCAAACGAATCCCAGGGTAAACAAACCATACGCAATAACTGCACATGATACATGAAGCGGCAGCAGCCATGTCTGGTTCAAAAGCGGAGGGAGCGGCTGATGCTGGACAGGCAATGTGAACGCATAGATCAGAATAGCTAGAGTGGTCAGTGCTCCTGCTGCGCTGACCACATCGTTCCTCTGTCTCCATCTGAAAACCAGCACAACCGTCAGCACACCCCAGCCGAAAGAAACGGAGAACTCGTACATATCCGTGGCGGGAATATGTCCGGCCTGGACGGCATGCACGACCAGCGAAACAGTGAGCGCCAGCCAGGCCGCTAAAATAACAGGTAGTGCGTAACGGGAAACCGCCCTGTCCGGCGTATTTCCCTTAACATACAGAGAGATAAACCCCCAGATATATAAAATCAAGGCAAGCTGCAGGGCGACCAGCGCGGTCACGAACGTGAGTGTTTCAATCTGTCCCATAACCATTAAAGTATAAACAATTCTTTTCACCGCTGTATGTTACTGTTGACAACAATTAAGTGATATTGTATAAAGGAGTTTGAGGCCGGGCAATGCAAGGTGAGGGAGGTGATTAATTTAACGATTGTACCATTATTAATTTCAAACTTCGTTCGTCTTTTTATTAGTTAATAGTAAAGGAGGTGAGTGGTTGCAGAAGATTGATTGGTCATCGTTATGGAACAAGGAGGACTGGTGGGCGTGTTGGCTGGGATTCGTCATCCTGATTCTGGCTATGATCGGCATTCTGCCCGCCGGCCCCAAGTTCGGCACATGGGCAACGATCGATAAAGCTTTCCCTTCAGGCATCGCAACTATCTGGGACACACTGATCCTGTTGGTCATACTGGCCGTCCTGTCTTTGATCGGCCTGATCTTTATGAAAAAGGACATCAAGCGTTTTGTCCCTGCCTTTATCGTTATCTTTGCGCTTGCCTGGCTAGCGGTTTTCATCGGTAAGCAGTCCGTCATCAATGCCTGGGGCCTGGAGTATGTCATCTGGGCACTGATCTTCGGTCTACTTATCAGCAATACGGTAGGCCTGCCCGGCTGGCTCAAACCGGCCGTGCTGACCGAGTATTATATCAAGATCGGCCTGGTCTGCATGGGCGCGACCATACTTTTCTCCATCATCCTTAAAGCGGGCGGCGTGGGCATGCTGCAGGCCCTGCTGGTAGTGGCCGCAGTATGGTTTTTCACTTACTGGCTGGGCAGAAGGTTCGGGATGGCCGAACGCTTCTCCAGCACCATGGCTACGGGTGTCTCGATCTGCGGTGTATCAGCTTCCATAGCTGCGGGTGGCGCGGTTAAGGGCGACCCCAAAGAAACCAGCTACATCATAGCCTGGCTGCTGGTAGGCGCAGTGATCATGATAGTGGTAATGCCCCCCATTGCCAAGGCCGTCAGCATGCCGACCAACATGGCTGGAGCATGGTTGGGCGGCACCATCGATAATACCGGCGCAGTGGTGGCCGCCGGTGAGGTGATGAAAAGCAAGGCATCGCTCGACACAGCCGCCCTGGTCAAGATGGCGCAGAATATATTGATTGGATTCGCCGCCTTCTTGCTGGCGGTGTGGGCGACTTTAAAGCTGGACAAGAAGTCCGCCAGCGAACGGCCCTCCTTCATGGAGATCTGGTACCGCTTCCCTAAATTCATCGTCGGGTTCATCATCGCCTCTCTAATAGCCTCCTTCTATATCGAGCCCGTCATGGGAGCCCAAGCCACTAAAACAATCACCGGCCTGATGACAACCTACCGCACCTGGTTCTTTGCACTGTGCTTTGTCTGCATAGGCCTGGAGACTAACTTCAAAGAGCTTCTTTCAGTCGGCGGCGGCAAACCGGCGGCCGTGTACTGGATCGGGCAAACCTTTAACGTGGTATGGACCCTGCTGATCGTCTGGCTCCTGTGGTCCGGCACCTTTTTCGTACCTCCCATACTTCCCGATTAATTCGACCCAGAATTACGGGAGGAACAGGCAGCGGTTCCTCCCGTAATATGCATGTTTAAATAAGTTTATATGCCCTGCAGCTTATAGCACCCCAGGCACTGCGCCGGCGCCTGCGGCATCGTCCCCGGGACTTCAGCCAGGGACTGTTTCTCCTGTCCCTGTAAATTCCTACGTGCACCACGTATCCCGGGCAGAGTCAGCAACGCCAGTGATTCGGCTGCATTTAATCTCGAGTACTCAATTCGCCGTTCGAACGCCAGCCTGAACTCCTTTGCCTGTGCATTCTCAAGCACTTTACCGAGGCCATCCTGCACATTTCCATAAATAAAGCGGCCAACCGTGCTTTCCTCGCTCCTTAATACTCTGGGAACTTCGCCCTCAACCGGCATACAGAGGTAAACACAGGGAGAAACTTCGCCCCGCACACTCACAACAACGTTGTGCAGCGGATCGTCGCTGCATACCGGTGAATTGTCACGGGGCTCCAAAGGATAAATGTGTACCGGGATACCTCTCTTTTTCCCCCTCATCTCTGCTTCCTTGACCATGTCATATAGATGTGGATCGACCGTCTGGCCGAACGTTTTCAGCGCCTCCGTCTCAGTGTCAGGTATGTAATCAAGGTTGGGCACGATCACCCTGTCCGCTTTAAGCTCCGCCGCCAGATCAACCAGCTCAGGCAACTCTGTGATATTCGGCTTCATCATCTGCATGACGAGATGAATATCCGGGTGAGACCTGGCAGCGCTTAACCCGGCGATATTCTTACAGATTTGAGCCAGGCTCGATCCTGCTCTTAGAGAATCGTGCGTAGTCGACCTGGCTCCAGCCACCGATACAGCAATAAAAGCGAACCCGATCTCGCAAATCCGCCGGGCGGCTGCGTCATCCAGTAGCACACCGTTGGTGGTCAGGCTGACCCTGCCTCCCCTCTCCTTGATTGCCCTTGCCATGCTCCAGATTTCGGGATGGAGCAGCGGCTCCCCCCATCCTTGCAGGTGCACCAGATCCGCTTTTCCCAGGTACGGCAGGATCTGCGTAAAAGTATCGCGACTTATATCCCGTGAGATCCATCTGTCTTTGAGCAGTGTACGCGGGCAAAAGCAGCACTTTAGCTGGCACCTGGTCGATACCTCTACCTGTATAATGCGAGGTTGCATCGGAATTGACCTCTTATCAGTGTATCCAAACGCATTCTAACACAGCATCGGGATTAGCTGCCTGTTCTTTGACCTGCTCGAAAAACGTATGATATATTTCGCCTTATGGGCGTGCTGAGAAACATCCTCCCCACGGTGTTGGACACTAAAATAAAAAATATCCTGACCGATGAAAGAGAGGTGGCTAAAGCAGTAGCAACCGATGTAACCGGCACAATGGCGTTAGGGGTCTGGGATTTCGTGCTTCCTCCGCTCTTTGCGATCAATCTACTCAAACATCACCGGTCGAAAGAGGCCTTTACACTGAATTTCATGTTTACCAAGAAGCTGGCGCTGGAGGCAGCCGGCAATATTCTGCGGTTCGGCCCGACCATGGATGAGACAATGGCAGAGGTAGAGAAAAAGACTTCTTCGATCCTGAGCGCCGACCAGAAAGGCGTGTACTCGGAGAAGGTGCGTCTGAAACAGATGCAGGAGATTCGGCTGCTGACAGACCACTACCAGAAGCTGCTCATGTCTGAGGGCAAAACCTACTGCGAGATGGTCAGGGCGGCATATGTGGACCGGACATCATACGACACGTTTTTGCGCAGGCTCAACTCAGCCGAAAAAGACGTCAACCGGGCTGCTTTGCAGATAGTGGGCAAAAGCCCTGAAGCAAAGGACTTTGTTGCCAGGATGGAGGAGTCTGTAAACCAGATACGCAACAGGGATCTGGATAACTATTTTCCTTTACCCGAATAAAGGCCTAACACAGACAGGAATTGATATCGTGCGCGGTGCGCTGTATCAATTCGTCCTTCATCGATTCTGTCAGGTCGTTGAAATACGCCGAATATCCGGATACGCGCACAACCAGGCCCCGGTACTGGTCAGGATGATCCTTGGCATCGATGAGTACTGCGGGGTCAACCACATTGAACTGCACCTGCATTCCTCCACTGGCAAAGAAACCGAAAATCAACGACTCTATCAGACGGTTGCGCGAAGGATCTTTGATCAGCGCCAGATCCAGCTTTTCGTTGAGCGCATAGCCGTTGGCCACCAGGCTGTTATCTATACAGGCTGCTGATGACAGCGAGGCTGTCGGTCCATTTCTGTCACGGCCGTTGCAGGGCGATATCCCGTTGGCCAGCGGCTGCCCGGCCCGACGGCCGCCGGGCAATGCGCCAGTACGCGCACCGAAACCCTGATGTGTGGTCATAGACCAGAATCCCGGATAGTATTTTCCCCTTCGCGGGTTGCTGTATCGCGTCACCAGATCAGTAAAAATGCCTGAGACCAGGCGGGCGTAGTAATTGGGCCTTTCCTCATTTTCGCCGTATTTAAATACGCGGTTCAATATGATCGCATTCAATTCCGGGTATCCTTTAAAATCCATATCCACAGCCTTCACCATCTCCTCCAGAGAAAGCCTGCTCTCATTGAACACGATCTGCTCGATGGCTGCCAGCGCATCGGCAGTATCGGCCAGTCCTACACCCTGGCAGCCGGTGGAATTGTACCTGGCGCCGCCTGCATTGATCTCCATGCCTTTGTCAATACAGCCTTCCACAACAGTGGATAGAAACGGAGTGGGACGATATGCCGCGTGTGTCTGCTCGATAGCACTGTTGCCCTCCGTTGCGCGCCTTATCATGTTCTGGAGCTGTATTTTAAAAGCTCCGACAACGGCTTCCATGTCACCCATCGCTTTGATATCACCGGTCTGCGGACCAAACTGCAGACCATTACACTTACCATTGTGTAAAGCCAGATGCAATGCTATAGGAACATTGGTAAAGATCGCTCCCGCTGCCGGGAAGCTCTTGCCCGGCACGCCCCATTCCACACAGCCGACGATGGAATAATCCTCAGCATCCTTTTTATCGATACCCGTCTTCTCCAGAGCCGCAGGTATCTCATCATCGTTGAAAAAGGCCGGGAGGCCGCCGCCCTTTTTGAGCACTTCGCAGCAAAGGTCGGTGAATTCGACGGGTGTATCCTGATTGATCCGGACGTGAAAGTTCGGCTGCCTGAGCCTGACCTGGTCATAAGCCTGCAGGAACAGATAGGACAGCGCATTAACGCCATCTCTGCCGTTGGACGTGCGCCCTCCCAGAGTTATGCCGGAGGCCGAAGACAGGCCGCTGAAATACTCGGTAGCACGGTCGAAGAAAAGCGGCAGCAGCTCGCCCGCTTTGGCGATGAAACACCCCAGCAGTTCACCCGCCTGAGTACGGTTGAGCCTGCCAGCTTCAATATCACGCTTATAGTAGTGGAAAAGGTATTGGTCCATGCGACCGAAAGAGATGCCGTGCTGGAAGTTCTCGTAATGCAGCATGACATGGGTAATAAAAACGCATTGCAGCGCCTCGTAAAAAGTCTCAGCCGGCTCCGCAGGAACGCGGTTAAATATCTCCGCTAATCTCAGCAGCTCCTGTCTTCGAACTTCACTCTCCGTCCCGGCAGCCTCGCGCTCGAGGAATTTGCCCCAGCGCTTACCGTAATCGGCTGCAGCCTCGGCACAGACCAGGGCTGCTTCGTAAAAGGAGATTTTTTCGGTGATTTGTGCAGACGGGTTATTCACCCGACCCATATCCGGGCGGACCTGAAGGTCCGCCCCTACGTGCAGGGATGGATCTTTAGACCCGTCCGCAACCACTGATTCCAGTTCCGCCCTGGTTTCCTCCAATTTAACTCTGATCTCTCGTGCTATGCCGTTAAATCCCAGCCTGAGCACGGTGGGATAATCCGGGGTAACATGCGAGATTCCCGAGAACTGAGTCAGGATAAAGTATCTCCCTTCCAACATCGTATTAAACAGGTCGGGATCCTTGCTCAGCAGAGGCGTTAACGCCAGCACCGATCGATTAAACCAGAAAGGGAATATCTCCTTTTCAAGCCCCACCAGTTGATAGGATTCGATATCCATGGGATTGTGCCTGCGCCCGGATATACCCTTTATCTCCGGTAGCATTAACAGTCCGCCCAGGTCGGGATGAATGGGAGCGCCCACGCGCCAGGCTGATGGATTTCCCACGATCAATTCGCGTTCATATACCTTCAGTTCCATATTTTCCAATATGTATCTAAAAGCTTCGGCATAGCATATGACAGTATCGCTCCGCGAAACATTGCGCCTCTTGAGCAGCAGGGAATTGATATAGTTATTAGCAGCCACCTGCCATCTCTTTTGGGGGATAGATCCGGCTGACTTCTCCAGGCTACTGCGGTAAAAGCGATATTGAATTGAGGATAGCAGATCATCCAGGATATCCCGCCGGGTATGTCCGCGGAAATAATCGGTCAGCAGGCAGGCCTTCTGCGTACAAACATGATAGGGCGAGTTGAGAATATCCTCACGCAATTTCTTTAACCGCGGCAGCGCTTCCAGCGAGTCATTCAACACTATTACCGCAGATCCCGGTTCATCCATAGAATGATTCCCCCCTGTCTTAATCCACTGATAAAATTATATTCGGCCGACCGGATTTATTGAAATATGCAACCTTATTATACCAGTTTACAAATTATACAAATAATGTATAATTTAACTGTCGACAAATGCGACGGAGAGCGGGCATGATTATGTCTGTACATGGTAATATTAATATTGGTTTCAAGCTGATTAAGCAATCAGGAGGTGCAGTAAATGGCGGATCATGACACACCTTTAATTGACAACCTCGAAAGCGGCCCCTGGCCCAGCTACGTGAAAGAGGTCAAGCGGGCTGCCAAGAAGAATGCAGCGGCAAAAGACCTGCTGGGAGTTCTGGAGTTATCGTTTAAGGATCGTATAACTCACTGGAAGCACGGTGGTATTGTGGGAGTGACCGGCTATGGCGGTGGTGTAATCGGCCGTTATACAGACGTGCCTGACAAGTTCCCTAACGTAGAAATGTTTCACACCATGCGTATCAATATGCCTTCCGGCTGGTTCTATACCACAGAAGCATTGCGCAAGGTATGTGATATCTGGGAGAAGTACGGCAGCGGATTGACTAACTTCCACGGCTCCACAGGAGACATCATACTGCTTGGCACCGATACTAAGAGCCTGCAGCCGTGTTTCGACGAATTAACCGAGGCCGGTTTCGATCTGGGCGGATCAGGTTCAGCATTACGTACTCCCAGCGCCTGTGTTGGACCTGCTCGTTGTGAATGGGCTTGCATCGATACACTGGACATCT
>Ga0208828_1000108_pt1 | contig 37263 bp, 49 predicted proteins | sample Kivu_160m_FD_185487 | JGI IMG/M metagenome (GOLD analysis project Ga0208828, IMG submission 185487) | Freshwater microbial communities from Lake Kivu, Western Province, Rwanda to study Microbial Dark Matter (Phase II) - Kivu_160m (SPAdes)... | ecosystem: Environmental > Aquatic > Freshwater >... | reverse complement strand
CGTCACAATGTGCAATCCGGCAAATCTTGACATTCCTAGTTGACAGTCATAGACTGTAACTCCTAGGGGGCAGGTAGTTCATCATGAAGTGTCCAAAGTGTGGACACGAGAACCGGGAAGGAGCGGGGTTCTGTGTGCAATGTGCTCGGCCACTTGTAGCAGAGCTTTTGTGTCCTGAATGCGGACATACCAATCCGATAGGCAGTAAATTCTGTGAGCAGTGTGCGCATAGTTTAGCTAAACCAACTACCAAGAAACTATCACCGCCATCAGCCATGCCCACCTCCTTTGCCAGCGGCCGCTATCAGGTCAAGAAATTCCTCGGCGAAGGTGGCAAGAAGAAGGTCTACCTCGCCCACGACACCCTACTCGACCGCGATGTCGCCTTCGCCCTGCTCAAGGTCGAGAAACTGGATGACACAGCCAGAGCCCGCATCAAACGCGAAGCCCAGGCCATGGGACGGCTGGGTGACCACACAAATATCGTCAATGTCTTTGATATAGGAGAGCATGAAGGGCAGCCCTACATAGTCCTTCCCCTCATGCCCGGGGGCGATGTGGAGGGACTGATTGAGAAGGCGCCCGAGCACAGGCTCCCCATCGAACAGGCAATATCCGTCGCCAAATCTGTATGCCTGGGTCTGGAATACGCTCACTCCAAGGGGATTGTGCACCGTGATCTGAAGCCGGGCAACGTGTGGCTGAGTGCCGACGGTACGGTGAAGATAGGCGACTTTGGTCTGGCACTAGCGGTGGACTTATCGCGCCTGACCGAGTCGGGGATGATGGTTGGCACGTTTCATTATATGCCGCCGGAGCAGGCGATGGGTGGTGAGGTCACAGCTAAGGCAGACCTTTACTCACTGGGGGCGATGCTCTACGAGATGGTGACGGGTCGGCCGCCCTTCGTGGGAGATGACGCCTATGGTATTATCGGTCAGCAAATCAACACGCCACCGGTGTCGCCCAGCTGGCACCGTCCTGAGATAACACCAGCTCTGGAAGCACTTATTTTGCAGTTACTTGAAAAAGACCCGCAGCGGCGTCCCGCCTCGGCTGCCCATGTGCGCCAGGCCCTGGAATCCATTGAGGCGGGGACCATTAGCCAAGCACCATCAACTGAAGCACCGACTGCAACCGGGAGCCCGCTTTACCGTCGGGTATTTGTCGGCCGCGAGGCCGAGTTATGCCAACTACAATCTGCCTTCGACGGTGCCATGTCGGGGCAGGGGTCACTGGTGATGGTGGTGGGAGAGCCGGGCATCGGCAAGACTGCCCTCTGCGAGCAGTTGGCCACCTACGTAGCCCTGCGGGGAGGTAAAGCCCTGGTGGGGCATTGTTATGAAGAAGGGCCTATGTCGCTGCCCTACCTGGCTTTTGTGGAGGCACTGCGGTCATATGTCCTCACCCGTGATGTCAAGGACTTGCGGAAGGAGCTGGGCACCGGCGCCGCTGATGTAGCACGCATTGTCTCAGAGGTCAGGGAAAGGCTGAAGCTGAAGCCGAAGCCGCCGAGCAATCCTGAAGAGGAGCGCTATCGCCTGATGCAGGCTGTCACCGGCTTCCTGAGCAATGCGGCAACTGTCCAGCCGCTGCTGGTGGTTCTTGAGGATTTACACAATTCCGACAAGGGCACTCTGGAGATGCTCACCCACGTCTCCCGCAACCTAACCGGGACACGGCTGCTTCTTGTTGGCACCTATCGTGACATAGAGGTAGACCGGGCTCATCCTCTTTCAGCCGCACTGGCTGAGCTGCGCCGCGTCTCCACGTATGGGCGTGTGGCCCTTCGCGGCCTGAATGCCGATGAGGTCAGGCGAATGCTGGAGAATATCACCGGACAAGATGTCCCCTGGGGTATTGCCGAGGCAGTCCACCGTCAGACGGAGGGGAACCCGCTGTTTGTTCAAGAGGTGGTGCGCTACCTGGTTGAAGAGGGACTGATCACCCGAGAACGTGGAGGCTGGCGGGCGACCAGGGATACGCCGCTGGAGATGAGCATACCCGAAGGCTTGCGTGATGTCATCGGCAAGCGTCTGAGTCGCCTCAGCGCGGAGTGCAATCGCCTGCTCTCTATTGCTGCCGTTATCGGCAGGGAATTTCGGCTGAAGGCCTTAGAGCGGGTGGCCGGTGTCACCGAAGACGAGCTTATAACTGCTCTGGATGAAGCCAAAAGAGCTGCGGTGGTAGAGGAGCGGTCTGCGGTGGCGGCGGCGGTGACCTACCGGTTCGCCCATGCCTTCTTCCGTCAAACACTTTATGAGGAGATTATTGCACCACGGCGCATCAGGCTGCACCAGCAGGTAGCCAAGGCACTCGAAGAGCTATATGCCAGCCGTCTTGAGGAACACGCCGCTGAACTGGCCGAGCATTTCTCTCACTCCTCCGACCCTTCTGACCTGGCCAAGGCGGTTGGCTATAGCGAGATGGCAGCGCACCGGGCGACATCAGTCTATGCCTACGGAGAGGCTATACGGCTGCTGGAGCAGGCGCTAAAGGTACAGGAGGTGCTGGACCCGGAGGACAAAACAAAGCGCTGTGACCTGCTACTGGCTTTGGGCGATGTATTACTTCTGGTCGGGGATACTCGACGCGTTATCGACATAGAAGCACCCCAGGCGCTGTCCCTGGCTGAGTCTATAGCCGACAACACGCGGGCGTCCCGTGCCTGCCTGCTGGCGATGCATGGGCTAGAGGACTATGGGACGACAGCAATGATTTCTCCAGAGGCGGCACAATGGGCTGAGCGAGCTGACCGCTATGCCGAGGCCGATACGGTAGAGCGTGCTCGGGCGGATACTATGCTGGGTCTTGTGAAAGTGTCCGGATTTAGCTCCTTATCAGAAGGAGTTGTTCTCCTCAGCCGGGGCCTTGACCTGGCCCGTCGTGTGGGAGACCCCGACACGTACTGGTTGGCAACCGGGTATTGGCTTAACTATGTATCAGCGCCACAGCACGATGAGAAGCGGCTGCGCCTGGCAGAGGAGCTGGCGGAGCATTCCCGGCATGATGTGAACTTGGTAATACTCGGTACAGCATTGTGGTTCACGATGAACGCATTCCTGCAATTTGGCCAGCGACACCGTGCCCAGGACATTATGGCTGAGGTGCGGACACTGGCCGAGCGCAGCGGACAGTTAAACCTGTTTATCCAGTCGATGTTGTATGACGCCACCATGGCCATCTGGGACGGGCGCCTGGAGGAGACGATACAGATCCGCCGCCGCATTTTGACCCGCGCCCAGGAGCTGGGCATAGTTGAAATCGCCGCGCTCTTTGTAAGTTTAATATTACCGGCCAGGGTATATCTCGGGAACGCCGGCCGGGCACTTGAGAGCGTGCTTCAGGGTGCGAGAAATCTCCGCAGCGATGTGGGCACCGAGGCATTGACAGTATATTGTCTTGGTCACCTAGGTCGCTATGCCGAAGTGGTGGAGATGCTGGAACGGCTGGTGGTGGCACGCCCCGGCATAGGCTCGAACGAGGACGAGACCATGGTGTGGGTGGATATCATATCACTGGAAGCCGCGGTGCTGGCGGGACATCGCCGGGCGGCTGAGCTGCTCCTTAGCCGATTAGCTGGCAGCAACAGCCGAACGAACGGTTTGTGGCTCACGACGTGCACAGGCCGCCATCTGGGAGCCGCAGCCGCTCTTCTGGGCAGACACGATGAAGCCTGTTCCCACTATCAGGAAGCGCTGAAGGTGGCCACAGAGCTAAAATTCCGCCCTGAAGTAGCACTAATTCATCTCCAGCTTGCCGAGCTGCTACTGGAGCACTATGCAAAGGAGCGAGCCGAAGCACTGGAGCACCTTGACCTTGCTATCACCGAGTTCCGCGATATGAAAATGCAGCCGTCGCTGGAACGCGCCCTACGGCACAAGGATATTCTCAAGGCGTAGGCCCTCATGTCAGAGTCACCAACTAACAATCAGCCATTTTGTGGAATCACACAAACGCAAAAGTTACTCTGTGAGTTCTATCTATTAAACAACTTGGGCTACCAGTAATCCACTATCATTAACTAAGGTTAACTATAGATTCTTTGGCTTTTTGCAATAATCAGGATTAGATTCCCGATAATATTGTTACACTGCGGCGAACCATTCGTCTATGAAGCTAGTATGAGGTTTAGCTATTTGCGGCATTAGTTGGTCAGGGCTTTTCACCTAGGGCGATGCGGCATAAGTCGGTGATGAATATCTTGGGCAGCCCGAACTGTGCGCTGGGACGCCGGAGCACTCGGTCACATATAGGGCAGGAGGTTATAATGGCATCGGCACCGCAGGCAATGGCGTCCTCGAAATTCTTCTTCTGTATGTCAATGGCCAATTCCCTGTTAACGTAAATGATGGGTGCAGAGCAGCAGAGGGCGTTCAATCGCTCGTATTGCCTTCGTGGCCGTTCCACGCCGACAAGCTCGAATATCTCATCCAGAAAGGCGTCATACTGACGCATCCATCTGGTGGCGCAGTTGGCTTGGTAAGCGATCTTCTTGTTTAGTTTGGTGATATTATCTTTGTGGTCTTGTAAATAGTTGCGCAGATATTCGAAGAGGTGCATGTATTTGAAGTCAACTTTGAATCCGTACTCCTTAGCTTTGACTGCTGGTAGGACAAAACCCTCATTGTGTATGAACACGATGTCTTTACCCAGTTTAGCCAGATTATCAAGGATACGCTGGCCGTATTTTTTTACGAAGCTCTCTCCGCCCATGTGTATATTGCCGGCGAGATTTGCATACTCGTGACCTCTGATCACCGTCATGCCCTTGAATAGCTGGCTGTCAAGTGTACCTTCCGGAAACTGCTCGAACTGGAAAGAGTCGAACGACAGGACGGGCTTATCGGGGTCGCCGGGTATAATCTGTCCTGTTTCTCCGCTGTCTTCGAGCGCCTTGGCCAATGCCTCGATCACTGGTTTGCCGACTGCCACTATGGGAGACCTGCCAATTTTCTCCTGCATCTGGAATATAAGATCAGCAGGGTCTGCGCCGGTCGAGCAGTAATCGATGCAGGCCAGACAGGTGGTACACTTGTTAAGTATATCTGCTTCTTCGCCCTCCATGAGCAGCTTAATTTCAACCACCGCCTTATCTTTATCATAATCAACATAACGGCAGCGTATCAGACAGTCGCCACACAGATTACACTTTGAAGCATCCCACATTTTTGCCTCTCTTCATATTTAGTTTATCGCGGTTGAACAATATTTTCACAGGCATCTTGGTCCATTAGCACCCATTAAATATGCGAGCAGGACGCTTAGATACTATATCGTTGACTGAGGTAGTCTATGGGAACGCAACAACTATTTTCACACCCGATGCCGGGCATCGCCCAGACAGATGTTTAGGGTTAGTGTGGGACGGGATTTTGGTGTCATGCCATTCTATCGGCAATTTTTGCTTACATAGTGGACAAGGTACCACACGCCGCCCTTTCTGCTTATCTGCCATTTTGCACCTCCCCACCATAATTAATGTTACTCCAGTCGCATCTTATATTTCAACGTGCCACTTTCAAATCGCAATAAGAATTTGACCCCTCGCCCCTCTATAAGAAACGCCTCCGACTCCGCACGAAGTTTCTTGAAATCCGCCGTTTCCAAGAAATTCTTTAGAAGCGCCACAGTTTCAAGAAGCGTTCGATTATGTTTCCCAGATGTCAGTAATTGCCTCACGATTTCATCGTGCCGCTTTTTGGCTACCGTTTCGATACATTGAGACAAGGTTGGGGCCAATTCGAGTTCGAGCATATCATGTCTCCATCATGCCTAAGGTAAGACAATCCGTGTCCCGGTGTTATTAAGGAAGAATGCATCTCCAAACTCTTGAAATAGTCGTGCCTGGGCAGGAAAGCCGGTGCAATGAGATGCTCCTAATTTCTTAATACCCATATCTTTAAGATCATTCACAGTTTTTTTTATCCTGTCTTCCGAAGCCCGAATGAGGTGAGCCCCGCCGATAGCGGCATAAACCGATTTTTTACCAGTTAGTTCTTGGGCGTGGCGCAGCGTGTTAATGATTCCACGATGTGCACAACCCAGTATGACTACCAGACCAAATTCGGCGTCAATCACCAGGGCGAGGTCATCGGCTAACGGGTCCTGTCGGAGATGGCCGTCTTCCTTTATAAAGAGATTATCTTCCACCTGTTCGTATCCAGAAACCATGGGGATTTCTCCAGTAGTGATGGTGTGCTCACTTATTCGGACAGGCTCCCTGGTCAATTTGAACCGTGCACCGAGGCTTTCCAGTTCTTCCCGTGAAAATGGAATACCGATATAATGTTCCCTAGCCTGTTTATCACGTCTGGTGTATTTGGAGGCCCAGATACCGCTATGAGCAATTACCTCAACATCTCTCTTGATCCTCAGTATTTCGCGCAACCCGCCGGTGTGGTCAGCATGACCATGGCTCAATACTATTTCATCAATGGTGGACAGGTCGATACCCAGCAGTTGGGCGTTATGCGCTGCCGTGGAACTAAGTCCCGTGTCCATCAGGATATTCATCCCATCCACTTTAACCACGATGCTCAGTCCCCACTCAGCCAGAAAACCATAGTTGGCCGTATTTTCACTTAAAGTAGTTATCTGAATTTGCATGGTTTTGTTCCTTTTTCTGTACGTTATACATCACACTATCGACTTGGCAATTCCGTTCCCGTCCATTACTCCATGTCGCTTAATGAATCAATTTCACCAGCAGCATAACACCTATCCCGACCAGAAATATACAGAAATGTACTATGGCACGACGCAGGCTCACTTGGTGCTTAATTTCCGGAATTAAATCTGCAGCGGCAATGTAAATGAAGTTACCGGCAGCGAAGGGAAGCAGGTATATGGTAGAAGCCTGCATTAGAGAAGAAGCGAAATACCCTATAACTCCACCAATAATTGCGGTTATTGCTGATATATAGTTAAAGGTTAGTGCTCGGAATTTGCCAAACCCGCCATAAACTAACACGCCGAAATCACCGAGTTCTTGCGGTATCTCATGTAGAGCAACTGCTAAAGTGGTAGCAATACCTACCTCGTGGCTAACGATAAAGCTGGCAGCAATGACTACTCCATCGATAAAATTATGGACGCTGTCGCTGACTAGAATCAGGTAGGAAAAAGGCTTCACTCCGTGAGCTGTGCTATGTTGGTGCCGCCAGTGGAGGAATTGCTCTAATACAAAGAACAAACAGAAGCCTAGTAACAGGTACAAAAATACGTCCAAACCCGCCCCCACGTCAGCAATGGCCTCGGGTATTAGGTGAAGGAAAGCCCCACCAAGCAAAGCTCCGGTGGAGAGCGCTACCAGAGCCAGCAATATCCGGTTCAGCCATTCTTCCCTGAGTACAAAAGTTAAAACTCCAACAAAGGCAATTAGGCTGATAATGAAAGTAGCGACCAGTATTTGAACTAAGACCATGTTATCTCGCCTTATATTCTATTTATCCGGCCGTTAGTTTGCTGCCTTTTCTCGAAATAATGCTTTTCCCCGCCACAATGACGGTGAAGCCAGCTTTAAAAGATAACCCTTCTTTTGGCAGTTCCACCTCTTTCACTTCTCCCGGCTTCTGAAAGAGTGTGGAAACAAATTTCTCAATAGTGAATCCTGAGTCAAGGAGCAACCCTTCTATCTCCTGATAACTGTGGAAGGTGGCATACTTATAAAAATGGTGTCCTTCCATTTTCTTTGACTGGTAAAACGTGCCCCATGAGCTTTCCCGCAATACCACGCCCAGCACTATCTTACCACCTGGTTTGAGGATACGACACGCCTCTCGCAGTACTGCAGCCGGTGAATCGATAAAGCAGAGCGTCATGATGAGAAACACTGTACCAAAGGCCTCTTCGCAGAAAGACCGCTCTTCACCTTTAGCTACAAATACTGTTATTCCCCTACCCTGCGCCATTTCCACGAGCCTGACTGATGGGTCTATTCCGGTTTCTATACCCAAGGCTTGAGCAAAACGCCCACTGCCAACGCCTACCTCAAGCCACGGCTTTGGCAGCAGCGGCAGCACCTCCTGCAGAGCTTTGACCTCTATGTCGAAAATAAGCTTTCCTTCATTTTCGAACCAGGTATCATACACCATTGCCCGGGAATCGAAGACCGAGATATCAGCATGGCCTGCTAAATCTGCCATTAATTACCGTCTCCTGTAAGCTCTTTTCCACGGCTCTTTCTGCAAGTTCATATATTCAATAATGACTTTCTTTAAAGTGAGGGAGGCGAGTCCGGCGCAGTGAGCGTGTCCGTCAGGCAGACCTCCGAGATTGCTGGCGATGATACCGGCACTGATACTGAGCGCTTCACCCAGCGTCTTGCCCTTAGCCAGTTCGGTCGCCATGCTACCGCAGGCGATGGTAGCGCCGCACCCATCAGTCCAGAAAGTAACACCTTTGACTATTCCATCTATGGCTTTGAGCCACATTTCCATATTATCGCCACAAGGTCCCAATACCAAGGTATAGGCATCGGCATTATCCATGCTGCCTGCGTTTCTTGGATTTGAGGCATGGTCGATGACCGTCTGAGAGAATGTATTCCCGGATTCCTCTTGCTTTGCTGCCATGCTGAGTTTACTGGGCTGCCTCCTCTAGCTTTACACTGCCGTCCCGGTAAGTTTCTAATTTTCTGGTTGGTGGTCTCTTTTTAAATTGGTCAATTAGGTACCGGCAGGCGGCAAAGCCTTCGCGGCGGTGGGCTGCGGCTATCGCTACAACCAGGTTAATGTCGCCGACCCTGAGTTTGCCAATCTTGTGGGATATGGCGATTTTTTCAATCTGCCATTTCCTTTTGGTTTCTCCGGTTATTTCCTTCAGTATTTTTACAGCGTTTCCTGCTGAGTCTTGATACTCTACTGAAAGCACCGGCTTGCCTTGAGAGTGGTCTCGAATGAGTCCGACATAAGTGACAATGCACCCGCTGCCATCGCCTTTTACTTTGCCGATGACCATATCAGGCGAAATCGCTTTGTCAATTACTTCAATCATATAAGTGTCTTACAGGAAACACCTGTTCAGTTCTGGCTATAACTTTGTCTTCTAAGTTGTTAAGGTTTCCAGGCCTGCCATACCTTGCCGACTAACGACGGCCCGGGTTCTAAAGTAGCCTGCCCGGGCTGCCAGCCTGAAGGCGTCACCTCGCCGGTGGCACGTACATGCTGGAATGCCTTGACCTGCCGGATCAATTCGTCAGGGTTGCGTCCAACTTCCGGCGTAAGCACCTCCATAGCCCGGATCACGAAATCAGGGTCTATAATAAAGCGGCCGCGGATGTCCACTCCTGCTGCTTCATCATATATCCCGTACACGCTGCCGATTTTGCCGCCGCTGTCTGAGAGCATCGGGAAAGGAACGCCGCCGTCTACCATTTTAGACAGTTCCTGCTCCTGCCAGATCTGGTGGACAAACCGGCTGTCCGTGCTCATGGCCAGGACTTCTACTCCTAGAGCTTTGAACTCCTTATAACGGGCAGCAACCGCTGCCAGTTCCGTTGGTCAGACGAAGGTGAAATCTCCGGGATAGAAACACAGTACGATCCACTTCCCCTTATAGTCTGATAGCTTTATGGGCTGAAAACCTTTGCCGGCAATGAAGGCATTGGCTTCAAAATCTGGGGCTTCCTGACCTACACGTGCAAACATCTGTTTCATCTCCACTGATGCCGCTGTTTTGTTTTCCTGCGGGACCGGTTTCGGCATTATCGGCCCGCGCGCGGGCTTGACACAACTGTCTTTTGGTTCTGGCATATCCACCTCCTTTTATTTATTTGCCAACCTGCTTCTTGCCATTGCGAAATGCCTCTGTAAGATTTCGTGCAAAGGCATTATATATATCTGAATTGTAACGCTCGATGTTACCTTCATCACAAACTTTCGCCAGTTCCGGGTCTATCGGCAACTGCCCCAGAAGCGGGGCACCGGTTGCCTGCGCCATCTCTTTTCCCCGACTCTTACCAAAAAGCTCTATCTTCTTATTTATCTCCGGTACGTCTAAGTAGCTCATGTTTTCTATGACGCCAAGAATAGGCTTTCCCATCTGCTGGGCCATTTTAACTGCTTTACGGACAACCATGGCCGTAAGGTCTTGAGGAGTGAAGACGATGATTACGCCTGATACCGGTAGTTGCTGCATCACAGTCAGCGGTGCATCGGCTGTGCCTGGCGGGAGGTCTACAATCAGGTAATCCAATTGACCCCAGAGCACCTCTTCCCAGAACTGGGTAATGGCGCGACCGATAAGCGGCCCACGCCAGATAACAGCATCATCTTCACTGGGGAGAAGAAGATTGATGGATATTATTTCTATTCCTGACTTCGACGTAACCGGCAATAAACCGGACTCGCTGCCACTGGGACGCTCGCCTATGCCGAACATTTTAGGAATGCTGGGACCTGTTATGTCGGCATCCAGAATACCCACATCGTATCCGGAACGCGTGAGTGCCACAGCGGCCAGGCTAGCTATCAAGGACTTGCCCACACCTCCCTTTCCGCTCATGATGGCTACAACCTGTCCTATCTGGTTAAGATCTTTAGGTTTAATATCTTCGACATCAATGTTCACCTTGCTAACCCCGGTAAGCCCGCTAGCAGCGTCGTTAATTTTATCTTTTAGCCACTCCTGAGTTCCTGGAGCTAGAGCGGCTGCGGCCAGTGTGATGTCAACCTTACCATTAGTGATATTAATATTGCGCACCAGGTTCATCTTAACAATGCTTCGCATGACACCTGGGACAAGGACCATTTCCAGGCCTTCCATTATTTGTTTCTTAGTTACCATTTCTACCTCATTTCCGGGTGCGATTGATTGCACTATTTTTCTTTTGAAAAACTGTAAGTTCTCTTGCCCTTGGCTGTCAGTTTAAACGATCCTTTACTGGTAACAAGGGATATTATGTCAGCCTCTTGCAGGTGATGGTCAGTTACCGAAAGAACGCCTTTTAGCTTCAATACTCGATGCAACTCTGCTAGTATTTCGTTAGGCTCATCCAGGTTATGGATGATATCGTATAAAAGAACCACGTTCACGCTATTTGACGGTAGCTCAGTCTGGCAGCCTGAAAGGATAGTCTGCACATTCATCAGCCCCTTCTTTGCGGCTAGCCTTTGGACCGCCTGAATAGCCAGTGGATTTATGTCGAGGGCGTATATTTTGCCATGTGTGCCTACCAATCCCGCAAGAGGCATTATGTAACTGCCAGGTCCGCAGCCGTAGTCCAGCACGTGAAATCCCGGTTGTATACCCACTTCCTTCAAGACGTTAATACGGGGCAATCTAAGATCCCGGAATTTGTAGGTCAAAGAAAGCAATCCGAAATCGAGACCGGATTTCTTCTTGTTTGCGATATCTCCGTCTGGTATCGACATGGATTTCTCCCGTCACTATTTTCCTCTAGTGTAATCGCTCCATAAGGTTGGGTAACTTGCCTTCAAGATGAAGCTGGACCGCCTCATCAATGCCCGAAACGTCTGTGACTATGGTTTCGATACCACGGCTCTTCAGGCTCTCGTAGGCGCCCATGCCCATGCCACCACCAATAAGCACCTGGCAGTCGGTGATGTTGCTTATCATACCGGCATGCCTTGCCTGCGCGCCGGCATCGTAGCCATGTGGTCCACTGCTTCCGTGATGTCCCTCGTCATGGCCTGCAAAGGTATGATGTCCTGCCTTATCTCTCCTCTCTTTATTTACTACTTTACCGTCTTCCACCGTCACTACCACGTAGTACGGTGCCCGTCCAAAGTGTTGGCTTACGGTAGTGCCATCATCGGATATTACGGCAATCTTCATTGTTTCTGTTCCTCCTAGTCTATGTTTAATTTGTATTTTGGTTTGCCTTTCGTAAAAGACAATTTCAGCGTAACTTTCTTCCCTTCGGCAAGATATTTTTCAGATGCATCACGAAGTTTCCGTGACTCAGGAGATTTGAGGAAGGCTAGCAGCATCTCAAACCGCCGTTTAACCTCCTCATTATCCTCTCCTCTCAGAAGCTCCCTGAGACAACTATCAAGCTCTTGCTCCGCCAGGCACTTAATACACTTGCCCGGGAGCCCACCGCTGGAGTATCTGGGCTTCAGGTCAAACGATTCCAATGTCTTGTATCCTCAGCAGACTTTCTTAGTGTCTGTGGCAACCTTTGTCTGTAGAACAGGGCGGCGTCTCGCACCGCTCGGTGCGTCCACAGCAGGTAGTACCTGGAGCATTAGTCTTTTCTCTCAACAATCTAGGGGCAGATATCAATCTTTTTAACTGTTGACTGCCACAGTCCGGGCAGTCTAATGTCCTGCTATCCGATAGATTCGACAGCAGGAACTCGGAAACCTTTCCGCACTTGTGACACATAAAGTCGTAAACAGGCATTTCCCCTCCTTATTTAGTGAGCGATTTTGACACTCGTACCCACAATGATTCTATCTGTTGACAGACGCCGTTCCTGGCGTACTCCACGACTGGCAGGCCGAGTACCATAGCTTCTGTCACCGCATTATCAAAGGGAATCTTGGCAGCCAGCTCTATTCCCTGATCCAGACAGAAATTCTCAATCTGCTGGCTATTCCTATCGTTAATGTCGTATTTGTTAATGCACACTAACGCAGGAATACTAAAGTAGCGACAGACGCCGAGGACTCTCTCCAAGTCATGAATCCCTGATAGCGTCGGCTCAGTTACCAGCAATGCTAGATGTGCTCCAGAAAGGGATGAGATGACCGGGCAGCCAGTACCCGGCGGTCCATCAATTATAATGTACTCACTGTCCTGCTTCTTAGCTATGGCTCGTGCTTGCTGCCTTACGGTGGCGACCAGCTTACCTGAGTTCTCCTGGGCAATTCCCAGACGAGCGTGAACCAGAGGCCCATACTTCGTATCAGATATAAACCAGTGGCCTGATAACCTTTCCTCCATCTTTATAGCTTCAACAGGGCATATATGAGAACAAAAGGCACAGCCCTCACAGAAGATGGGATTGACCCTAAAGTCAGCGATAGCTTCGAAGCGACACAACTCCTGGCATAAACCGCACTCAGTACACCTTTCCTCATCGATTACTGCAACTTGCCCGCTCCGAAACTCGTTATCCTGCCGAATTTCAGGTTTCAGTACCAGATGCAAGTCGGCAGCATCCACATCGCAATCGGCCAAGACCTTCTTCTGAGCTGAAGCAGCAAAGGAGGCAACTATGCTAGTCTTTCCTGTCCCACCTTTACCGCTTAAAACTACAAGTTCCTTCATGTACTATTTCTCCAATATTCTCAAACAGTCGGATAAAATCTTTCTTCCAATTGGGTAGGCCTTCCACCAGAGTTATTCCTTTGGAATAGAAGCGGGCAATCCCGCTGTTCATGGGGATAGTAAGCATAACCGGTATATTTTCTTTAATACAGTACTGCTCAACCTTTCTATCCCCAACTCCGGCGCGGTTGATAACCACGCCGCAAGGTATGTTGAGCTTTCTCACGGTCTCCACAGCCAGAACAAGGTCATTTAGCCCAAAAGGAGTAGGTTCGGTTACCAGCAAGCAGAAATCACTATCCTTAATCGATTCCACAACAGGGCATGAAGTTCCCGGCGATACATCAATGATCACTACAGCATCATGTCTGGCTTTTTCTTTCACCTTCCTGATTACAGGCGTGGGCATAGCCTCACCAATAGTTAGTTTACCGTGGACAAAGTCCACCTTATCAGAATTTCCCCACTCAACAATGCCCATCTCCCTTCCCATTTCTGAGATAGCCTTTTCCGGGCAAAGGTAGCTGCAGGCACCACAACCGTGACAAAGTTGGGAGAAAACAAGCACATGTCCTTTGAGAACGGCAATGGCATGATAAGCACAGACTTCAGCGCATTTTCCGCAATATGTGCATTTCTGTACGTCAACTTCAGGGACCGGAATGCAGACTGGCTCACGCTGTGCAATAGCCGGTTTCAAGAAGATGTGAGCATCAGGCTCCTCAACATCGCAGTCGAGTAGCTGCACCAGTTCCCTATCTTTAAGAGACAGAGCAAGACTGGTAGCCACCAGAGTCTTGCCGGTGCCCCCTTTACCACTGGCAACCGAAATAATCATTGACACCCCAGTAAACAACTCCTGCTAGTCATGTTCCTTAAATACTCTATCCTGCGTTATGTCGTTCTTTCTTATCCAATCCATGAGCATAGCCGCGTGTTCTTTTTCCTCATCCATGTTGTGCGCGAGGAGCTTCTTCAGTGAAGCGTCCCCGGTGGCATCTATCCTCTCCTGATAGAAATCAATTGCCTCCAGTTCCTCTCGCAGGGATTTCCTGGCTCTCTCCAGGTCAACATGCTTTGGTTCAAGCTTCTCCAAAGGCTCAAAAAATGGCATTGCCATAGTCCTCCTTATGGTTTAGTTCTTCGCTGATTTCGGCATTCCTAACCACGCAACTTAGAACTTTATGCTGCTGAAGAATTAGTATCAAGTGTATCTCCTATATCTTCCCGAAGAAGTATCTAGGTACTCTCTTCATGTAGTCTATATACTCTTGCCCAAATCTTTTGATGTTCAGTTTTTCTTCACTCAATACCCCAAAATGCGACAGGGCAGTATATAAAATAAAGTAGACCCATAGAATGATATAAATTACTAAATCTGGATTCCATCCCATGACGACTACACCAAGAAGGCAAATTATGCCTGCCAAAATATGAGAATGTCTACTGACCCTATAGATATCCCAATCAACGACAGCCTGCTTCTTTTCAGGATGCTCTCTCATGGCAGCATAGCCTAGAGAAAAGATTATCTGTCCTAAAATAATAATACTAAGCCCAATCCAGAAAGCCATATTGATGCTGTATGGGATGAACCACGTTAATACCCACCCTATAATTAAACTTAACCAAAAAACCATCTGAAGTTGCTTATTCGGCCCCGGGCCACTCATCCTTTTCGCCTTTACGATTGCAAAAAGAAGCCAACTGCAAACAAACCACCCTATGTTTGGTATTAACAGTCGAAAATACCAAGCCGTTTCCATTTTAGTTCCTCATTTCCTAGTTAATCATGGTTTCGGTATTTCTATTTGTTCCCCTTACTGATAATCAGATTCTTTGCTATTCTCTTACCATCTTGGTGCCGCACTTGGGGCAACTCACGCTATAGCACGGAGTTCCCTGCTTGTGAGGCACCTTTTCCCCACAACTAGGACAGACACAGTTACCGCCGGGGCCAGCCCCGGGTTGGTTGCCTCTCATCCGGCCACCTCTTTGGCCTCGTCCAGTCGGTGGCCCCATGCCATCTCCTCTAGGCATAGTTCTACCTCTAAATAAATTCATTCACTATTTCTGGCTCATACCTCTGCCCATGCCAAAATGACCAGGGACGTTGGGCTGGGAGCTAGCTTTTAGCTTGCCTGATTTGTAATCCTCTATAGCTTCACGCACCGTGCCTGCTACACCAGTCAAAACCTTGATGCCAGCAGCGGATAGTACCTGATAGGCATTGGGGCCACAGTTACCGGTCAGCACTGCCTCTATGCCTTTACCGGCAATGGTCTGGGCAGCATATATTCCAGCTCCGCCGCCTGCTATAGCTACGGAGTTATCTAAAACCTCAAGGTCCAACGTATCTGGGTCAACAATGATGAAATACCGGCATCTACCGAAGCGAGGGTCTACTTCGGCATCCAGGTTAGCGGCGGTCGCCGTAATTGCAATCTTCATGACAACTCCTCGTGTAAGGCGCTTTCAGCTTTCTCGAATGTTTTAATTAGAACTTCAATACGCTGCAATTCACTCCTAATGGCTTGGGCTTGCTTCTTTAAGTGGTCAAGCTCATCTTGCTGTATAAAAAGTGGGATAACACAATACCCCATGCCACGACCCGTCATTGGTCCCATACCGTGCGGGCCAGTACCATTAAATCCAGGCATAGTTTTCCTCCTCCAGGGCTGAGGCTTCATACCTCAGCCCCACTTCGGTTAATCTTTTTTCTCAAGCTCTTGGATTCGGCGCTCGATTTCCTTGAGCTGGCTCTTCATAACATCGGCCTGGTTTCTTAGAAATCCCAGGTCAGTCTCACCAGTGGGAGCCGCCCAATAGGTAGCCGCCAATGGTGCGACAGAAGGAATCGCTCCTCCACGTAGTCTGGGATACCAGCACCGTGGCAGCCCGCCTCTGCCGCGACCAATGTAGGGCCACGGCGAAGAAGCACCTCTGAAACCAAACCCAACCCCTCCAAATCCGAAGCCTCTTCCATATCCGTACGGCATCGTCTCACCTCCTTTCGCTAATTTTGCATGTGCAGGCATCATTTCCCAGATAGCACCTACCGGGCATGCTTCGATGCAGGCGCCGCAGCGGGCGCATAGTTTCTAATTTATCACCGCCACACCATCGTGAATAGTTACTGCCTGCTGCGGGCAGACGTCAACACAGGAACCACATCCATTACATTTGATTTTACTAATTTGCAACATCTCACTGTCCCCTAAATCTTCTTCCATGGCGACCACCGAAACCTCTCCTAATCCCAACCGCTCCTCTAGGATGAAGAGACGAGAAATCAGGCGTATTGCATACCGGACATAAACGAGGGGGTGCACTGACCATCATCTCAAACGGCACTTCCCACTCATGTCCACTCACACACTTAAATTGACTGAGGGCCATTTCAAACCGTCCACCTTCGATTTTTATTGCTTTGCCGTTAAGTAGCGCATCAGTTATTTTCCGCCGAGCCGACATCAAAACCCTTTGAAAGGTTGGGCGGGATATATTCATTCTCTCGGCACATTGCTCCTGCTCAAGACCCTCGATATCTTTCAGACGCATTGCCTCAGCCTCTTCCACAGACAACCGTACCTCTTCGAGTACGCTTAGCGGTATACCAGCTGGCTTAAAGTAAGTTACGTCAGGTAAGAACGAAACTCGCCGACACCTCATTGGTCTAGGCATATTTAAATAAATCTCCTTTTTAATATGAGCATATGCTCATTATCATTATATATTTTAGTTTTCCAACTTGTCAAGTTGTTACGTTATTAAGGGTGAACACGCGATCCTTATTTAAAACTTTTGAACAATTTGCAATAAAATATTTGAGGGTATATAATGCCACGCAATTAGAGGTTACGAAATGCAAAATCGACCAGTCTACACCATTGGAGTCATAGCCGACCTCTTGGAGGTGCATCCGGAGACTCTCCGCGTATGGGAAAGACACGACTTGATCAAACCTTACAGAAGGAATAGCCAACGGCTATATACAGATAGTGACTTAAAGCGACTATTGTTTATTCAGGAACTGCTCGATAAGGGCTTGAATCTGGCTGGTGTATTAGAGTACTTGTCATTTTATCCGTGTTGGCTGCGTGACGATTGCCCCAGATGCATGATACGGTCAAATGGAGAGAGTTGTGCAAAACGGTGTTGGAAAGAGAAAGGCACATATTGTCAGGTATCTCTAGATGAGCCAAACATGTGCGATACCTGTGAGTACAGAATATCGAGCAGTGAGGAAAAAGTTGCTGTGAGCAGGGTGCCGTAATGCAGGAAAGTGGGAGGAACATATATTTTTTTGCCTTTGACCTCAAAAAATATTTTGAGGAATATTACAATAAATATTTGATAGCAACTTCGTCTTTTATTGTAAATAAATAAAGGGGGCATTGATGAAGACAATAACCATAAATCCAATCACCCGACTTGAAGGCCATGGCAAAATAGAGATATTCCTTGATGACACCGGCAAAGTAGCGAATACCTACTTTCAGGTTCCTGAACTGCGAGGCTTTGAGAAATTCAGTGAAGGGCGGCTGGCTGAAGACATGCCCCAGATAACCCAGAGAATCTGTGGCGTCTGTCCTGAAGCTCACCATATGGCATCAACTAAAACACTGGATGCTCTATTCCATGTGGACCCTCCAAGTCCAGCCAAAAAACTTCGCGAGCTTTTCTACAGCGCTTTCTACGTGACCGACCATGTTACTCATTTTTACATCCTTGGTGGTCCGGACTTCATCATGGGGCCGGAAGCTCCTGTAGCTGAGCGCAATATTTTGGGTGTCATAGCCAAGGTCGGCTTGGAATTAGGCGGCGCTGTGATTAAAACCCGGATGCAAAATCACAATATTATCCATATGCTCGGTGGTAGAGCAGTCCACCCTGTCTTTGGTTTGCCTGGTGGCATTAGTAAGGGACTCAATGAAGAAGAAAGAAAAGAAGTCGAGCGAATAGCCAAAGAGTCTGTGGAGTTTGCTAAGTTATCCCTTAAGGTCTTTGATGATATTGTTCTCAAGAACAAAACCTATGTGGACCTGATTCTCAGCGATGCTTACACTCATAATACCTACTACATGGGTCTAGTTGATAGCGATAACAAGGTTAATTTCTACGATGGTAAAGTTAGGGTAGTTAATCCTAACGGCAAAGAGTTTGCTAAATTTGAGCCTCGGGAATACCTTGACCATATAGCTGAGCATGTGGAACCCTGGAGCTACATGAAATTTCCGTACCTTAAGAAAGTTGGTTGGAAGGGATTCATTGACGGTGGAGACAGTGGTGTATTTCGGGTAGCTCCCCTAGCTAGACTCAACGCTGCTGATGGTATGGCGACACCTTTGGCCCAGGAAGCCTACGAAAAATTCTACTCCACACTAGGTGGCAAACCAGTTCATCACACTCTAGCCATGCATTGGGCTCGTCTCATTGAAACACTGTATGCTGCTGAAAGGCTCTTGGAGTTGAGCCAGGATCCCGAAATCACTAACCCAAACATCCGCAGTATCCCTACGGCCACACCTGATGAGGGTGTCGGCATTGTGGAGGCTCCACGAGGTACTTTGATCCACCACTACATTACAGACGATAAAGCAGTAATTAAGAAAGCCAATTTAATTGTAGCTACGGTCAACAACGCTGCAGCAGTTAACATGTCGGTTAAAAAAGCAGCCATGTCGCTCATCAAGCCGGGTAAAAAAATAACCGAAGGACTGCTGAATATGATTGAAATGGCATGGCGGCCCTATGACCTCTGTCTTGCCTGTGCTACCCATACTTTCCCTGGGGGCGCACCTATCACTGTTAACGTCTATAACAGTAAGGGAGAATTGGTCAAGATGTTAACCAGGGGTTGATTACTTCAGATATATTCATTACATAGTACTCTACTTAGCGCGCTAGACAAAGATAATAGTTAAACCAGGTATGTTTACGTGGACTTGGTGGTGGAAAACTCAGATGGAATTAGGCTCTCTGCAGTTGTAAAAGGCAATAATTTAGCGGGGGTGACTATCCAGGGGAGATTAACCCCCCGCTCCCTACCAATATTCAAATGGAGGTATTGGAAATTGACAATAGAAACCAAGAAAAAGACAAAGAAGGATGAGAAGCTGGAAATAATACGGGCGGACGATTTATGGGAACCTGTGGGCCATACACCGATGCCTGAAATCCCCGATTTGAGAAACTGGGATATGAGACTGATGAAGACCTATAAGCCGTTTTATGCCCCCATGTGTGATTTGTGCTGTTTCTGTACCTACGGCAAATGTGACCTTACTGGAGATAAGAGAGGTGCTTGCGGCATTGATATTTCCACCCAGCAAGCGAGGGTTGTCCTCTTAGCTTGCTGCATGGGTATGTCGGCTCATGGCGGGCATGCTCGTCACGTCCTTCACCATTTAATTGAAAAACATGGTAGGGATTATAAGATAAACCTTGGAGATCAGATAAATGTAGAGGCACCGCACATAAGGACGGTACTCGGTCTCAAGCCGGAAACTTTGGGGGATCTGGAGAAAGCTATTGAGTATGTGGAAAGCCAACTCATTCATGCTATCTCAGCGTTGCATACCGGCCAAGAAGGCTCAGCCCTAGACTATGAGTCGAAGGCTCTTCATATTTCAATGTTAGACCATGTTGCTATGGAAGTCGCCGATATTGCCGAGATAGTAGGTTTTAATTACCCCGCATCTAAAGCTGATACCCCGCTGGTGGAAATGGGTTGGGGAGCTATAGACAAAACGAAGCCAACGATTCTTCTAGTGGGGCATAATCCAGTCACGGCCGTACCCATTGTTGATTACCTGAACGAGCAGGGTCTACAAGATAAGGTTGAGGTCGCTGGTATTTGCTGTACCGCTTTGGAGGTGACCAGATATACTGATAGAGCTAAGATAGTTGGCCCACTTTCCCGTCAGCTTTACTTTGTTAGGACGGGCTTTGCCGATGTTATTGTTACCGATGAGCAGTGCATCAGAACCGACATGCCTATACAGGCGGCCAAGGTGGGATCAGCTCTGATTGCCACCACGGACAAAGCCTCATACGGGCTAGAGGATGTCACCGGAAGAGAAGCTGACGAAATAGTTAGAGATATGGTTAAGGGGAAACAGTCACTAATATTTGACCCGGAGAAAGCGGCTGAGGTGGCTGTTAGAGTTGCTCTGGAGTTGGCGCCAAAGAGAAAGAAGGAACTGGTGATGCCAGAGCAGGTACCTGAGCTAGCTAAAGACCATCGGCTATGTAATATGTGCAGCCAGGTTTGCCCTAATCTTTTACCGGTTGGTGATGCTGTGGAAGCTGCCAAGAATGGTAACCTCGAGCCCCTGGCGGAGGTGTTCAGCAGATGTATTGGCTGTGGCAAGTGCGAGCAGGAATGCCCTCGCCATGTGCCTATCCTCAGGATAATGCAGGCAGTAGCCGGAAATGAGACATGGAAAGTAAGGGCTGGTCGAGGGCCGATCATGGATACCGAGATAAGAAAGGTCGGGGCGCCCATTGTTTTGGGCACCATACCAGGGGTGATTGCCATCGTCGGCTGCTCCAATTTCCCTGAGAAGATCGATGAAGTGGCTGAGATAGCCGAGGAATTTGCCAAGCGGAAGTACATCGTAGTGCTTACCGGCTGCTCGGCTATGGCGGCCGGGATGAAGAAAGACAAAGAGGGTAAGACCATCTATGAGAAATACCCGCCTGATTTTGATGCTGGCGGTGTTCTCAATATCGGTTCCTGTGTAGCTAATTCTCATATCACCGGCGCCGCCATTAAGATCGCCAATATCTTTGCCACCCTGCCATTAAGAGGCAATTACGAAGTCATAGCTGACTACGTCTTGAATCGGGTTGGCGCTTGTGGTCTGGCGTGGGGGGCAATGTCTCAAAAAGCGGCATCCATTGCTACAGGCTGCAATCGGCTGGGAATCCCGGTGGTGTTAGGCCCTCATTCCTCTAAGTACAGAAGACTTTATATAAGCCGAAAAGAAGAGGAAGACTGGACGGTGATGGATGGAAGAGAGAAGAGGCTTGTGGATACTGAGGAGCCGTCGCCGGAGCACCTAATTACCGTAGTAGAGTCAAAGGAAAGGGCAATAGTCACCATGTCCAAGCTGTGTATTAGGAAAAACGATACTCCTCAGGGGCGACAGATAAAACTTACCCATTACATCGGGCTACATAAGCAATATCTAGGCACTTTGCCTGACGACCTCCACCTCTTTGTCAGACGTACTACAGATATACCTATTTTCTTTAAGAGGGAGGTACTAGATTATTTGCAGAAAGTTGGTTGGAAAGAGAAGCCGGTATTGAGCTTGCCAACCCTCATCGGTACTTATCCATCTAAGGTGCCTCTGGAAGCGGTTATCCACTAAAAGCTAATTAAATAAAAGGAGGTTTGATCGTGGAAGCAGTAGTACCATCGAAAGAAACAACCGATATCGTAATTGATGAAGGCGGTGACGTCCTCAAATTATGTTATCAATGCGGTCTGTGCACTGGCGTTTGCCCCTGGAATCAGTTGACAGGCTTTCCGCTGCGCAAGTTAATTCACAAGGGACAGCTGGGCATCATTGACTTTGAGAATGAAGAGATATGGAGATGTGTTGGCTGTAATGCTTGTGTCGACCGTTGTCCCCGGGGCGTAGAAATACCTAACTTTATGAGAGCGATGCGTAGAGTCATTATGGAGGTAGGTGCAGGTAAAGCCCCTGAATCATTACGGATTACAGTCAAGAATATTGCTAGCGTAGGCAATCCGCTGGGAGAACCACCGGAGAAGAGGATGGATTGGGCTAAATACCTTGGAGTCAAAACCTTCACCAAAGGAACCGAGATACTATATTTTCCATGCTGCTATCAAGCATACGATCTCGTTAACCAGAATGTCCTCCGGGCAGCAGCATATGTCCTGAAAAAGGCTAACGTGGATTTCGGCATCCCGGACACTAATGTAGTCTGCTGCGGCGAGAGCATACGTAAGGCAGGAGCTGAAAGCTTATTCCGAAGGCTAGCTGAAACCAACATTAAAATCTTCGCCGAAGCCGGCGTCAAAAAAATAATTGTCACCTCTCCACATTGCTACCATACATTCAAAGATGAATACCCGGAACTCGGAGGCAACTTTGAGGTGCTCCATTTTTCCCAATATGCAGCTGAACTCATTAAAGAGGGTAGGTTAAAGCTCACTAAAGGGGTGAACAGGAGAGTTACTTACCATGATTCGTGCTGTCTAGGGCGTTACCAAGGCATATATGACGAGCATCGGCAAATACTGGGTAGCATTCCTGGTTTGGAGTTCATGGAGATGCGGGATAATCGGGAGTACGCCCTGTGTTGTGGTGGTTGTGCTGGAAGACTGTGGATGGAAACTAAAAAAGGAGAGCGGTTCTCCGAGTTAAGGATCGAGCAGGCTCTTGAGATAGGAGCTAATACACTGGCCATCAGCTGCCCTTATTGCATGGCCAATTTCAATGATGGCGTACTGTCTATGAATAAGGAAGACATAATAGAGATCAAGGATATCGCGGAGTTGGTTTCAGAAGCATTAGAGTAGGTTAGGAGTGAAAAATACGGAGGAGCAAATTAGGACTCAGGTGGAGCAAATGTACATCCAAACGGCAGTTGAACACGATATGAATCTAAGAAATGCCTGCAAAGGCAGGTAAATGGTGGCGACAAAGACATATGGTGCCGACGACTTTGTACAGGAGATTTCCGCTCTGCCCGGCGGTGAAAAAATCAACCTTTGTATTCAATGTGGCACTTGCTCAGCATCTTGTCCCAATGCTGACAAAATGGACCATACTCCCAGGGAACTGATAGCCATGGCACGTGCCGGCATGCGGGAGGAAGTGTTATCCAGTAACTCAATGTGGCTCTGTTTATCCTGCTACCTGTGTACAGTGCGCTGCCCTAGAGGAATCGTGCCAACCTACATCATGCATGCCCTAGAACATTTAGCCATGCATCATCACCAGACTAGTCCACAAACACGGACACCAGTGCTCTATAGGATCTTCAGCGATACTGTCCACGCCTTCGGTATGATTCCACGCTTGGGCTGCATGATGGGGTATTATCTGCAAACGAATCCATTGCGCGCTCTACCTATGACACGAGCAGCCGTAGGTCTGCTCACACATGGACGCATGCCTATTAGTGCTAGAAAACTGAAACCAGAGCCAATGAAACAGCTTAAAGCAGTTCTGGATAAGGCCAGGGCATTGGGAGCACTACCATGAAATTTTATTCTTACTTTCCCGGCTGTTGCATGCATGAAGAAACTCCGATGTATGACACGTCTCTTCGAGCCGTTGCCACAGCTCTGGATATAGAACTCATCGAGCTTGAGGATTGGAACTGCTGCGGTTCTACACCTTACACCGTTGTTGACGAACTGTCTGCCTTCTGCTGCTGTGCCCGTAACTTGGCAATAGCTGAGAAAAGAGGCTTCGACTTAGTAGCCGCCTGCAGTGATTGCTACCTTATTCTGAGGAGAACCAACCAGCACTTCAAGGAATACCCTGAGATAAAGGCCAAAATAGACGAAGCCATGGCAGTCGGTGGCCTTGAATATCACGGGACCGTTAGAGTACGACATATCCTCGACGTTTTTGCCAACGATATTAGTCGTGTGGAAATCAGCTCCCTGCTTAAAATAGGTCTAAATGGACTGAAAGTAGCCCCATATTACGGTTGCCAAGTGATCCGACCGGTACCGAGCTTCGATGATGTTGAAAATCCCCAATTACTTGACCGTCTAATCGAGAGCCTAGAAGCTCAAGTTGTACCGTTCCCATTGAAAAATCGCTGCTGTGGTGGTTCTCATATTCTATCTGAGGAGAACATGACCCTAAGATTGATCTGCAAACTCTTGGACAACGCTCTAAAGAATGGGGCAGAGTGCATAGCGACTGTCTGTCCATTTTGTCAAGTAAATTTAGACGCTTATCAAAGCACGGTAAACGCTAAATTCAAGACAAACTTCAACTTACCTATTCTGTTCTTCACCCAGCTCATGGGCGTTGCCTTTGGGATAGACGGTAAACTCTTAGGTCTAGAAAAAAATATAATCTCAGCCAAGGCAACATTGGCTGGATATATTAATAAGAAGTAAGAAAAAGTGAATTGAGTCGAAGGTAAGCGTTCGTATTTGCTATTGCAGATCAGCACGTTGAAATCACAAATGAATAACCCAGCCATGTTTAGCTAGCATGTAAAGAATTAGCCTGCTTGTTCGGTTCCTTTACGTTTCGTTCAAACGATTTGACATCTGTCACATAAATATTGTAAATTATTGCAAATGATTTGCATTAGCATTAATATTCAAGAGATCTGAAGGACTCATTCTAAAAACGAATTTGGTGCCAAGAGATGGCTGATGTAATCAAGCAAAAGAGCAGTGCTCGCCAGATACTGGACGGCTCAAGTCAGCGGATTACAAATCAACGCGCCTTATTACTTGAGTTGCTCCATCAGACCGGCGGACATATCGATGCCGATGAACTGTATCGTCGGGCACGAAAGAAGAACTCTCGGATTAGCCTGTCCACAGTTTACCGAAACTTGCAGCTTTTTAAGAAGCTGGGGCTAATAGATGAGCACCACTTCGATGAGGAGCACCATCATTATGAGGTGAAGTCAGGGACAGAGCATCAGCATATTTTGTGTACAAATTGCGGCAAAGTCGTGGAATTTACGCATCCTGTGAGCCGGAAACTCAGAGATGATGTCGGCAAGGAATATGATTTCGACATAACCGGATTTGAAGTCCGCATGACAGGCTTATGCTCAAGCTGTCGTCACAAAGAAAGTAAAACGGCACCAGATAGGAGTTAACATACGTTTTATGTCTCAGAAGATACAATTGACTCTGGGTCAGATGGCAGCCGGCCAGACCGGCACGGTGATTCAAATTCTGGGCGGCCGAGGCTTGGCCCAGCGCCTAGAAGCCATAGGCATCAGAGCCGGAAAAAAGATAACCAAAATAAGCTCCATGCTTTTCCGTGGGCCAGTCACTCTCAGGGTAGACCAGACACAGGCAGCCATTGGCTTCGGCATGGCTAATAAAATATTGGTCGAAATCGACACATCCACTTAAAACTCCCCGCAGACAGCAATGAAAATTTTACTCATGGGAAACCCTAACGTGGGTAAGAGCGTTCTGTTTTCCCGGCTCACCGGCACGCGCACCATAGCATCAAACTACCCCGGCACGACCGTAGGGTTCACCAAAGGCACCCTTAAACTTGAACAAGAGCAGGTTGAGATTATAGATGTACCCGGGACTTACACTCTCGAACCCACCAGCAAGGCAGAAGAGGTAGCTGCCAAAATGTTAAAGGAGGGCGATCTAGTCATCGATGTCGTTGATGCCACCAATTTGGAGAGAAATCTAAATCTCACCTTGCAACTATTGGAAAGACCAGTACCTGTAATAGTCGCCCTAAATATGTGGGACGATACTCACCACCGGGGAATAAATATAAATGTTGCCAAACTGGAGGAATTTCTGGGTGTCCCGGTTGTCCCCACGGTAGGAGTAACTGGAGAGGGAATACGTGACTTGGTCAATCGTATTCCAGAAGCGACGACCCCCAAAACTACCTATTCTAGCAACGACGAAAGGTGGATAAAAATCGGCGATATCATAGATCAGGTGCAATCGCTAAGTCATCGGCACCACACCTGGCGCGATGTCCTGGAAGATGTCAGTAATCATCCAGTGGGTGGGGCTATTTTAGCTCTGCTGGTTCTAGCTGCCACCTTCTTTGTCATCCGCTTTATCGGCGAGGGCATCATCAACTATGTGACCGACCCCCTCTTCAACTGGCTGTGGACACCTTTGTTGATGAAGCTGAGCCTAGCTTTGGGGTCACAAGGTTTTTGGAACGACATACTGATAGGTAAACTCATTAACGGTGAAATAGACTATCTTCAGTCCTTTGGCTTGCTTAGCACTGGCATTTATATCCCTCTTGCCGTAGTTTTACCTTACATCACCGCTTTCTACTTCGTATTGGGAATATTGGAGGATGTCGGCTACCTGCCTCGCCTGGCGGTATTGATGGATACATTATTGCACAGGGTGGGGCTACATGGTTACGCCATAATCCCTTCTATCCTCGGCTTCGGATGTAACGTGCCAGCGATTATGGCAACCAGGATCTTAGAGAGCCGGAGGGAACGGTTCATTGCCGCTACCTTGATTTCTATCGCTATCCCCTGCGCAGCGCTACAAGCTATGATAATAGGACTGGTAGGACAGCAAGGCATGCAATACGTAGCTATTGTATATGGAAGCTTATTAGCATCCTGGGTTATCGTTGGGCTTATACTTAATTATGCCGTGAAGGGATTCAGCCCGGAACTTATTATGGAGATTCCGCCCTATCGATTTCCCCCATGGCGGGTTATCGGAGAGAAACTGTGGCTAAGAGTTTCTGGCTTTATCAAAGAAGCCCTGCCCATAGTGCTCGGGGCCGTACTGGTGGTAAACATCCTTTACATGCTTAATGTTTTCGATTTCATAGCTAACATCACCGCTCCAATCCTGACTGGGCTACTGGGGCTGCCCAAGGAGACAGTTGTTGCCTTAGCTATTGGCTTTCTGCGTAAGGACGTAGCCGTAGGTATGCTCGCCCCTTTGGGTTTAACTGCCAAACAACTTGTAATAAGCACTACATTTCTGGCTATGGTTTTCCCTTGCGTAGCTACATTCGTAATTCTGGCTCGAGAGCTAGGTGCCAGAGACATGCTCAAAGCTGCTGGAATCATGATAGCAGCAGCACTGATTGTAGGCGGTTTGCAAAATCTTGTTCTATAGTGCACTCGATTACACATTTGCAATAATATCTACAGCTTACATCAACTAATATAGTCATAATGAACTATACATCGTCCTGGTTAGGATTACAGATATATTTTCTCGATGTGCCATACTGGGGTCCCCCCGGGTAGTTATCTATGTTTATTAGCACTAAGATACTGATACCATGCCTGCTATGGTGCGTTCATAGATAGGATTAATAGTTTTTATAGTTTTTGTATTATATATAGGCTACATCTCTGTCTCTAGGTACTAGGAAGCGGAACTGCGTTGGGGTATCACAGGCTACAGCCAGGTTGATAGCCTTGCTGAGTAAAAAGCACCACTCTGGGATTTGTAGCAGCAGGTAATGCAGGAAGATTATGCAGTCACCAGGCGGAGTGCAGGCAGCTAATTCACGCTGAGAGGGGTGACCCCCTTTGGTAGAGGTCTATATAGGGCTACTCTAAAAAGCTGCCTGCATAGCTAAACAATGCAGGAAACTGCATAGCTAACTGCCTAGATTCATGCAGCTCCGAGTCATAAACTGCATAGCTAAAATGCAGCTAATATGCAGCCACCTGCATAGAAACTGCATAAATCATGCAGCTCACCTGCAAGGGATTGCCAGGGAAGGCGCCAATCAATCGTAGCTTGACAAGTGCTAAGTATTAGTGTATACTAATGACGCATACAGAACAAGACAGATAGTAAGGTGACGCAATGCCTGAAGAAGACAGTACACTCCGGATTTCGAAAGAAGAGAAGCAGGTTTTAGAAAAAGCTCGGGATGCCTGGGAGAAGCAGGTGGGTCGCAAGATTACTGCGGGCGAGTTTGTGCGCTTTCTGGCTGAACATTATCTGAAAGGGCTTGAGAAAGAATCCAAGCAAGAAAAGGCGGCGGCTGGCTCGCATCTTGTGCCGCTACAGGAGATGAAGCCGGCTCAGCCGCAGGTTGTAGCGCCGGGGCCGCAGGTATCATTGGTAACTTGTGTCCGCTGTGGTAAGCAAATTGGCTGGAGATTAGACCTGAGTTCAGACGGTTACTGTCCTCACTGTGGTATATACCTTCGCTTAATGGGCAAATAGGATGGTGCCAGAACAAGCTTACAGTTAGGTAATTTACAATGGACAAGAAACCTGAAAACGTATCAGCAATTGAAGATGAAAGGCGAGGGGCTTTGGCCTGGCTCAGGGGTGTGCTGGCTAATATTGTTGATATAGCACCTCTATCACCATGGATTAAGGAGGCAACGCAGAGATGTATTGGTCACTTACCAAACTGGCTAATAGCTGCTTGGGCTAAGGCATTAAACTTTGACTATGTGAGTGCGTACCAAGCTTGTCCAGATCTTGCTGAAGTGGTTAAGAGCGATGAAGGTATGCAGATAGTGAAACAATACGCGGAAGCTCACCATGCGGTGCCTTTGGCGAATATCCTACACCAATTGTCGTGCAAGGTGGCGAGGCTATCAAGAATGAACAGGCTACCAACTCCTGCCGATATGATTGAGCGGCAAGTTTGTGCCCTGGGTATGGCGAACTGCACTCCAATGGGTGAGCAATTCATTCAGCAGGCAAACTCTATCCTTTATAGAGCCGAGCGCAGCAAACATCCTCTGGTCGAATATCAAATGTTGTTAGAAGGGAAGCAAAGGCAGAAGCTCAACGATATCGATGCCCTTTTATCTCGGCACCCATATAATAGGTGGGTTTCAGAGCGCATTGTAGAAATAAGACGCTGGTTGGGGCTGGAGCCGCCGACGTTTCGCATTCGATACGGTGAGCGCAATCCTTTTTGGGATTCTTTGTGGAATAATATACTTACGGGAGGCGGAATATGAACAACAAAATCGGAGCAATATGGGCTAGGGTTTCCACAGAGCTGCAACAATCGCTTGACAGCCAGGCAAGCCGGGCAAAATCAGAGCTGGAACGACGAGGCTATATTGTGCCTCCGGAGCGCATTCTCAAGGTGGACTGGACATCGCTTGACCTCTTTAACTGTCCGCAATTCCAGGAACTTCGCCGCTGGATACAGAAGAAGGAAATAGCTGCCCTTGGTATATTAGATCGTGACCGGCTCAATGCCATTGGTCTGCAGAGGCTTGTCTTCCTAAGCGATTGTAAAGAGAACGGCGTTGAGCTGGTCATCTGCCAGGGACCGCCTATATTGGATGAGCCAGAGGGTCAACTGCTTGAGTTAGCCCTGGCATTAGGCAAAGAGAGGCAGGTGATGCGAGCGCAGCAAGGATGCAGAGATGCCCTAAGAGAAAGAGCCACAGTCAAAGGAATGCCAACGACCTGTCAGAATCCTTATGGCTACTACTGGGACAAGACGCAGATTCGCCTTTTAGCTAGTGACAATTGGGAGAACAGAGCCTTAATCGTTAACCTATTTCTGAAAGGGGCAACGTTGAAGGGAATAATAAAAGAACTCCACAGGCGTGGTATACCCAGCCCCAAAGGCAGAGAGTGGTGGTCAGAACCGACCATCTCGCTGATTTTAAGGGATACGGTCAACTATGGTGAATACCGGGCGTTGCGTAGAGAGGCCATTGAGCCAAAGCATCGGCGTGGTGCTACCTATGGCAAAAGCTCGTCAAAACAACACCCAGGAATTCCGATGGCTAATATAGTAGTGGAGAAGCCAATAACAACAAAGGAACAGTATGATTGGATATTGGATAGGCTAGAGCAAAACAAGCTGAATGCCAAACGCAATAGCAAGCGGGACTACCTACTGCGTGGCATGATTCATTACGAAGGTGATAATCTACATTACTACGGCGTAGACATAAGACACATATCCTGGGCATACAAGTATTCAACCCGTGGTCGCTGCATGGACAATCCAAGACCATACCTACCAGGGCGTAAGCTCGAGTCTTTGGTTGAAGCCAAAGCTCGGGAGATTCTAACCAGCGATGTGGTGCTCGAGCGAGAGCTGGGCTGGAGAAGAGAACTGATCGATAGCAGCGTTGCCAAGCTCGAGGAACAGATAAAGAGGCTAGACCGCAAGTGGAACGAGAACGTTAATGCTGAGTCGGAGCTGGTAGGACTGAGAATCAGGGGCAAGGTATCAGACGAGCCTTATGATAGACAGCAAGGACTTCTGCTTGCCGAGCGACGCTGGATACTTGAGGAGAGAGAAAGAATTGAGGAGCAGATTGATAAGCTGAAGCAGAGTGCAATGGCTTTGGTAAATCTGGAGGGGCTTAGAGGGCAGGTAGAGCAGAAGCTAGCTTCCACTGAATTTGCCGACAGGCGTTTTGTTCTCGAAGCTCTGGGGACAAAGGTGATAGTCACCACAGATGGTGGAGTTGAGGTTGAATTCACTGTAGGCGCTGGGCAAGGTGCAAATAATGAGATTGCCTTAAACCTTCCCCAGAACGCTTGCCTTCGATATTAAGTTGTTCCGTCTTAAATCACCCCCTTTATTTCAGACGCTTGACGGTATGCGTCATTCTTATTAAGGCTACTGACTACTCCGCAACCGCTGGCAGTAGCTTTTGCCTCTACCTATATAGTTCCAAAAGAGGGCTAAAATTCCGCATCAAGTTAAGGCTAGTTGATACTTTCTTAACTCTTTTTGACGGTAACGCTCTACGTAGTCATAGTCTTTACCATCGAGACGCTTACCGCTATACAGCTTCACAGCTACCGATATTAACCTCTTTGGGCAGCCTAGCAACCAACGTCTAGCATCAAGCCAAGCCTCTAGGTCAATAGCTCTATCATCGGCTAGCGTCTGCCAAAGCTCGGCTATGTTTCCGTCTCCGTCTGTTAGCTCTCCGTTAAGGCTTAAGATGGTTGGCTTTCGCATCAAGTCCCGCCAGTAAGCCATAACCGTATAGCTGGCTACTCTAACCATAGAGCCTTCCGTGAAAGGCTTATGACCGTTGTTATTGGCTACTTCGGCAAGCCTTAAGATGATTTCCTGTCTCAAGTCCTGTCTATCGGCTGCCTTTGCCTTGTGTTGAAACTTGTCGGCTATCTCGATATACTTTTGCCAATCTAGCTCCATCTTGTCTCCATTCGAGGCAAGGCTAGATTTCCCTAGTCAGCCCGACTGGCTAGGGATTTATAATGCCTTGCCTTACCTTGAAGGCAAGCGTTCTGGCTCAAAGCCTATTCGGTTGTTAAGGTGCTTTAGCTCGGTTCAGCCACAGCCAGATAAAATAGCTTGCTCCAAACGCTGGCTTGTCTTTACCGTTTTGAGCTATTCGGCTAGCCTCGACTTTAACCTCGTCAAGGCTCATAGGATAGCCAAGCCGATTAAGCCAGTCGGTAAATAGCTCGTAGCTATCGGCTTGATAGCTACCTAGCTTCGCTTCTGAAGCTACTTGTCTCCAGCCTGTTGCCATACTTTTGCCTTTGCGTTTGTTTTAGCTTCAGTATGTAACAAAAGCTGCTAATGTGCATTAAAAGAATGAACCTATATTTACGTGAAGATTTTGATAACTAAACAGGTTCAACGTGTGATGCCCGGGGGATGATGCAATATAGGTGCAACCAGACACTAATTATTTTGGTCCACGGTTGGTTCGGAGATAACTGCGTAGCCACTCCCTGCAGTAGGGTTTGGGAGAGGTATAATACAATAAGGTATTAATTAAAATGTATGACCAAAGTACTATTTTTGAAGTTGGGAAGGCGATCATAAAGCTATAATTGCGGATCTCCCCTGCTTGACAAACCATGTAGGATGTATCACAATTCTTTATCATAATAATCAAGACTATGTAAATAAGATGGAAAAGTGGTCAAATGCGGCTTATATACACGGAGCATGCAAGAGACCAAATGGTTGATCGCCATATCTCTGAGGCAGAGGTTGAGGCGTGTTGGAGTGACCATCACACAGAATATCCGGACAAAAAAGGCAATCTTAATTATATCGGAGATGTACAAGGAAGGCGCATTAAGGTAGTTGTCGACAAGAATGATAATAGGATAATTATTACTGTTGCAGACTAGGGGGAATTGCAATGAAAATTAAATATGACAGAAAAGCAGATGCTATCTATATACGACTAAGCGATGCTCCTTATGCATATGGGAAGGATTTAGATAAGGAGCGGCGTATTGATTACGATGCTAATGGAGAGCCGAGGGGCGTGGAATTGCTCTGCGTAAGTGAGGGGGTAATTACAGACGACCTGCCACAGCGCGAAGAGATAGAGCGGTTGCTAGGAGAGCACGGCGTTAAAATCTATGCCTAGTTAATGCTAGTGGATGACGCCAGAAGATCGATATAACCCTGTCGTTGCTAAACCAAATATTGGAATGTCCTACCTTCTGTTCTGCATCAATGCTTGCCGGGTCGTTTTGCCACTGATATAACACTTAACAACTTCAACTTCGTCGGCCGATCGTTTGGGTGAACTTTTCATTTGAGCCTGATTATCTCCCCTGTGATGCCAAATAGGTTGTGAAGCAGATAGGCTGTACTCGTGGTGAGGCTTTCTCCAATCTGAGGCAGGCACTGAGAGGCTGCGGCGTTTCCAGCGAGTAACTTGATTTCCACGCCGTCACTATGAATTGTAATTTGAGCCTTTATGCTTTTGCCCAACTCTTTGAGGGCACGTAATCCCTCTTTTTGCTCGGGAGTCATGAACATCTCAAAAGCTGACGGGTTAATCATTTTTCCTCCTTAAATGTAAATCCCGGTGGGAGGTTAGTTCCCACCTTGCCTTGCTCATTTTGACCGAATGGCATGAACTTATTCATTATATTCTGCAGGTAAGGTTTCATGAGATCTGTCATCATGGACACCATTGGATCGGGACTAGCTTCAAGCCAAGGCTTGGTCTGCTCGAAGTACCGGGCAACACCGGATGCTGCTTCCTGTGCTGCCTGCTTTGCCACCTCGCCGCTTTCACTCTTGGCTTCACGGAGTATTCTAAGCTGACTTTCCATGGTCTCAGACTGAGCAGCAGATAGCCCTTGCAACATTCCAATCTGCTGTAGTACCATCCATTGAGCTGCCATTAATGTTTTCTGTCCATCGACGAAGCCGAGTTTGTATTCGCCGTTCTGAAGCCTGATGCCTGAAAGGATGACCTCTGGTGGTATTATCTCCTTGGTGCTCAGCTTAGCTGGAAAACGCGAATCTGCCTCCTCACCATTTGGATGGTTGGCAGGTATGTTGTTGCCAGCACTAGCCTCTTGACTCTGCGGAGCTTCACCCCGGTTTTCTAATCTCTTTCCGGCTTTACGCACCGTAGACTCAGCGAATCCGGCAGCCACTAGTTGTTTTTTGGTCACTCCCTGGAGGAGTAGGGCTTCACACAGGTCCACCTTGCCGTCTATCTCCATGTTTTCAACTCCTTTAATTTTGTCTTTTCACTTGACCCAACCTGCTCTTTTCCTTTGGGTGCCGGGGTATTTTCAGCTCTAAGTTGTCAGCCGGGGAATTCCTCGCGTGTACCCTGCTGATGTCAGCCTGGGCGAGATTTACGTAACCCTTTAACACCTCGAGCTGTGAATGCCCAAATATTCGCTGCAGACTGAAGACATCGCCGCCATTCCTAAGGAATGTAACTGCCATGGTGTGTCGGAAGATATGAGGGCTTACTCTTACTCCAGTGATGCTCGCCTTATTGCCGTAACGCTCGATTATGGCCTCAAGTCTGTCCTTGGTCAGAGGGCGCCCATCACGAGTCAGAAAAACATGGTCGTACCGCGGGCTAGCGGGCTCGGGACGATAGAGATTGAGGTATTTCCAAAATGCCTTCTGTACTTTGGCCCCGATTGGCACCAGCCTCTCTTTGTTTCCTTTCCCCCATACCTTGAGCAAACGACTTTCAAGGTTGACATCGGCGAGCCTGAGATTGGTGAGTTCACTACAGCGGATGCCGGTATCGATTAGGGTCAGGATGATAGTGTAGTCCCGGTAGCCGATGGGTGATATCGTATCTATAGCTGCAAAGAGCCGGTGAAGCTGTTCTTCGGTGAATATTGGAATCACCTTCTTTGGCGCCTTGGGTATCTTAAGTCTGGTGAAGGGGTTGTCTCCGATGAAGTTCTCCCGCTCCAGCCATGACCAGAAGGCTTGAAGCGCCCGCAAATATCCATTGACCGTGTGTCCAGAAAGATGACCGCTCTGAGGCTTGGTGAAGCGGTGGTTAAAAAAGCGAGGTTGTTCTTTGAGATAGACGATGAACTGCCGCAATTCCGCAGCCCTAATCTCATCAATTATTGCGGAGAGATTATTAGCCATAAGAAATCGCTCCAGGTAGCGGACTGACGCCTCCACAATGGCGATGGTGTTGTGGCTCTTGCCTTCGCTTCGAGCAGACAATCGATATCCTTCCAGAAGTGTGACAAGTTCAACACGTCTCCTTCTCGAAAGGACTTCATCAAGGTATTTGTCGATATTTTTGCTTAGCATATTCGCATGTATCCGTTGTCAATATGTTTGCCAACGTATTTGTCATGGCAACTTGATTTACTTTAGCATGGACAATAATATGGGAGAAGGAGCTATAACCTGTGGATAAAAGGGAAATAGACGGCTATTAAGTGAGTGAGGATTTCATGATGATAGTCAATACATGTGGTTTAATTCAGGTCTGCAGTCCGAGGGCACCGATGTATTCAGGGATGTTCATTGCCAGGGCAGTAGAGCTTTACGTAGGGGGTATTGCTCTTCGTTACATAAGGTGGCGAGACCTAGAAAATACCCTGGCCAAGGAGTTTGTGGAAGAGCTTGAGGGAAAAGAATTGCCGGCACCTGAAACTGTTATAGAATGGGTTCACAAGTACCCTGATCTACCGCAGCGCTTACGCGAGTTGAGGGTTCAGGAGGCCGGATCAACTTCGGCAGTATCTCAGAGACCATTGTCTGCGTGGAATTACCAAGCAACGCGAGTGTTTGTGCCAGCGCCTTATGCGAGTGCTGGTGGCTATGACCTTAGCGCATTGCTCAACCAGTTTGCAGCACTTGTGGCGCTGGCTCTGCTGAGCGGCTTTATAAGAGCGCTATGGCGGAACTAATCTAACTTAAGGCATGAGGACGTTTGCCTTGCCGGGTGATTTTTGGTCCGACGGTAGCCTGCCAATTCAGTTAAGTTATCCACCGGACTGGCTGTGATATGCGCCTTTTTGACATCTATATCCGCCAGCTCGCAGTATCTCCTCGTCATCTCAAGGCTGGCGTGACCCAGCATCCGCTGCAGGCTGAAGACGTCGCCGCCATTTCTAAGAAATGACACCGCTGCCGTGTGGCGAAGTGTGTGAGGCGAACATCTTACACCAGCCAGTCTAGCTTTCCTGCCGTAGTAGGTCATGATTTTGTCAATTCTATCCTTGGTTAATGGTCTACCATCCATAGTGAGGAATAGCAGGTCGGATTTTGGCATTGCTGGCTCCGGGCGGTAGCGGCTGATGTAGCGCCACAGTAGTCGCTGGACATTCTTACCTATCGGGATGAGACGCTCCTTATTGCCTTTGCCCAGAACCTTGAGCATGCCGTCCTCAAGCCGAAGGTTAGAGAGACGAAGGCTGCACAGCTCCGACACTCTTAGCCCGGTGTCAAGCAAGGTGAGAATGATAGTGAAATCCCGGTATCCATCGGCGGTTGAATTATCTATAACGCTAAGCAACTGCTGAATCTGAAAATTACTGAAGGTGGTGATGACCTTTCTGGGCGGTCGGGGAATCTTTATTTGTTCAAAGGGGTTGGTGGAAATAATGTTCTCCGAGACCAGCCACGAGAAAAAGCTCCTGATGCTGCGGAGGTAGCAGTTGATGGTATGACCGGTAAGACCTCTCTCCTGTACGTGGTTGAAGCGGTGACCCGAGAAGCATCTTTTCTGCTGCAGATAAAGAATAAAAGCACGGAGCTCACGGCGGCTGATTTGAGTCGCGTCCGTGCTTATGCCACGTGAGCTAAGAAAGTCTGCCAGATAATTTACGCTGTTGGTAACAATGGCTATGGAATTGTGGCTTTTGCCTTCGCTGGCCGCACAGAGCTGGTAGCCCCGGAGCAGAGCTTCGATATCCGTGCAAAAATTTGACGAAGCAAGAGGTGTCTGTTTACAAAGCTGGTTTTTATGGTTAAAATAGATACGATTTTGGGCGGTTAGCTCAGCGGTTAGAGCGCTTGCTTCACACGCAAGAGGTCACTGGTTCAAACCCAGTACTGCCCATGCCGAAGTGGCGGAATGGCAGACGCGCTACGTTCAGGACGTAGTATCCGTAAGGATGTGTGGGTTCAAATCCCACCTTCGGCACCATGCGCCTGTAGCTCAGCGGATAGAGCGCAGCCCTGCGGAGGCTGAGGTCGTGGGTTCAAATCTCACCAGGCGTACCATTGTGGGCGATTAGCTCAGCGGTTAGAGCACCTGCCTTACACGCAGGGGGTCAGTGGTTCAAGTCCACTATCGCCCACCACTCAGGTAGTATCATTATCTTTGCTTAGTTTCTAGCAGCAAACAAACGGGGTTGGGCGATTTAATTCCCAACCCCGTTTTCTCTTTGGTCCAAAGTTAGTAAAAAGCTAAAGCTTGCGGCTACTAACTATCTGGCTTTTCTACATGGCAATCAGCTAGCTTATTTCTTCTCCATTCCTACTTCTATCAACGCCTTAACTGCAGCGATAAGCGCCACCGGCGCCATCAATGCGGCGAAATTCACCAGAATAGAGCCAACCATTTTACCTATCCCTAGCAGTGTAATCGGTGCAAAAGCAGCTGTCATTGCCAGTAAAGCGATGGTTGCCAGGAGCAGCTTATTGGTGTCCTTGGACCAAATATGTATCAAGCCGATTATAAGTCCAATAACCACCAATACCAGAGCCACAATGGCATGTTCGGGGAAGACTAAACCACCAATGACAACGAGAGCCAGACCGATGAAGAAAAGTATGTAACTAATCATACCCCAAGGTTTTTTCATATTTTGAATATCTCCTTTCTAATTGTTTTTCTTATAATTACTGCCTTGATACTTTAACCGGGTTCTTCACTTGCCAAAACAGAATAGTCCGCCGCAGGTATAGCTTAAATAACATCTGGATATAATCAGCAGTTCCGGTATGAATCTCAGGACATATTACCACCTCCCTTAATGCCATTGACCTGCCCCCAATAGTTGTACCACTTGTTAAGTTAGTCCCACAAGCACCATAGCCTCAGGAGCAGGCGGTCGATACTTAAGTGCACTGTGCGGTCGTTCTTGATTATATTCCTTTCTCCAACGTT